>Ga0208161_1001900_pt1 | contig 10838 bp, 21 predicted proteins | sample CB_VirMetaG_3_FD_184538 | JGI IMG/M metagenome (GOLD analysis project Ga0208161, IMG submission 184538) | Freshwater to marine saline gradient viral communities from Chesapeake Bay - CB_1508_1S Viral MetaG (SPAdes) (version 4) | ecosystem: Environmental > Aquatic > Marine > Coastal | place: USA... | reverse complement strand
TGGGCAAATGTCCACCCAAGCCGACGCCTACAAGGTTGAAGCCGTTGGTGCTTCAACATCTTTACGGTTTATTACAAACGCCGCAGAACGCGCCCGCATTGACTCCAGTGGCAACTTGCTGGTGGGGAAGACTTCAGCTGATTACACAACCGCAGGTGTTATGGTTGAAGGTGACGGGACTGTCTCTAGTGTAAAAGCTGGAGTAACAGGCGTATTTAACCGCCTTACGTCTGACGGTGACATTGTTCAATTCCGCAAAGACGGCACCACGGTGGGGTTGATTGGTACTGAAGGCGGCGACCTTAATATTGGCACTGGCGATACCGGGCTTCAGTTTGTAGACAGCATAGATGCTATCCGACCATTCAATATAACTACGAATGCGGATAGAGATGCTGCCGTCGATCTTGGCGTTTCATACACCCGCTTCAAAGACCTCTACCTCTCCGGCGGCGTCTACCTCGGCGGCACGGCTTCAGGAAATCTGCTAAACGACTACGAAGAAGGCTCTTGGGAGCCTCAAGTTTATTATCAAAACGCTACGGACCAAGCAGGTGCTACTAATACTGTTCAATCCGGCAAATATGTAAAAATAGGCAATATTGTTATTCTTTCTTTTAGATTAGATTTTACAGCGCCTTCAAGTCCGGCAAACGATAATATAGGTGTTAAAAACTTTCCTTTTGCCGGAACAAACAACCATTACAATGCTTCAGGGCCAGTAATGACAACTACGTCACTGACTGGTCTAATTATGGGACCTGTATTAGCAGGCTCTACCCAAGCAATAGTACAAGCCTCTGACAATAGCGGTAACTATGGTGATGAATTCGGAACAGGAACAGGAAAATATATAAGAGGAACCATTACTTATCTAACCAATTAATTACCTCACTCGGACGATTGAGGCGGACCAAGGAGAAATACAATGGCACTGACCGAAGAAAGTTTTGCAGACAAGGTGGAGATCGTGGGCGACTTCAGCCACGTTCAGGTGCGCGTTGCCACCGTGATCAAGCGCGACGGCGAGGAGATCAGCCGGTCGTTCTCGCGCCACGTTGTGGCCCCCGGTGACGACTACAGCGCCGAGGATGCGAAGGTGCAGGCGGTGTGTGCCGCAGTTCACACCCAAGACGTAATCGACGCCTACGCGGCGCACATGGAGGCACAAGCTAATGGCTAACTTTGTCTGGTCCATTCCGACCACTGAACACATGCTGGCGGATGGGGGCATTACGGTGGCCCACTGGCGCTGCACGGCCTCTGACGGCGACTTCTCCGCTTCCTCCTATGGCACGGCAGGCTTCACCCCTGACCCTGAGTCTGAGGACTTCGTGGCCTATGACGACCTCACCGAGGCTGACGTACTGGCTTGGGTGTGGGAATCCGTGGACAAGGACGCAACCGAAGAAGCCCTTGCAGCCAAGATCGAGGCTGATAAGAACCCGACCAGCGCAACAGGAGTGCCGTGGTAATGGATATGATTCTAGCTTTCTTCGATGCTCTCCCTGCATGGATCAACGCCATCACGGCATTGGTCACGGCAGCTACGGCTATCACCGCTCTCACTCCGAGCAAGGTAGACGACAAGTACGCCTCAATGGTTCTAAAAGTTCTGAACACCATTGCGGGTAATGTGCTTAAAAACAAGAACGCGGACGGGTAACATACGCAAAGGGCGGTTATACGGGAGTGAGTCATGCTAGACCCTGTAACCGCCATTGCCACGGCATCGGCAGCGTTTAACGGCGTCAAGAAACTGGTAGCCGCTGGCCGTGATTTAGAGGACTGCATGGGCCAGATCGCAGCGTGGGCTGGTGCCGTTTCTGATATCAACGAAGCCTCTAAGCAAGCCAAGAGCCCTCCTCTCTTAAAGCGCATCACAAGCAAGAAATCCGTGGAGCAAGAGGCCATGGAAATCTTCGCCCATCGACGTAAGATCGAAGCCCAAGAAAAGGAACTGCGAGAGATCATCTTCTACGCTTATGGAAAGGAGGCGTGGACAGAACTCGTCGGGCTTCGTAGAAGGATAAGACTAGAGCGAGAGAAAGCCTTCTACGCCCAAAGGCGGAAGCGTGAAAACTTCATTTATACGACCTTAACCATCGTCGTACTGACTTTCGTTTGCTATGGTTTCTTCGCTACAATTCATTATGTCCTAAGCGATATCAAGGCTCAGCAAGATGGCACCAGAGATGATATGGAGTAGTATCTTGACGGCGGCCATCGGCCTTATGGCGTGGACCTTTAAGTCTAAATCTGACGAGGTTCAAAGGCTGAGCATCCTGCTTAATCGAACCCGCGAAGAACTAGCGAAAGAATACGTTACGAAAGCTGACGTACACGCTGACATAAACCGCATCATTGATCGCATTGAAGCCTTAGACGCGAAGCTGGATAGGCTCATGGAGCGAGGGTGATGTTAGAGGCCCTGATCGGCCCTGTGACGGGCCTTCTAGACAAGTTCATAGAAGACAAGGACCAGAAAGCCCGTTTGGCGCATGAAATTGCGACAATGGCGGAGAAATATGCGCACGAAAATGCGCTAGCCCAGATCGAAGTTAACAAGACCGAAGCAGCGTCACGGAATCCTTTTGTGGCCGGTTGGCGTCCCTTCATCGGTTGGACCTGCGGTATTGCTCTAGCTTGGCATTTCGTACTCGCACCCTTTACCATGTTTATTGCTACATGGGCGGGAGCAGACCTACCAGAACTCCCTCATTTCGACATGGACAATCTAATGACTGTCCTCTTAGGGATGCTGGGCTTAGGTGGCTTGCGGACTTTTGAGAAGGTTAAGAGCGTTACTCGATAAAAGCGGGTTAATCGGTATGCGTACAAGTCAGGAAGGCGTTGACCTCATTCGCCACTTCGAAGGGTGCTACCTGAAAGCCTATCTCTGCCCTGCTAACGTCTGGACGATTGGCTACGGGCATACGAAGAACGTACACCCTGATGACGAGATAGATAAAGAGCAGGCGGAAGCTCTGCTCATTGAGGACTTAGAGGAGTTTGAGGGCTATGTTAACGCTCTGGTGGAAATCGACCTTGAACAGCATCAGTTCGACGCCCTTATATCGTGGGTTTTCAATTTGGGGCCCACGAATCTACGAGAAAGCACGTTACTCAATCGGATCAACTATGGTCCTGTTAGCGACGTTCCTTTCCAGATTCAGCGCTGGACTAGAGCGGGTGGGAAGGTCCTTCAGGGGTTGGTGAAACGTAGGGCGGCAGAAGCTGCCTTGTGGGAAGGTAAAAACTGGCGGGAGTTTCTATGATTACGATTGATGGTACCGAGTACAAGGAAGAGGACTTCACGGACGAGCAGAAATATATGCTTGCTCAAGTGAAAGACCTCCAGACGAAGGAAGAACAGCTAAAGTTCAACCTTCACCAGATCACCGTGGCGCGGCAAGCGTTCATTGACGGGCTCTCTAAGTCCCTGAAAGAGCCCATAGAGGCCGAAGCTGATGAGTCTGATTAACGACATCGTACGGATGCCGAACGGCCTGCTAGCGGTCGCTGCTGGGCATTTTGAGGATGCACAAGCGGTAAACCTATTCGGCGTGAACCCTGTAGTAGGGACGACCTATGAGACTTTGTGGGACTATGGAGGGCTTTATGCTTACCCTTCCAGTGCTGCTAGCCTTTCTGCTGTTTCTTCGTCTGCCTCAGACACTATGGCCGTCCTTATCAGTGGACTGGATGCGAACTACTGGCCCATTACTGAGGTGGTTACGCTCAACGGTACGTCGGCTGTTACGACGACTCAGGCGTTTCTCCGCTTAAACTCCGCAGTAATCCTCGCAGGAGAAAACGTCGGGAACATCACCATCACGAACGATGGTACGGTCTTGGGCTATATCTCTATCGGAAAAGGGCTGACCCAAGCCTGTAACTACACCGTACCTGTCGGCCATTCGCTGTACCTAACCCGGATCGACCTAACGTCTGGAACCGTCAACCCCAATAAGTACATTACCTACAGAAACGTCACTAAGACGCATACGGGGCGGTGTTTAAGGGTAGCCGAGGCAACGTGGCAAACGGACGAGCAATCCTTTGACCGGCAGGTGCCCTTTAAGATCGGTGAAAAGACCGATTTCCAGTTTGAGGCGCAATCATCCTCTGGTGATAACATCGTCTCAATTTTCGTAGAAGCCATCCTCGTGAGGGAAAACTGATGCCGTTAAAAAAAGGTCAAGCCAAGAAAAAGATGCCCCAAGGTGGGGTCATGAAGCGTAAGACTGAGAAGAAGAAAAAGCCGTACGGGAAGTAGTAGACGGGGGGCCGAAGCCCCCCTGCTACGCCAGCAACGGGCGGGAAAACTGGCGCAGCGTTCTGATATTAACACCCCCTTTCTTATAGCGAAATGTTCTAACGCTTTCTCCCCCATACCTAAACAGAACTGTTATTATTCGTTTGGGTTTAGAGAGGAGAACACCCATGTTACCTAAGCTGATCTGGGACACCCTGTCCCAAATTGACGTATCCGCGCACACCGAGCGGAAGCAGAACCTTACCTATCTTTCGTGGGCGTGGGCGTGGGGCACGATGTGTAAGCACTTCCCTGACACCACCTACGCCTTTACGTCTGAGTCCTTCCCCGATGAAACCGTGGAGTATACCTGCATCGTTACGGTAAACCACAACGGCGCTACCCACTCCCAAATGATGTGGCTCCCGGTGATGGATCATCGGAATAAAGCCATTAAGAACCCAGACGCCTTCGCTCGTAACACCTGCAAGATGCGCTGCCTTACGAAGTGCCTCTCGATGCTCGGGTTGGGGCACTACATCTACGCAGGCGAAGACCTGCCAGAAGGGCATGAGCCGGAGAAGATAAACGAGGACGAGCAGAAGCTACTACACGCTCTAATCGTTGAGACCGAAACCGATCTAGAAAAGTTCTTCATGGCGTTCAAGATCAAGTCCCTACAGGAGATGCCTAAAGAGCGGTTCCCTAAAGCTCTGGCGGCACTGGAAAAGAAGATGGAGGCTAAGCAATGATCGAGCATTCACCCGGACCGTGGAAGTTCATAGCCAAAGATAAGCTATTGTTTTCTAGTGAAGAAAAACTAATTGCAGAGCTATTTTCCACTAGACAGTACTTCGCAGGAGACGTTAGAGCCATTCTCGCTGCCCCTGAGCTGCTGGCGGCATGTGAAGGGCTTTACAGAGTTTTTGGCCATAATGGGCTTGAGGTTTGCCATGAAGCTCGCCGCGCAATAGCAAGAGCAAGGGGGATAAAAACGCATAATAAGCAAAGAGTGCTGGAGTGATGCGCGTCATCAACGTAGAACAAGGCACGGAAGAATGGCTAGCGGCGCGTTTAGGCGTGCCGTCCGCCTCTAGCTTCTCAAAGCTAATCACGCCTACAGGTAAGCGTTCCTCTACCTTTGATTCCTATGTGAACCAATTGGTCGCAGAGCGGATAACGGGTGAAGTAACGCCGTTCCCCCAGACTGACGCGATGGCTAGAGGGACCGAATTAGAACCTCACGCCAGAGCCTACTACGAGTTCGCTACCGATAACGAAGTGGTAGAGATGGGGTTCATCAAACACGCCGTCTTAGAGGCAGGCTGTAGCCCTGATGGCTTTGTGGGAGATATGGGCGGCTTAGAGATTAAGTGCCCCCTACCGCATACCCATATCGAAACCCTGCGAGGCGGGACGATGCCGTCTAAGCATATTCCCCAAGTTCAGGGCTGTATGTGGATCACTAGACGGGAGTGGTGGGACTTCGTGTCCTATCACCCCGATATGCAGACTCTAATTGTTCGCGTCGAGCGAGATGACGCGTACATAGAGACCCTCGCGGAGCTTGTGAAAGAAGCCTGCGAATCCATCGAATGTTTGACTAAGGATGTATCGCGATGAGCTATGACAATAACCTTTCTGGTGCGCTCTTCAAGAACGACAAGAAAGAGACTGAGAAGCACCCGGACTACAAGGGTTCCTGCGAGATTGATGGGACCGAGTATTGGGTAAGCTCTTGGCTTAACGAGTCCAAGAATGGTCGTAAGTACCTATCCCTTAAGTTTAGCCCGAAGGACGGACAGAAGCCTGCTCAGGCAGCTATCGCCGATGACTTTAGCGATGCGCCCTTCTGATGAACGTAGGGGCTAGCCTACGAGCCCTCCAGAAAGACCGCGTGATAGCCAATGTGGATATTGCGCGGACTCTTGGGGTTCACGTTCAAACCATTAGCCGCTGGCGGAGCTACACGGACCTACAGGCGTCCTATTGTCAGAAGCTGGCGGACTTCTTCGGACTAACTGTTGACGAGTTTCTATCCTATGGATTTCTGGAAGATTGATCGACCCCAGCAGATAGACGAGCGGCTAGAGCATTTAGGAGCGCATCTCAGAGACAATTGGGACTGGTCTAAGCCAGTCTCAATCTGTCCTAAGCCCTACCAAAACCCCCGCTCGTTAGACCAGAACGCCCTATTCCACGTTTGGATAAGGGAGATGGTTAGCCACTTCAAACCGGCGCGACCGGAGCTGACAGAGGAGGAGATGAAGGATATATGTAAGTTCAGGTTCTTAGGCACGGAATCTCGGAAAGCTGGTAAGATTGTTCTGGAAAACCAATTGAAGCAAACATCTAAACTTCGTAAGGGCGAGATGTATCACTTCATGGAACAGGTCTACCAGTGGGCGCTGGAATTGGGCCTGCAACTCGATACCCCATCTGACTCGGAGTTTATGCAGATACGCAAGAGTCAGGCTTAGCCATAGGAGGGGGGAATGGCAGCGCCAGCTAAGATAGACCCAGAATTACTGAAGTACGCGGTTTCAGATAAGGAAAGGCTCTACCTTCAACAGTGCATGGACTCTGTTTCCATGAGGGCTGCGGCTAAAGAGCTGAACGTAAATGACGGGACCATCCGTCAAGCCGTTGAGAGGGTGAGGGCCCGAGCCGCGAAGATGGGCTATGCCCCCGACTATGATTTGAATAAGCCCACCACAGCGCCCTTCGTTGTTAAGGGAACCTCCACTCTTTATGGAGAGGACGGCCAGCCGAAATTGCAGTGGGTAAAGACTAACCTCGATAGAGAAGCCCAGATCGAGATCATGCGGCAGGCCGTCGAGGCCCTCTGTGAAGATGTAAAGCCGGTTAAGGCTATCCCTGCTCCTCCCGATGTAAACGAACAGCTAATGTCCATCTACCCGTGGGGCGATCCTCACGTTGGGATGTATGCGTGGGCGGATGAAGTGGGAGAGAACTTCGACCTATCCATTGCGGAACAAGATATGTGTAATGCGGTGGATTATCTTGTTGAGCGCTCTCCCCCATCTAAGCGTGGGGTATTGGTGAACTTGGGAGACTTCTTCCATTACACCAATATGGTGGGGACAACGGAGCGCAGCGGCCATATTCTTGATAGGGACTCCAGAACAGCGAAGATGATTGACGTAGGGGTTCGGATCATCAAACGATGTTTAGAGCGGATGCGGGAGAAGCACGAAATCGTGGAGCTCATAAACGCTCCCGGCAATCACGACGAAACCTTCGCCCATTTTCTTAACGTCCTCTTCCGTAACCTCTACGCCAATGAAAACCGCGTCATCGTCCACGACGCCCCAACCACCCGTCATTACCTCCAGCACGGGAAGTGCCTTATTGGGGTGGTTCATGGGCACCAGACGAAAGACCGCGATTTACCGGGGATTATGGCAACTGAGAAGCCCGAGGAATGGGGAGCTACAAGGCATAGGGTGTTCTTTAGGGGCCACCACCACCACGACAATCGAGTGGAATATAACGGCTGCATTGTGGAGCAAATGAGGACCTTGGCCCCCGGCGATGCTTATGCCGTGGGCGGTGGCTACCTTTCAGGGCGTGATATGAAGTGCATCGTCATGCACTCCGAGTTTGGCGAACAAATGAGATTAACCTGCGGAATCGACGTATTGAGGAGAGAATATGAATAACTACGGACCTATGGCTGGAACCCTTCGCAAGGTGACTGCTTATCAACAGGTGCAGTGCGAGTGGGCACCCGGATACGGTCAAGACTACTACCGGATCACCGTTCAGGAGGGCTCTAAAACGCTCTCTGACGTCTTTTACATCTACAACGATGGCGACCTTAACCGTGCGATCAACACGCTCCTAAAGAGGGCCCAGCATGAATAGGATCGAATGGCAGGAGGACGACCCCGATCAGGATGGGGAGGTGGCTATGTCCCTGACCATCATTTCTGGCGATCCTGTCCTTTTAGCTAGAGCGCGTAAGATGTTCCGCCAGCTATTAGACGACCGACCAGCTTTAACCGCAGTGCCGAGGAATGACGATGGCAGGGATTAAACGCGATGCAGCAGACCATTACTTTTCACTGTGTGTAAGGGCTAAGGCTAACTTCACTTGTGAGTTCTGCGGGAAGGAGTTTCCCGGCCCCGATCAGGGCCTACATTGTGCCCACATCGTAGGCCGTAGGAACGCTAGCACCCGTTGGTCTTTAGACAATGCCGTATCCCTCTGCTACTACCATCACCGATATTTCACCGAGAACCCTCTCGACTTCATATCGTGGCTCGCCTCTTACTTAGGGGAAGGCCACATGGAACGGCTTATGGAGAAGAAGAACGAGATCTATAGGGTGCGTATCGCTGAAAAAAAAGAGATCGCTAAGCACTATAGAGAACAGTGGAAGGAATGGGGTACTGGGGAGTCTATCGACTTCCTGTCTTGGAACTAAAAGAAGGGGCCCCGAAGGGCCCCAAAGCCGGTGTGAGAGGAGGGAGAGCCACCAGCAAGGGAAACATACCCCTTTAGAGAAAACCCGTCAAATCGCTTTACAGGGCGTCTGAGGGGGTATATAAATAACGCGTCGGTGGGGTTACCAGCCCCTTAAGAGCCGACGGAAGACGGATAGGAATCGGTCACCCGACGCGGTTCCCAAGGTAGCAAAAATAGGCTTCCTACTCAATCCTCTCCCCCGCTCTTATTCCGACAGGCTCTATGCGGTCGGCAAGCTATTGGGTAAACGGCAGCGTATAGGGTCTAGACTAGGCCGCTACTGTGGGGATTGATCGACAGCGGCAACGGCTTACGCGAAGACGGGACAAGCCAGATCAAGCGAACCCGTCCACCCCTTGCGATTCCGAAGGTCGGAGGCAGGGCAAAGAGCGTGGTCACCCTTTGACTAGGGAAGATCACGCTCACCCCAAGCTCAAACCGAGATCAAAGGCAGATAGTAAGTAGAAGCATAGAGGAGCTAGAGCATGGTACGAGACATAGAGAGGCTGGTAGCCAAGGGGTTCCGGGTGGTAGAGGAAGATGACAAGCGCGGGGTGGTCATTCTGGAGAACGATGAATGGCGGGTGCGAGTGCCCCACTTTGGCGGCCTACCTACTTGGGACAAGAAAAAGCCTGTCGATATAAAGGACGTTGACGCTTATAGCTAATCGGTATTTCTCAAGCCTTCCCTACGGAGCTAAGATTTAGGTTCGTAGAGGAGGCCCCATGAAGTTACGAGATCATCAAGTTAAAGCAGTTGAAATGCTCCGAAACTCTCTTAGGAGAGGTAAGACCCGACCTATCCTCGCAGCGCCCTGTTCCTTTGGTAAGACTATCACTGCGGCCTATCTTCTTTCTGAAGCGGTGAAGAAGGGCAAGCGCGGTATCTTCATTTGTGATCGCGTGAAGCTGGTCCAGCAAGCCCTAGCGGCCTTTGATCGAGAAGGGTTAAGCGTAGGGGTGATGCAGGGACAGCACGAGCGGCAGGATTACTCGGCCCCTATCCAGATCGCGTCAATCCAGACCATCGCTCGCCGTAAGCACCTGCCTGAGTTCGACTTTGCCATCGTCGACGAGTGCCACGTCCATTACAAAACGACTCAGTACATGATGGATCGCTACTCTGCGGTCCCATTCATCGGCTTATCCGCTACCCCTTACTCCAAGGGTCTAGGGAAGGCGTACAACGATCTAGTCGTCCCTATCACCCCTGAGGAGCTTCTAGCGCAGGAATACTTATGCCCCGTCGAGTATTACGGTGGGGCCCATGTTGATACGTCCCAAATCAAGCCTAGGGCTCTACAGACAGGTGGATCCGACTTCGATCCTAAGGACCTCGCTAGGGCTACGGAGGAGGACGAAGGGCTGGTCGGGGATATTGTGAAGAACTGGCTTAAGCACGCGGAGGGACGGCAAACCATTGCCTTTTCCCCTTCGATCAAACACTCGAAAGAGATGGTCGATATGTTTAACGCTAGTGGTATTCCCGCTGTCCATATTGACGGCTACATGGACGACGAGGAGCGACAGGTTATCTACGAAGCCCACGACGCGGGAGAGTTCCTAGTTCTCTCCTGCTCCCGTCTATTGAATACCGGCTATGACGCTCCCAAAGTTTCTTGCCTGATTGACTGCTTCCCTACCCGCTCGATTATTGCTTACGCCCAAAGGGCCGGGAGGATTATGAGAACCTTCCCCGGTAAGGAGCAGGCTATCTACTTAGACCACGCGGGGAACGTGGCAAGGCACGGCTTTGCGGAGCATATTGTTCCTGACGAACTCCACGATGGGGTTAAGTCCTTTAAGGAAAAGAATCAGGTACGAGAGAAGAAAGAGAAGAAGGTACACCAGTGCCCCCAATGTTATGGGCAGTTCGTCGGCCTACGGTGCCGCTGTGGCTATGAGATCAAGATCAAAGAGGCGCTAGAGACGGATTCTAGTGAACTGAAGAAGCTAACCCCCGAGAAGCGTAATCGGGTGACTCGGGGCGAGGAGAAATCCCGCTGGCTCTCTGAACTCTGCCTCTATGCCGTTAAGAAGGGCTACAAGCAGGGCTGGGCCTCGCATCAGTACAGAGAGCGTTTTGGG
>Ga0208161_1001897_pt1 | contig 10856 bp, 15 predicted proteins | sample CB_VirMetaG_3_FD_184538 | JGI IMG/M metagenome (GOLD analysis project Ga0208161, IMG submission 184538) | Freshwater to marine saline gradient viral communities from Chesapeake Bay - CB_1508_1S Viral MetaG (SPAdes) (version 4) | ecosystem: Environmental > Aquatic > Marine > Coastal | place: USA... | reverse complement strand
CTGACCGCTTCGTACGCAGCAAACGCAACCATCCCTACTTTACAACAAGTAACTGATGAGGGTGCTTCAACTGATAATGATATTTTACTTACCAATCCAAATGGTAATCAGAGAATTACTATTGATGGAGCCACACCTATTATTCTACAAGGTGCAGCTGATTTTGTAACAACTTTTTCAGGTTCAGGATTATATGGGGCAGATGCTGTGCAGGCAACTGTATTTACAACTGACCCTAACTATTCTGGTGGTGTAAATCGTTCAATGTTATACATTAACAGCGCTTTATATTTATATGGTGATGGTAATGGTATCAAGTTATATGGTAACGGAACTTCCGCCGCCACATCTTTTGTAGATATTGTCCCAAAAAGCGTTTTTACGACAAGATTTGGTGATACAACTACAAGATTTTCTACACCAATCACAGCATCATCAACCATTAGTGCAAGCGGTGGTTTCATCGGTGACCTTACGGGTACTGCTGATACGGCTTCTTACATTGACCCAACCTTTATCTCAGCGTCAGCAGCTGCTGCTGGATTTGGAAGTGGTGGTGGTTCGGTTCCTGCTGGAACTGTAAGTTCATCTGCTCAAGTTGTTGAAAACTTGGTAGGTCAAAATGTGGTATTAAACACTATTACCGCAAGTGTTGGTTTTAGTGGTGATGCTAGTGGACTTACTAATTTACCATTTGCTGGTCAGAATAAGTTCTACGAAGATAACACCTACACATTTGATTTGCCAGGTGATGCAAATGACCCAGCATACGATATTCACATTTCACAAAGTGGTGTATACTTTATCTCAGCATCTAAAGTTCCACCATATGGTGCAAATGGTCCTAAAGTAAACTTATACTATTGGCCAGAACTGCTTGAAATTGGTGAAACCGCAAAAGTAACATTCTTTATTCCTAACGCTGATACAGGAACCGGTCTTTCATATAAAGAAAATGTTACAGGTTCTGCCTCAAATGAATGGTATTGGTCTTCAACAACTTCACCAGCGGCTACAGCCACAAGAAACATCAGTAGGAACCTTACTTTTAGTCAAATCGCAACTGGTACGGGTACGACTACTATGGTAAAAGATGGTGGTGGTAGAGCATTTTTAGTTTCATCTACATCAACGATAAACTCAACCAACTACCTTTATACGGGTGATTCTGTAAATCCACTTACATAATAAGGAAATAAAATGGCGAATTATAATCTAACAGGACAAAAGATTAAGGATACCTATCCTCAATTAGCACAAGTAAATGACTCAAATGTGTTAGTTGATGGTCTTGGTGTTGCAAGTCCAATCGTTACATCATCCATAATCAATTTCCCTACGGAAGTATCTCGTTCAGCAGCTGCTGCAGGATTTGGTGCTGGTGGTGGAACTGCTACTTGGCCTGTAAGTGGAACTCCAAGTGGATTGGTTAGTTCTTCTGCTCAAGTATCATACACGGGTATTACCGATGTTCCAAGTGGTATTGTTTCTTCATCGGCTCAAATCGCAACCGATATTAGTGGAGCATTCACTTCTACATCTGCGTCTCTTGCAAGTAATATAGCTGAAAATACATCGGATATTGCAAGTTTAACATCTGCTACATCATCATATGTAACAAACTCTCAAACATCTTCAATGACGGTGTTGAGTGCTTCATACGCTACAACAGCATTGAGTGCTTCATACGCTCCATCTACGCCAGGCGGTCTTGTATTAGGAACAGGTGTTGACTCACTTGCATCATCTCTTACTACAACCCCAGCAGTCGCTCTTGGGACAGGTTCAATCGCTATTGGTGATGGTGCTCAAGCTGGATTTACTGCGGTTGCAGCAAACAATGGTAATATCGCAATCGGTAGAAATGCTATTGCAAGTGGTTCAGCTTTGGGTGGTGGTATTTCTATTGGTGATGGAAGTAAAACAAAATCTCAATATAGTATTGCTTTAGGTAAAAATGCTGCAGCATTTCATCCATCAAGTACTGTAATAGCTTCTGTAGCAATCGGTGCTGAATCAGAAGCATCTTCATCATCACAAGTAGTAATTGGTTACAACGCTAGGTCCTTTGGTAATTCAACAGGTACGATTGTAATTGGTGCAAACGCAAACTCTATTGATGATAATAGAAGTGAGTCTGTTATTATAGGATACAACGCAACATCATACCAAAATGGAGTTGCAATCGGCGCGAGTTCCTTTGGTATTGAGTCAGCAGTTGCTGTTGGTAGAAACTCAAGAACAAGCGATAATCAATCGGTTGCTATCGGTGCGAGTGCTGAAACTACTAATGCACAATCAGTAGCCATTGGATATTCCGCAACAACAACAGGTGTTGGAGCTATTGCTATTGGTGATGTAGCAACTGCTGCAGCGTTGGGTTCCATTGTAATTGGTGATGGGGCTCTTAACAATAGAGGTGGAGTTGGTGGTTCTGCTAAATCGGTAGTAATTGGACCTGACGCTAGTATCTTTGTTAGTGTTCCATCCATTCACACCGGAAGTGTTGTTATTGGTAAAAACGCATATGCTTCTGGCGGTGGAAGTATTTCTATTGGCGATAATGCTGGAAACATACATAGTCTATCCGGTGGATATGATACTGCTATTGCAATCGGTAAAGATAGTGGAAATGATGGACAAAACTCTATTGCTGTGGGTAGAGGAACCCTTGCTGGAAGCGAGGGTGTTGCAATCGGATATAATCTTGACTCTGGTGATTATGGAATTGTAATGGGATACAGCATCACAAATACAGGCGGTGGCGGTAATATCGCTATTGGTAGAACTGTAACTATCGCAGGTGATTACACAATCGCAATCGGTGAAGGTTCCTCCGCAAGTTCAACTAATGGTGTATCACTTGGTTACCAAGCATCATCTGCAACTAACGCAACCGCATTGGGTTATTCATCAAACGCAAGTGGTGTAAACGCAGTTGCGATTGGTAACTCAAACGCAGGTGGTGTAAATGCAGTAGCAGCTGGTGAAGGTGCTAGTGCAGGAAACACAAATACAACTGCTCTTGGTGTATCTGCAAACGCAAGTGGTGATGAAGCTGTTGCTATTGGAACAGCATTTGGAGTTAGTGGAAATAACGCATTAGGTATTGGTCGTAGAGGAACTGCAAGTGGTGTTAGTTCTATCGCACTTGGTTCTTTGACTGAAGCAACTGCTAACAACGCAATCGCTATTGGTGGTTCTGCTGTTGCTAATGCTGCTGGTGCTATCGCATTAGGAGCAAGTGTAACTGCTGCTACACAAGACTACACTACAACCAAATACTTACAACTCCTTAATGTTTCATCATCTATGGGACTTTACGGATACGCAGATGATACTACTGCTGCTGGTGCTGGTGTTCCTCTTGGTGGTATCTATCACTTATCAGGTTCTCTAAAAATTAGAATGGTATAATATGAGTATTTTACAAAATGTATTGTTTGGAAGAAGTCCTGGTATAACACCAGCAATTCTACCCGTTGCTAACTTTACCGCAGATGCTACTGCGATTACACAAAGTAATACCGTAAACTTTACGGACACATCAACAGTTGCTCCTGGCGGTCAAGCAATTACATCTTGGACTTGGAGTTTCGCAGGTGGAACACCTACGAGTTCTAATACTCAAAACCCATCCGTTGTTTACAACGAAACAGGTTCATTCAATGTTTCTCTTACAGTAGCAAATCCAAGTGGTAGTGATACTGAAACCAAAACAAATTACATTTATGTAACGAGTAGTGGTGCTACAAGTTATGTAACTGAAAGCTTACAACAATATATTGACCCATTCCTTTCAACTTGGAGTGGAACAACTGTATATGACTTATCACCTATTGGAAACCACGCATCACGAATAAATGATATTGTAACGGGTTCTGATGGTTGGATATTAAACAATACACAAGATGGTTCTTTACGACTTGGTAGACCATATCCTCTTGGGACAAACTGGCCTGATGGATTTACTTGGGAAGTTTGGTTCAAGTCAGCTGATACTTCATATGAGTCAAATGTTTGTTTGATTGCTCAATGGGGTGGTTTAGATTGGCCGCCAGCTGGTTCTGGTCTTGGTAATGTTATTTATGTAAGTAACGCATCTCTCAATGTTCGTGGCGCTTCTTGGGGCGATTTAGGACCATCAGCTTTGCAAAGAGATACTGGCAATTTAGCTACATCTACCTGGCATCACATTGTTTACTCGTTGAGTAATGGTGTTACTGTTAGTCCAACTCAAATTGCTAAGATTTATCTTAATGGAGCATTGGTTGGAACTGCTACATCAGGTTCAATTAGAGACACAAGTAATAATGACCAAATCTACGCTGGCGGACCTCCTCGTATAACTAATGGTAGATATTTTAATGACGCAAATATGGGTCTTACTCGTATCTACAATAGACAACTTACTGACGCTGAAGTTCTACAGAACTACAACGCAAACAAAGCGGATTACGGATTGTAATTTACTATCTTTACTAATTGAGAATTGAGATAACCCCCCTTTGTGGGGGTTTATTTTTGCGCAAAGAAAAAGCCCCCATCAGTAGAAAGTTGCGAAACTACATCAGGGGGCTTTACAAAGTTTCGGGGACCTTGTGTTGTTATTATATCTATTCTACGAGAATTGTTCCAAATATTTGGATTTTTCTTGGATATTTTGTATATTTATATTAAATGAATAAAAAAGGTTGCTATATGAAAAACTACAAACTTTATTACATCACTTTATTAGGGAATACTAAACCCATTTATGTTGGTGTAACATCTGCTTCACTTGAAAGAAGAAAGCAAAAGCACACTTGTAAACCATATCTACATAAGAGTGGTAAACACGCTTCAGGCAAGTTCCACGGACAAGATATTGAACTCCACCTTGTAAATACCTACGAACACGAGTGGGTTGCTTTAGAAGCTGAAGGAGCACTCAAATTGTTCCTGGGTATGGATTGGTCTGAACGAACTAAATACGATGGTGGATTTGCTCCACGACTTACTCACAAAGAAGTCCGTGAAATCCGTGAAAAACGAGAAGAAGGAAGAACTCTTCGTTCCCTTGCAGCAGAATACAATTTGAATTACAAAGCAATTCACAAGATTGTTAATAGAGTTACTTACAAGTATGTGTGTTGATATAAACGAATATATCACACGAAATTGGAGTGAGATTAGGCTGAAGGTCCTGAAGGTTTGTCGTAATCACCCAAACACCGATGACTTGTTGTCTGACTTGTATATGTCCCTTATGGATAAAAGTGATAAGATACACCAATCCTTATTAGAAAACAATAAAGTTCAGAATTGGTTTACTTACTCTGCGTATCTACAATACAACTCTTCTACATCACCATTCTACAAACAATATGTTAAAACGGGTAGACAATCCGTTGAGATTGAAGAATGGAGAGATGGTGAAGAAGATGAAATGAATACAAAAGTAATTCAATTACAAATGATTGAAGATGTTATATCAGAATTAGATTGGTATGATAAAGAAATTGCTAATAGAATACTTATCAAGGGTGAGACGCAATCATCAGTATCAGAACATTTCAATATAAATCGTAAATATATTTCACAAGATATAAAGAGAATTAAACAATTCATCAAAGATAGAGTAGATTTATTATGGATACAATAATTCAAGTTCTTGGGCTAGCATCCCTATCAGTAATGTTCGCTTGGTGGTTTGAGCCAATCCAATGGATAAAAAACTCTCTATCGTTATACCAATATAATTGGGCAAAGTATTTGTATTGTAGTAAGTGTATTTCCTTTTGGGTTTCCTTACTATGGTTCCAAAATCTATTCCTTGCAGCGTTCACCGCTGTAATAGGATTTTTGATAGACAATTTAATTACATTCATAGATGAAACAAGAAAGCAATAAGATATTTCATCGCATAGACGCAAAGTTGATGTTTGATGATAGTGAATGGAAATCTTTACTTGATGGTGTAGATTTTGATATAATGAACGAGAGAAAGAAAAGAAAAAGAATTATTACTAAAACAGTTATAACCGAAAGAGCAAATGGAAAAAGAAACATTAGATAAGATGGTTCGTAAATACTTGGATGATAAAAAACGAACAAGTAAGATTGACCGCAAATTAGTATACGACTTATACAACGAGTTCTTCCCAAAAACCAAACGAAATTGGAAGGATTGCACCTGTATGGATAGGGCTACTGACTTATCCGTTATGAAGTATTTAGAAGGTGGTAATCACAAGTTCCAAGATGAGGAGGTGATTATTGATGAACCACTACCTATTGAGTCATCAGTAAAAATTGATATGTCTTCTTTGATGAAACCTAAGCGTGGTAGAAAATCAAAATCCCAAAATGCCGAAGAATAATATAATGTAATGAAAACATTATCTGCCATAATGATTTCAGCATTTAGTTCTCCAGACTAAATATAGCGTCTAATACGCTATGGAAATATACCTCAAGCGACCCCTTGGAAACAAGGGGTTGTTTTTTAATATAATATACTATATGAGTAAGAGTTGGTTATATCATTCGGGCGATGAGTTGTGGGCTAATTTCTTTTATGGAACACCACTTCCAAAGAGATATAGACATATTAGCACCAAAACTGAATGGGATGAGAATATCCCATATATGGAAATGGATTTGAAAGAAGGTGAGGAGTGGGAAGCGCTTGAAGGAGCTGAAAACTTTATCATTACCTCTAAAGCAAGGATTTACAATCTACAAAAGAAGAAATGGTTAAAGTCTATCAAATCGTATCAGTCTTTGACTCGTGTTCTTCGTATCAACAAGAAATCAGTTCACATAAACATTTCAGATTTCATTGAAGAAAACTTTGGGATTGTTTATGATGCAAATAATCTACCGGATGATGTAAGACCTTACATCTTATACGCAAACGAAAAGAACAAATACAAAAAGGCAAAGAAATGAGTAACACGAAAAACTCATCACAAGGTGAAATAGAACAAAGAATACAAGAATGTATCTTCTTTATCACTACAGAGTCCATCTCGTATACTGATTGGACTGTGTTTGTAGCTGAAAAATATGGTAAAGTTTCAAGGACAGCCCAAAGATATTGGGATGAGGCTTGGAAGAGAATTAGAGAAAAATACCAAGACCGAACCGAAGAACTCACCGGTCAGGCGCTTCTCAAATTAGATAGACTTTACAAAGAAGCAGAAGAAAGTAAGGGTGATTACAACTCAAGGGCAAATATATTGAAAGAGCGTAATCGCTTATTAGGATTAGGAAAAACAAATGTTTCAGTTCAAGGAGATGTAAAGATTTCATTTGGATTTGAAGATTTAGAAGAGGATGAATTATGATTTACGAAGGTATTGATTTATTAGGTGAAGGAATGTCTTACGAAGAACCAAAGAAGACAACAAAACCTAAAAAAGAAAAGAAGGTTGAACTAACCGAAAAGCAGATTAGTGAAGTTAAACGACTCTACGATGGTGGATGTTCGGTTAGTGAAATCGCTAAGAGAACCAATATTGGGGTTGGTGAAATCAGCAAGATATTGGTTAGGAGCTTGTAATCGCTCTTATTTAGAACCATTCTAAATAACAAACAATGTCTAAATAGGATGGGGCGTCTCCTTATTTAGACTCATTCTAAATTACACAACATTTGTGGTTTTTAGGGGCGCTCTACATATTTATTACTGAATGAAAATTGAAAGAAAGTAGTAGGGGAGAAAACGCAAGAAACTCAATTCAATATCAGTAATTGCTCTGTTGATTAGGTGGTGTTTGTATCGGAGGATTGAAATAATATCCAACATATCCGTAGATAGCTCCATACCCTACGAAAATGAAATAGGTTATAAATCTAAAGATTAGGTTTGTGGAACTTTTGTCCGACGCCCTCCGCCACAAACTGACTGACTCTGAAGTATAACACCTATTTTTTTTATTACTCTTTCACGGGAGGGTGCGTGTGCGCTTGAGTTACATTAGTAATTTATTTAATATAGAATACTAAAGAACCCCGATGAGTTCAGTTTACTGAACGAAGAGGATACAATAACAACTTGTTTGTTATTGTTTTTGGGTCAAGTGCTTGTATATGTAAAATATATTTTGTATATTTGTTATAATTAAAAAAGTTGATAGATGAAAAGAACTTATAATTCTTCTTTACCACCATATGCTAAAGAGCATAGTAAACATCCACTTATGATGACTTCTACTAATTATCATAATGTTTGGTTAAATACAGGTGTAAAGCTGACGGTTCATAAAGGACCAAAGGGAAACTATGTAGTTTATAAAGGTAAGAATGGACCTGTGTTTGTAAATGTCAGCAAGTTATACAAAGAGATATTTACACATACAGGTCAAGTTGTTTACTCAAAGGGACAACTCAGGAATCAAAATAGGGCTGGTAGGTATGAGGCTCCACTAAAGGTTGGAGAACCCATCATTTCAATGTCAGGTTATATTCTTCGTGGAAAAAATATGGGTAAGAAGCTATCTGAACTTTCAGTAAATACATTACTATGGTATGTTAATAATAGTAAGTTGAATGCTAATGAACTTGAAACATTAACCAAAGAAATAGAACGAAGAGAAAGCATGTAATGCAAATCAAGGGAATAAAACCATATCCTAAACAAAAAGAGGTTCTCTTATCTATTCTAAAAGGTGAAGAGAAATACCATACAGTGTTAGCATCGCGTCAGGTGGGTAAGTCAATACTGATGATGAACCTTATGCTGTATTATGCAATCAACAACGAGAAAGCAAGGATATTGTTTGTATCACCTGTGTATTCTCAAATCTCCAAAGTATTACAACAAATCGTGGAAGCGTTACAGCCCACAGGGATAATCAAGAAAGCAAATCTATCTGATTATGAAATCCGTTTAACTAATGGGTCAGTAATGTGGTTTCGTTCAGCTGAACGCTCTGATAGTATCCGTGGTCTATCCATTCAGTATTTGTTTATTGACGAGGCCGGGGATGTAAAAACAACTGATTTCCAAACATCTATCTTACCTACTATCACAGCGATGGGTAAGAAAGTGATTATCGCAGGAACGCCTAAAAAGAAAAACTTTCTTCATTCATACTATATGATGGGACAATCAGAGGATTTCCCTAATCATAAGTCCTATCACTTTACAGCAGAAGAGTCCCCATTCATTTCCAAAGAGTTCTTGGAAGAGCAGAGAAGAACCTTGCCTGATGCGATTTACAAGCAAGAGTTTATGGCTGAATACCAAGATAATGATGGACAAGTATTCCAATCCCTTGATAGGGTTTGTATTCTCAACGAATGGTTGAAACCAAATGGTAGGGTATTCGCTGGATTGGATGTTGGAACAAAAGATGACTACACAGTTCTCACAATGATGGATGAGAATGGTAGAGTAGTTCATATATGGAGAGAACGACACTTGACCTATTCTAAAATCGTTGAGATGGTTGTATCAAAGTGTAAGGCTTGGAATGTGGTTGGATTAACCATAGAAACCAATTCTATTGGCGATGTAATCTATGAGACCATCTCTAAGCAACTCAAAGGTGTTGAACCATTCATCACTACCAATCAGTCAAAAGAGCTGATGATACGAAGACTTATCGGTGATATACAAGACGCAGCATTAGAACTACCAAGTCCCAATTTGATACCCGAATTATACAATGAGTTGGAAGCTTACGAATATGTTCTTCTACCTTCAGGCGCTATTAGATACACCCACCCATCCGGCTGGCACGATGATATGGTTGACTCATTAGCGATTTGTAATTGGAAAAGAATAAACGCAGGCAAGACAAAAGGAAAATTAGTTATATCAAGTTTACGATGAAGAAACAAAGAGCAAAGAAAAGTGAAATGATTGTGATTGGAAAACCAAATACAATCAAGGTAGTTAATGGAGACATCAACTCAGCCCTCAAACTATGGAAAAGACAATTCAAGGAAGCAGGAACCTTGGATATCCTCAAATCTAAATTGGAGTATGTTAAACCTTCAGTAACGAAAAGAAAACAACAAGAGGACGCAAAGTATAGTCAGTTCTTGAATGATAAAAGAAACAAGGAATACAATGGCTAGAAAATACAACAAGTATGGCGCTAACGATAGGAACTACAAGCCCGTTGAGGATAGAGAGGTAAGTATTGAGTTCTTTGAGGAGATTATCGCCCATCCACAATTTGATGGGTTGATGACTATGATTGAAGAAGCCATTTCCAAACCATACGATGGTGGTATACAAATAAATAATTGTTGGCCTGAAGATTGGAACAACAAACAAGTTGGATTTATTATTTGGTTTATTCAGAGTCAATATACACAAGTAGTCCATTCACAATTCTATGGCGATAATGGCTTATATGTAGAGATTAAGAATAAGGATAGTAAGATTGTATCAACACTCAAACTTGAGGAGTCGTTCCAGCCCATTGAAGCAAGTGGATACACTCAACAATACTACAACCAAACTCCACAACCCACAAAGCTGAAGATACCGCCGTTGAAGAAGATTGACTAATTTTGTTGATAACTTGATTGAAAAGAACTGCTAAATAATTTGGCGGTTCTTTTTTTTTGTGTATCTTTACATAGTGAGAGAGCAATTCACTAACCAACTAACCCCTCTCACAAAATGCAAAATGAAAAATGCTTTTCGCTTTACTGAAGAAACCCTCAACAAGTTTGATGCTATTTTCAACTATGTTGGAACTCTACAAGATGGAGTTTGGATTTACCAAAACCCATTTACTAACAAAACTTTCTTGGTTCAAGTTGGTAATGGTAAAACTATGTTCGTTGATGGTTGGTCGCCTGATGGTATGACTTTCCAAGAGATTGTTAATAAACTAAAAGCTTAACAATTT
>Ga0208161_1001896_pt1 | contig 10864 bp, 12 predicted proteins | sample CB_VirMetaG_3_FD_184538 | JGI IMG/M metagenome (GOLD analysis project Ga0208161, IMG submission 184538) | Freshwater to marine saline gradient viral communities from Chesapeake Bay - CB_1508_1S Viral MetaG (SPAdes) (version 4) | ecosystem: Environmental > Aquatic > Marine > Coastal | place: USA... | reverse complement strand
TGAATTTGAAATAGTTAGAGATATATTTCTCTTTGTTAGTGTCTAAAACACCGCCTGCATCATATTGTGGGATACCAATATCAATATCTGCCGCAGTTTGACCTGCAACATCATCAACAAATGCACCTGATTTTTTATAGCCTTTTACAATTACTGGAGCCGATTTAGCAGAGAAAGTTGTGGGACGATATGCTAACCAGAGTCTATCCCAGCTAGCACTATTTACATTAAAGCGACTTGTGCTGGTGTGGGTTGATGTGAAAGAATAGTGATTCTTGAAGGGTAAAGAAAGATAGCCAACACTGGCAATACGCTGTTCAACAATTTGATCTAAAACTGATGTTGCCATTCCTAAAACTTCAACTTGAAGAGTCATCTGTGAGAGAGTATATGTTGGATTACCTGAACCAGTTTTGTCAAAATGATTAGTAGTAGCACCTGTGCCATCAGGTAAAACACGACCTTCTGATATGGGGCAAACAGTGTCATCTGCTAGTGTTATTTCTAGAGTTATCTGTGGGAATAATCCAGTATCAATAATACTTGGTTCTAAAGTGCCTAAAAGGCCTTCCCAGTCGTCCACGCAAAAAGATTCAGTGCCATCTGTTAGATAAGCTTCTGGGTCAGTGTTTCCAAAAGTAGCTCCATTGTGATACGAGATTTTTCGGACAACTTCTGGGTGACCTAAAGTAGCACCGCATTTAGATCCTTTTAGTGCCGCTTTAGCGTGCTTGAGCACGTTATATCCTTGGAAACCATTTTGAACTAAAACGCCACCCATATAGACAGAGCATCGCTCAATGAATGAACTAACATCATTAGGCATTGATGTGCCAGCACCTGCGGTTGTGCAATTAAAAAATAGGCGTGTTGACCGCAAATTTAAGAGGGTATTACTAGGGATTTCATATCTTACGATTTTACCTGATGTTTGATTACCATCAGTCTGAGGGTGTACTTTAAAGTGGGATACACTTACCGTGAACCGATTTATCTAAATAGATAAACCCTCTATGCTTCCCTGCCTTCAATTTTCAATCCAGCAAATCACATAGAGCATCATTCACCAAGAAGGTTTATGATGGACAGACTGTACATTAAGCCTCCATACTCCCTAAAGAGGTTAGGAGACCGACAAGTGACCCAGTCGTTAGCGACCACTTATATAGGTTTCCCTATACAGCAACCGACGGTCTTGTCCGCTTTCACGAATTTTGACCGTTTTCACTCGTCTTGCCTGTTAGGTCTAATAGACCATAGGTTGGGGCTGTCGCCCCCATACCACTTATAACCACTAAATTAATAGCCCGATTATAAGCCGACTAGATGCTACCAAGGTGGTGTGTTAATTCACACGCTCCAACGGATGCTCACGCACCCACCTGCACCTGTTCAGGGCATAATGTGTTTACCCTGCAGACGCTGCATAAAATAACTGACGTTTGATGGGAGTACTCCAGCCATTCTTTTATATTATTATAAAAGATAAAAAAAATAAAAAAAATTAATTAAAAAAATAAATTAATTAATTTCTCTAAAACTTCGGTCTTCCATAATCTGGCCATACTAATACACTCTGTCCTTCTCTTGCTGGTCTTGGAGGAGGTAATGCCTCGCTTTCTAATTTAACAGGATTTCTGTTCTTAACTATCTCAACACGAACAACTGCAGTAAAATATAAATTACCTGTTGTATTTTGTCCATTACTTTCAAAGTTTAAATTACTATCCACAAGTCCTGCCGCTGTTCCTAAATCTGTTTGAGTAGATGTTCTACCTAATTTTCTTCCTTTACTATCTGTTAGAGAGAGTCGTAAATTTGCTAATTTTCTTTGTTGAAGATTCATAAAATATTCATCACCAGTATTGCTTTCGTATGTAATATACTCGACATCTTTAAACAACTTGGCGAAGATGTCACTATTAATTATATCAGTATTATAACTTGATTTATCGCTTGATAAGACAGACATCTCTAAACCATTCTGGGCATTATTACATCTTAAATATACATAGGGATCACTTAATCTTTGCATAGGGAAATATCCTTGAACTCTAATGGTATTTGCCGCTATTGTGATTTTTAAACTGCTAAAGGCAACATCAGTTGAGTCATCTTGGCGATTTCCTCCTAAAATAACGTGACTCTCTCCTTCTGCCTCTAAACACTGAATTTTTAAATTAGTTATTCCGTGAGCTATTGTTGCACCTCCTCCGTCTTTAGCTGTGAGTAGAATATCTAAAAGACGATTATCAGTAGCGTTCATACTTGTTGTGTTAGGTAATATAGTTGTATTTTCAAATGATGTGGCTGCCGATTTAGTTGCTAAATAAGTTCCTAAATTTGTTGCGAAACTGGTAGCGATGGCTTGTAAATTATTATAATTTTTTCTATCAATATTAACAACATTTAAAAAATTTGCGTGTGTTCCACTAGAACCACGAACATTAAATCTTGAGTTATTTATATTTATCATATACAGGTTATTGAACATAGTAAAATTTAAAAGAGATAATCTAATGGTCTCGCCATCTCCTGCCTCCACAACGTTGCCTTCAAAGTGTATATGCACGTCGTCCCCTTCACTTTGTCTATCTCCTACTACACTTGCTTTTTCGCTATCTATAAAAAGATTAAAACTATTTACCACCTGTTGACTTTCAAACCTACTTCTTTGTAGACTCATATTTATTATAAACAAATATTTTATTTTTCTAATTTTTCATTTTCTTTTTTAGCATATTTAAATGGTACTGTTTCCACTTTATGCTTAATCTCATCTATCTCTTCTTGTGTTTTATTTTTACATAAATCATAAACTAATTCGGCATAATATGTTGGAACATCTGGATATAGTTCTTTCATAGTTTTTAATGCTAATTGTTTTTCTAATAATTGGTCGTCTGTATAATTAAAAGGGTTTTCGTGTTTTTTTCTCTCAAAGCCTGGCACTTCCATTTATAATATATTGAGAAAATATTTTCTTAATAAATTACTAATCTTCTTCAATAACCTCCTCTCGCTCTACAGGTATAGTTGGAACTTCTTGCCGTCCAGCATTGTGATATGCTCTTTCAAATACTGATAATTGCTGTGGGGCATCTCTATATAAATGACTAAATCTATTTATAGCATCTTCATCAGTCATTTTTGATGGTATGCCTGGCAATAAAGTATTTACTAAAACAGGTATATCTGCCTCATCTTCTACTACATTAGCTATAGTTGCTCTCATTCTTGCAGATAAAAAACTTCTTGTGCCTGGTACTTTTTGACTAACTAAATCTTGTCCTATTTTTCGTGACATTCTGCCTAGTGATAAAGTCGCTGGTGGTTGAACACCTCCTGCTCCTTCTTGAGGAGAGAACATAGGTGCTGGTGTATATCCTGCTGTGTTTCTTACTTTAAATGCTGTTTCTAAATGTGGCGAAACATTATTACTACCTAACTCTTTTCTGTAATTTTGTATAGCATAGAATTGTGCCTCTTTCTCTCTACCTGCAGAACCAAACTGCGCAAAATTTTTTAAATCATTTAATGGATATCTTGCTATGTCTGTGTAGCGTTTTCCTCTTTTAGATGGTTTAATGCCTTTAAACATATTCTTTTGTAAATGAATAGGGTGCATCATTTCCTGTCCACCTATGTCTATAGGAAAGTGTTCAGGATACCTAAATTTAACGGCTAGATCACTAAGTACACCAACGCGTGCCATATTTATTATATATTAATATTATTTTAATTACAATTTAAATCTGGGAATATAATACATTCATTTAAATTTTTTCTAAAAGTTTTTTCAGGACATTTTGGATTAAAATCAATTGTTAAATTACCATACTTCTCATCTGTTGCTTTTTGATATGCTTTTCTAAATTTTTCTAAATCAATTACAGAACCTATTTCTTCTTCTATTGCTGTTATTTGTTTTTCTTGCTTATTTTTAAACATTGTGAAGAGAGAAAGATTTTCACGTAGTAATCTACCTATACCTTGTTGACACCTATACGACTGACTTAATATTACAACTGCTAATCCACAAGCACTTCTACCATTATAATCTTCTTTTAACGGGGCAACGTGTCTGTTTAAAGTTGCTAATTTACCTAAACCACTACTTTGAGAGATTGCTGGACTATTTATAACATCATCTAATATTAATAAACTTTTTACAGGAGCATCATATTTATATGTTGGTTTTTCCATATAATCCTCAAAAAATATTAATTGTTCGTCGCTTATATGAGGGTTCTCTCTTAACACTTTTAAAAATTCTTTATGTATTTTTAATTTATTTTGGTAATCTTCCCATTCATCTCTATCTTTTTCAACTCTTTTTATAACTTCATCTATACTCTGTTTTGTTGGTTCATATACATCTTCTTCGTCTACATATTTACCAAAGTATGCTCTATTAGAAGCAAATGAAGGAGTAATCATATAAATCTTATCAAATGTTTTATCTTTTTTTGCTTGTGCTAAAAATTTACTACATAAATAACTCTTGCCACTATTGCGTACTGCTGATATATACCATAAACACGGCTGTCTAAATGCATCTTTACTTGTTGGATATTCATTACTAACCCCCTTTTCAGGATCTTGATTATATACAGGAAGTTTTACTGTCTTCATTATTAATATAATAATATAAAAAAATTATTAATAATGTCTTCTCATTCCATTTTGATTAATAAAACCTCCACTAAACATAGCATTATAATTATCTCTTAACATCATCTGTTGTGGTGTTAATTGTGGTTTCATTGGTGGTTTTGGTGGTTCAGGTGGTGGTTGTTCCATTTCTAATTGAGGTTCTTTAACTGGTTCTTTCTTTTTTCTTGATACTCTTTTAACAAAAACAACATTATCATTTGGTTCAAACTCATCAGAATCATCGCTACTTTGCTCTACGATTATTTTAGTTTTCTTTTTACCTTTTGGTTTAGGTTTAGGTTTTTCTTCTTTAATTTCTGGTTCTTTAATTTCTGGTTCTTTAATTTCTGGTTCTTTAATTTCTGGTTCTTTAAGTTCTTTTTCTTTAGGTTCTTCTTTAAGTTCTTTTTTTAATACTCTATTAATTTCTTCATTATATTTTTCAGCCTTTTCTTCTATCTTTTTTATTTGCTGTTGTTTTCTTATAGCATTGGCTTTCTCTCTCGCTTTTGCTAATCTTTCTAATGCCTCAGGGGTTAATTGTTTTCTTGGTTTGCCATTCTTATTAAGTGTAGTCGGTTTAGCGGTTTCTGTTGATAATTGCTCTTCTATGGTTTTGGGTTGTTCAGGTTCTTCCTCCATTTATTATAACTAAAGAAAAAAAAATTAGAAAAATAGATATTTATTTTATAGATATTTATTTTCTAAATATATTATATATGCCTCGCAGGAGGAATAATCAAAGACCTTCCGTACAGGTTTTGCACGTTAATCCTGAAGATGAAATTATATGGGACGATCTAGACGTAACACCTGAATTTAAAGAACCTGTTAGACCTGTTAAAGATTTTCTTAAAAATAATCATTATAGAATGTTAAAGAATAATAATGAGAAATTAAATTGTAGCATTTGTCTAGATGATATTGACTGCCAAAAATGTTTTTATTTATTATCTTGTGGGCATTATTATCATATTGGTTGTGCTATTAAATGTTCCTCTTGTCCTACTTGCCGGCAATAGCCTTTCTTGCTTTTGTGGCCAAGTCATTATCAAATTCTAAACCGCCTTGTTTAAAGTGATAAGCAAAGTTATATACTCTACCCATAGCGTACGCTTGTGATACTACTCGCTTTTTCATAGATGCTGATAAAGTAGCGTGTGCTTTTACTCCTCTATCAAATACTTCATCTAAAATTTTTATAGGTATTTTTGTTTTACTTGATATGTCTTGTTTGGAGTTAGAAGTATTTAATGGCTGTTTTACCATTCTATTATATTTTTGTTTACCAGATGACATTTATTATATATAAATATAATAAATTTCCTAATTTGGCAAAAGGAGGGGGGGAATTTTGTGTATTTTGCGACCACCTCAAAATGCCCTTTTTACTGGAGCTGGCTATAATCACTCTCAATAGAAAAATACTAACTATTTTATATTAGTGTTTCATAGAATTTTATATATATAATATCCACAAATCCACAAATACACAATATATTATATACTATATAATATATAATATATACTATTAATGATAATAATAATAATAATTATAATTTGTGGATTTGTGGATTTGTGGATTTGTGGATTTCAGCCATTTTTAAAAAATGTATTTCTAAAATGAAAAAATATATTTTTTAAAAATCAAAAAGCCAGCTCTGGATAAAAGGGGATTTTGAGGGGTGCGCAAAATCCACAAAATCCCCAATTTCTTTAAGTTCAAAAATTATATATATTTAATTTTAATCATCATCACTATCGTTATGATTATTATTTTTACCACCTGATACAAGTTTGCAATTTTTATAGAAAGTTCCAGTTGTTCTATTATTTCTTGAGTATTTATCACAACAGCCTTTTTTGTGTGGATTATTACAAAAACTACACAATTTTTCTGTATGTTTAACAATACCTAATGTTTTTAAATATTCATCATTACCCATACTTATTTTTTGTTTTTGAGTTTTCCCCAAATCATATTTAATAAAACAATTAAATTTATCACATAAGTCCTTTGATCTAACTACACTATCTTTTTTATAAACAAGTTGTGTATGCAAATCTTCATTAGGAGTATCTAACCATAATTTAAAATCATCTTCTTCTATTGCTAATGTCGTTTTCCATTCCATCATTTGCTCACTAATTGTAAGTTCGCCATTTTCAATAAATTTATGATAAGTTTTAACATAAAGTGGAATTAAACGAGGCACTAATTGTATTAATCTTTTTTTAATATTTTCTTTTGGTTGGTTTGGTGTATGTTCATATTTAAATGTAGCAAATCTATTAGAAATACCATTACTATTATCTTTAAATTTTAAAGCACCATTACCAGCAAGGAGAAATGGAGTTTTCCAAATAATAGTTTTTGCATCTTTTCCTTTACCTTCTATTTCTGTCAATTCACCTCTGCTAATAGTTTTAATCGTCTCACTTGTGAATACATTAGTAAGATTTTCAGCTTCTGTAATAATTAATAATTCTTTATCGTCTTTATTATATAACGAAAATCTATTACTACTCTCTTTACCAACAGACATAGTAGAAATTTTATCTAGTTCCATAGCATTTACAATAGTTTCACTAATTGTAGATTTACCAGTATTAGACATACCATAATTATACATAAAAACACCCCATTTATCAAGATGGTTAATAGGAAATAAACATCTACCTAATAAACACATATTAACTTCGCAAGTTTCTTTTGTGAATTCTTGTGTATCATATATTTCTTTTAATTCAGTTGGAATTTCAGTAAGAGGGTCATAATCTTCATCAAAATATTTTCTGCATAAAACATCATCAGGGAAATCTTTTGTAATAAATTGATCTGTTTCAATATTATATAAACCATTTTTATAACCATAATATCTAAAATTTAATTCTTTAAAAGGGAAATCATCGTGAGGTTGTTGCTCGTCTAAAAATGTTCTTAATAAACTTCTTTTACCTGCTAATCCTTTACCAGCAAATAAATCTTGGTGTTCTTGAATAAAACCATTAAGAGTTTCATTACAAGTTTCATATATCTTTTTAGCATAATATTCTTTTTCTTTAACACATACATATTCAGTATTTTTAATTCTTATTAATTTTTTTCTTTTAATCCATTCAATAAAAGCATTCCAAATAATATCGTGTATATGTTGTTTTTCTTTTTTAGAGTCTTCAAGATTGTCAACATTTATTAAACAAGTACCAGCAAGAGGGTTAGGTTCTCTATATGTAGATTTAGATTTAATATATTCTAATCCATAAGCATATTTATTGGTTTCTTGTTTCCAAGTTAATTCAAACCAATTAGCATTATAATATCTTTTATCCTCTCGTTGCATTAATTTTCTAATATCGGTTTTTTTAGCACCAACTTTTTTTAAGGCACAAAATATTTGAAATGCACAATTGCCTCCTCCTTCTTTATAGCATTCTTGACCCATTCCATCAATATATTTAAGTATAGTATCTCTTGGTAAAATAATCTCTTCTTCTATATCAATATCACTAGTATCATCATTATGTTGTTCACCTTCTTCACTTTGAGTATCGGTTAATTCTTCTTCAATAATTTTATTTGGAATGATAATAGGTATATTTTGAGATCTAACAGATAGTTTATGAATATCTTGTTTAAGGTCAATCTGTTCTATTGAATTTTTAGTAAGATCCCACGTATTTTTTGCTTCACTAAATTTAAATGTGTAAAAATATGTAATTTTATATGTTTGATTACTAGGTTTGCAACTACCGATTAAGTTCCAATTAACAGACCCTTTAACAATACCTTCATCAATAACATCTTCTATTGAATTAATATAAGGTATATGTTCCCAAAAGTCAGATAACTTTTTAATAAGTTTTTTCCTAATCATCAACTGATATTTAGGATGCATACAGATATTGAATATGATATGTATTCCATCTTTTGTTTTATGTTCAAGAATATTTACATCAGGTTTTTCCATTACATAAACATCAATTTCATAAGCATCAGTAAATTGGTGTATTTCATCAATATACTTGATATAAAAGAATGCTAAGTCTACAATATCAGCCTCATCGTGTTGTCTTGTAGTAGTATCAGGACTATATCTAAAATCAATATCAAGAACAACTCGTTTATTATCTCCTGTAAGTTGTCGTTCAGTAATAAATTCTTTGTTTTTATTAGTAAATACATAATTATGATATTTATTTAAAAACTCTTGTTCATTTGTAATTTTATAAGAGCCACCAGTAATTCCTAATTCCTTATCAGCAATTCGTGTATGAGTGTGTGTTTCACCAGCTTTTGTTTTAAATTTGTATAAGTAATCTCTAAACTCTGTCATTTTATATATATAAATATTTTATTTTTTTAAATCAATTTTTCCCTAAATAACTTAATTATTTTATTCTTAAATAATAGAAAAAAATAATTGTTTTAAATTAATTACTTTTCAATAATTAATTACTTTTCAATATCGTAGAAATTTAAGATAGTTTTAAGGTCAGTACCTCTGTTCTCACTAATCTCTTTTAATTTATCAACATCATTTCTAAAGTGATTTACTACAATTTTAAAATACTTTCCCTCCCCAAGTTGTTTATATGTAGCCTTAATAAGATGATAAGCAATAGCACTTTTAGTTGGGATAAAAGTTCCACAATCTAAACCAGATTTTTGACAACCTAATACTCGTCTTAAAGCAATAATAAATCGTTTATCTGTAATATTATTAACCTTTTGTCCGTAGCCGTGTTCGCCATCAGGAGCGTGAATAACAGCAGTTTTATATACATTACGAATAAATGTAGCTTTACCTTTAGAATTTTGTAACCACATATAATTTTTATCTTTATCAGAAGCATCTCGTTTTCTTGATACAATTTCAAAATCAAGATCTTGATTTCTTACTTGCAGATTAATTAATAAATAATTAATTATAAAATCAGTCCATTCACCTTTTTCGTATAGATAATCCATATATTCAACAATATCTTTATAGCTTGGAAGGTTATCTTTTAATTCAACATTTTTCTCTTTAATTGCTTGAAAGATTTTATCCTTATCTTGTTTGCGTCTTTTTTCTAATTGAGCAACACTTAAACCCTCCATCTTTCTAACAAGTAAAGCAATATTTAAAAGTGCTTGAGAATTATTTTTATTTTCAATTTCATCTAATAATTCAATAATTTTTTTTTCACTAGTTTCTCCAATCGGTTTTCCAGTAAGTTTAAATAATTTGTTATATTGTATTTTGTATTGCTTTTTAGTAGCATCGCTTTTCTCTTTAATAGAGTTCATAAACTTGTCGTATTCAGCCATTTTATATTATATATATATATTTTATTTTTTTAAATCAATTTTTTTCCTAAATAATTAATTATTTAAACAATCGCTATTTAAAGTTCCATCAAGGGTTCCTGTCTTGCACTTAAGATTTAAACCAAAATCTTTATTAAGTATATCACACGCTTGTAATTTAAGTATATTAATTTGATCTAAACAAATATCTAATATTTCATAACCATCATCTGTTTCACACAGATTTTTATACCAAATAGTATCTCGCCAGATAAACCTTTCGGTTAAAATATTGACTAAATCTGGACACATATAATCGTACATATTTTCTTGAAACTTACCAACGCTTGTCAAAACACGAGTTAAATTATTAATATGTTTTGCATAAAATAATGCCGCCTTATCTGAACTCGCATCTTCTATTTCGTCTACTAATTCATTTCTAATTTTATCTAGAAAGAATTTGCAACTTGTCATTTGCACATAACAATATTCAACAGTGATAATATATTGTGCTGGGATAATAGAGTAAATCATTTACAATCTCTATAACATTTGCAAAATAAAAATGGTTTCAATTTTTTATAAAAAGAGAGAAAATATATATTAATTATATATAATGGAAAGTGAAAGAGTAATTCCTTATAAAAAATATAATAATTATGCTTACTATATTAATCATAAAGAATATTATAGACTGAATTATTTAGAAAAAAAGCGCAGAGATGCTATAGAAGAACAAAATAAAGATTATTATAAAGATTACTGGGTTAATCAAAGATGGAACAAAGAAAATAATAAACAAAAGTAAAATATTAATATATTATAAATGAAGCTTGAAAAAGTAATAAAAAGCGACGCAAAGGGGAAAAAATGGACTGCTGTATTTTGTATGTGTAAGGGACAATCTAAATG
>Ga0208161_1001895_pt1 | contig 10866 bp, 5 predicted proteins | sample CB_VirMetaG_3_FD_184538 | JGI IMG/M metagenome (GOLD analysis project Ga0208161, IMG submission 184538) | Freshwater to marine saline gradient viral communities from Chesapeake Bay - CB_1508_1S Viral MetaG (SPAdes) (version 4) | ecosystem: Environmental > Aquatic > Marine > Coastal | place: USA... | reverse complement strand
GTACTTCAGGAAGTTCAGGTAGTAGTGGCACCTCAGGTAGTAGTGGTTCTAGTGGAACATCAGGTTCATCTGGTTCTAGTGGTTCATCAGGTACCTCAGGCAGTAGTGGTTCTTCAGGTACAAGTGGTTCTTCAGGTTCATCAGGTACCTCAGGCAGTTCAGGTTCTAGTGGTACTAGCGGTTCTTCAGGAAGCAGTGGTAGTTCGGGTTCATCCGGTACTTCAGGTAGCTCAGGAAGTAGTGGTACTTCAGGTTCTAGTGGTTCATCAGGTACTTCAGGTACCTCAGGTAGTAATGGAAGTTCAGGCACTTCAGGTAGCTCGGGTTCATCAGGTACAAGTGGATCTAGCGGAAGCAGTGGTTCTTCAGGAACATCAGGTAGTTCAGGATCTAGCGGAACTAGCGGAAGTAGCGGTTCTTCAGGCACCTCAGGTTCATCAGGAAGTAGCGGAACTTCAGGATCAAGCGGAAGTTCAGGAACAAGCGGTAGTTCAGGCTTTTCAGGTTCAAGTGGTACAAGTGGAAGTAGTGGTTCATCAGGTACCTCGGGGTCTTCGGGAAATTCAGGAACTAGCGGTAGCTCTGGTAGTAGCGGTACTTCGGGTAGTTCAGGATCTAGCGGAACTAGCGGAAGCAGCGGTTCTTCAGGTACCTCAGGGAGTAGTGGAAGTTCAGGAACATCAGGATCATCAGGAAGTAGCGGTACTAGCGGCTCATCAGGTTCTTCAGGAACATCCGGTTCCTCAGGAAGCAGTGGTACTTCGGGTTCTTCAGGTTCATCTGGTACCTCAGGAAGTAATGGCTCATCAGGTACTTCAGGTTCAAGCGGTTCATCTGGTACTAGTGGTAGCAGCGGTTCTTCAGGAAGTTCAGGCACTAGCGGAAGTAGTGGAAGTTCTGGAACATCTGGATCTTCAGGCAGTAGTGGTACCTCAGGTTCTTCGGGTTCAAGCGGAACTTCAGGAAGTTCTGGAAGTAGTGGCTCTTCAGGAACATCAGGTTCCTCTGGATCATCAGGTACATCTGGGTCTTCAGGAAGCAGTGGTACATCAGGATCTAGCGGTTCTTCAGGTACCTCAGGTTCATCTGGTAGTTCAGGTACTTCAGGTTCATCCGGTTCAAGTGGTACCAGTGGGTCTTCAGGTAGTTCGGGTACTTCCGGAAGTTCAGGTTCAAGTGGTACTTCAGGTTCTAGCGGAAGTTCAGGAACAAGCGGTAGCAGTGGTTCATCAGGAACATCAGGCTCTTCAGGTAGCAGCGGAACCTCAGGATCTTCAGGTTCTTCAGGTACAAGTGGTTCATCAGGTTCTTCAGGAACGTCTGGTTCTAGTGGATCATCAGGTACTTCAGGAAGTTCAGGTAGTAGTGGCACCTCAGGTTTAAGCGGTTCTTCAGGCACCTCAGGCAGTAGTGGAAGTTCTGGAACAAGTGGCTCTTCAGGCAGTTCAGGTACTTCAGGATCTAGCGGTTCTTCAGGTACTTCAGGATCTAGCGGTTCTTCAGGTACTTCAGGATCTAGCGGTTCTTCAGGTACATCTGGATCTTCAGGTTCAAGCGGTAGCTCAGGTACTTCAGGTTCATCTGGCTCAAGCGGAACAAGTGGTAGTTCAGGTAGTTCTGGAACTTCGGGTTCATCAGGTAGCAGTGGAACTAGCGGAAGTAGTGGTTCTAGTGGCACCTCAGGTAGTTCAGGTTCATCAGGTACTTCAGGTTCATCTGGTTCTAGCGGTTCGTCAGGAACAAGTGGTTCTTCAGGTAGTTCAGGTACCTCTGGTTCATCAGGATCTTCGGGCACCTCCGGGTCTAGTGGTTCTAGTGGAACTAGCGGTAGTAGTGGAAGCTCAGGAACATCTGGTTCTAGCGGATCATCAGGTACTTCGGGGTCTTCAGGAAGTTCAGGTTCAAGCGGAACAAGCGGAAGTAGTGGAAGCAGTGGTACTTCGGGTTCATCAGGATCTTCGGGTACCTCCGGATCTAGTGGTTCAAGCGGTACATCTGGTAGTAGTGGTTCTTCAGGAACATCAGGTTCATCCGGTAGTAGTGGCACATCTGGTTCTTCAGGAAGTTCAGGAACTAGCGGAAGTAGCGGTTCATCAGGAACTTCTGGGTCTAGTGGAAGCTCGGGTACATCGGGAAGTAGCGGTTCTTCAGGTACTTCAGGAAGCAGCGGAAGTTCAGGAACATCAGGTTCATCAGGTTCTAGTGGTTCATCAGGTACTTCCGGTTCATCGGGTTCATCAGGTACTTCAGGTTCATCAGGTAGTAGTGGAACATCAGGAAGCAGTGGTTCGTCAGGTACTAGCGGAAGTTCAGGTTCTTCAGGAACATCAGGAAGTTCTGGAAGTAGTGGAACAAGTGGCTCTTCAGGAAGTTCAGGTACTTCAGGTTCATCAGGAAGCAGTGGAACTAGTGGCAGTTCAGGTTCAAGCGGAACAAGTGGAAGCAGTGGTTCCTCAGGCACCTCAGGTTCATCTGGTTCCTCAGGAACTAGCGGAAGCAGTGGTAGTTCAGGTACCTCAGGTAGTTCTGGAAGTAGTGGGACATCAGGATCTAGTGGTTCAAGTGGCACTTCAGGAAGTAGTGGTTCTAGTGGCACAAGTGGTAGTTCAGGCTCATCTGGTACAAGCGGTTCATCCGGCAGTAGTGGTACCTCAGGTTCTTCGGGAAGTAGTGGAACTTCAGGAAGCAGCGGATCATCTGGTACAAGTGGCTCCTCAGGTTCAAGCGGAAGTTCAGGCACATCGGGTTCATCAGGTTCTTCAGGAACTAGCGGAAGTAGTGGAAGTTCGGGTACCTCCGGAAGTAGTGGTTCTTCAGGTACTTCAGGTTCATCTGGTTCTTCAGGAACTTCGGGTTCATCAGGTAGTAGCGGAACTTCAGGTTCGTCTGGCTCTTCAGGGACATCAGGTTCTTCAGGAAGCAGCGGTACCTCTGGTAGTTCAGGGTCATCAGGTACTTCAGGATCTAGTGGTTCTTCAGGTACTTCAGGTTCCTCTGGTAGTTCAGGTACTAGTGGTTCATCCGGTTCAAGTGGAACAAGTGGTTCATCTGGTTCTTCAGGCACTTCAGGTAGTTCAGGGTCATCAGGAACATCTGGTTCTTCAGGTTCAAGCGGAACATCTGGTTCATCCGGTAGTAGTGGAACATCTGGTTCAAGTGGCTCATCGGGTTCTTCAGGAACTAGCGGAAGTAGTGGCTCTTCAGGAACATCAGGCTCTTCAGGAAGTAGTGGTACATCAGGTTCGTCTGGTAGTTCAGGTACAAGCGGTAGTAGTGGGTCTTCAGGAACTTCTGGCTCATCAGGTAGTTCAGGTACTTCAGGATCTAGCGGTTCTTCAGGTACATCTGGATCATCAGGTTCAAGCGGAACCTCAGGAAGTTCTGGAAGTTCAGGCACAAGTGGCTCCTCAGGTAGTAGCGGAACCTCAGGTTCATCTGGTAGCAGTGGCACTTCAGGATCTAGTGGTAGTTCAGGCACAAGTGGTTCTAGCGGATCTTCAGGTACTTCAGGTTCATCTGGCAGCAGTGGAACCAGTGGCAGTTCAGGTAGCAGTGGTACATCAGGAAGTAGTGGTAGTTCAGGCACTTCTGGAAGCAGTGGTTCAAGTGGAACATCAGGTTCATCTGGTTCTAGTGGTACTTCAGGTAGTTCAGGATCTAGTGGTACTTCTGGCTCATCAGGTTCTTCAGGAACTAGCGGTAGTAGTGGTTCCTCCGGCACTTCAGGTTCAAGTGGAAGCAGTGGAACAAGTGGTAGCTCGGGTTCATCAGGAACATCAGGTTCAAGTGGCTCATCAGGTACATCGGGTAGCAGTGGAAGTTCTGGAACATCTGGAAGTTCAGGATCATCCGGAACTAGTGGTTCTAGCGGTTCTTCAGGCACCTCAGGTTCTTCAGGAAGCAGCGGTACTTCAGGTAGCTCAGGTTCAAGTGGTACTAGCGGAAGCAGTGGTTCTTCAGGTACCTCAGGTAGTAGCGGCTCTTCAGGAACTTCGGGCTCAAGTGGAAGTTCAGGCACAAGTGGCTCCTCAGGTAGTAGTGGAACATCAGGTTCATCTGGTAGTTCTGGAACTAGCGGTAGTTCTGGAAGCAGTGGTACTTCAGGATCTAGTGGTAGTTCTGGAACTAGCGGCAGTAACGGAAGCTCAGGAACTTCAGGTTCATCAGGAAGTAGCGGAACAAGTGGCAGTTCCGGTTCTAGCGGCACTTCAGGTTCTAGCGGTAGTTCGGGAACTAGTGGAAGCAGTGGTTCTAGTGGTACTTCAGGTAGTTCGGGTTCATCTGGCACATCTGGTTCTTCAGGCAGTAGCGGAACAAGCGGTAGTTCTGGATCTTCAGGTACTTCAGGTTCATCAGGTAGTAGTGGAACATCTGGTTCAAGTGGTTCATCAGGCACTTCAGGTTCTTCAGGAAGCAGTGGAACATCAGGTTCTTCGGGTAGCAGTGGTACAAGCGGAAGCAGTGGAAGTTCGGGAACCAGCGGTAGTTCAGGTTTAAGCGGAACATCTGGCTCATCAGGTTCTTCAGGAACATCGGGAAGTTCAGGATCAAGTGGTACTTCAGGTTCATCTGGTTCTTCAGGTACCTCAGGTTCAAGCGGTTCTTCAGGTACTTCGGGTAGTAGCGGAAGTTCAGGTACATCAGGAAGTAGTGGCAGTAGTGGAACTAGCGGAAGTAGTGGTTCTAGTGGCACCTCAGGTTCTTCAGGGTCAAGTGGCACAAGTGGAAGCAGTGGTTTATCAGGTACATCGGGTTCAAGTGGAAGTTCAGGTACTTCTGGTAGTAGCGGTTCTTCAGGAACAAGTGGTAGCAGCGGTTCTAGTGGTACCTCAGGTTCAAGTGGCTCTTCAGGTACATCTGGTTCTTCAGGTAGTAGTGGAACAAGCGGTAGCTCAGGTTCATCAGGCACTTCAGGATCTTCTGGTAGCAGTGGCACATCAGGAAGTTCGGGCTCATCAGGTACATCTGGCTCTTCAGGTTCTAGTGGTACTAGCGGAAGTAGTGGAAGCAGTGGAACCTCAGGAAGCAGTGGTAGTTCAGGCACAAGTGGTTCTAGCGGTTCGTCAGGTACTTCAGGTTCAAGTGGTTCGTCAGGAACATCAGGTTCATCAGGATCTAGCGGCACAAGTGGCTCTTCAGGTTCTAGTGGTACTAGCGGAAGCAGTGGCTCATCTGGAACTTCAGGAAGTTCAGGTTCGTCAGGAACATCTGGTTCTTCAGGATCTAGTGGTACAAGTGGAAGTAGCGGTAGTTCGGGAACATCAGGATCTAGCGGTTCTTCAGGTACATCAGGATCATCAGGTTCAAGCGGAACATCTGGAAGTTCAGGTAGTTCTGGAACATCAGGTTCTTCAGGTTCAAGCGGAACAAGCGGTAGCAGCGGAAGTTCAGGTACTAGTGGTTCTTCAGGCTCTTCAGGTACCTCAGGTAGCAGTGGATCTAGTGGAACATCTGGTAGTTCTGGTACCTCAGGTGATGATGGTTTAGATAATGGGTGTATTGAGGACACCTTAATCAGTACCCTAATAACAGTTGGGATTGATGATATAGGAAAATTTAACCTCATAGATGCAGATGGATCTGCTACAGATAATCCGGCAGATGCTGAAAAACTTAGGGGGGCCTTAGATTTATTTAATCTTATAACTAATGTAAACTCTAATAATTATCAAAATTGTACCCTTTCAATAAAACTTTCAGGCACTACTTTTGCTTCATTTAATTTTACAGGTGCTGGGAGTTCCCTAGGTTCCCAAACCGCTGAAGTTGGTATTAATAATTTAACTTCTTTAATTTCATTAACTTATAACGATACTTATACTTTATGTTTTACCTATGGTGGAGGAGACGGAACATCAGGTTCGAGTGGTTCCTCAGGTACTTCAGGTTCTTCAGGAAGTAGCGGAACTTCAGGTTCATCTGGTTCTTCAGGAACATCTGGTTCAAGTGGTAGCAGTGGCACAAGTGGCAGTTCAGGCTCTTCAGGAACTTCAGGTTCTAGTGGTTCTTCAGGAACAAGTGGTAGTAGTGGAAGCTCTGGTACTTCAGGTTCTTCGGGTAGCAGCGGTACTAGCGGTAGTAGTGGGTCTTCAGGTACCTCAGGCAGCAGTGGTAGTTCAGGTACATCAGGAAGTTCTGGTAGTTCAGGAACAAGTGGATCTTCTGGTTCGAGTGGAACGAGTGGAAGTAGCGGTTCTTCAGGTACAAGTGGTAGTAGCGGCTCTTCAGGAACATCAGGTTCTTCAGGCCAAAATGGTGTAGTAGAAGTTGGTCCTCTCATCCCTGATAATACTTACTATGGAGTATTTAGCCCTGAAACTGGTAGTAGTGAAACCACATTAAGTGGAAGTGACTTTGTGTATAAAGATGTACTAAGCTCCACAAACCAAGGAGAATTTAGATTTGAGTCTAGTAGTGATACTATAGCAGTTTCTTCCTATACTCCTGTAAGAATACACAATAACGCAGAACCTGTTTCTAGTTATGAATATGTTTTAACTTATACTAAACAAGGCACAACTGCTACTACTACTACTTTTTCTACATTTTATATTCCTGCTTTTTCTCATGAAGGGGCTAATACTTGTATTAGTGAGTCTTATTCCATGATGAAAATAGAACACATAGCTTATATAACAGGGAGCCCCGCTGCTACCCAATATATGACTCATTATTTTACATGGACTAAAAATTCTAGTTTACAAGCTCAAGATTTAAGTGTAACTACTATTGAGAATAACAGGATTCCTTTAAATAAAGCTATTGTAGATCCTAAAACAGTAACTGGAAGTTTTGACTCAAATGGTAACATTCAACTTAAAGCGTATCATTATATCCCAAGAGCTCAACACAACTTTAGATATACAGTATTATAATGAGTTATAGTCCTTCAAACGCATACTACTCAGCTGGCCCAAATGTTGAGATTGTTGAGTTTACCCAAGAAAATTCTTGGGGAGCACAAGGTGATAGAGTAACAACTAATAGTCCTCCTATAATGGGTGCTTTTTTTGTAAGGGTAGGTAGTAGTGGAGTTTATAACATTTTAACATATAATTCTACTAACTTTCAATATTGTGAACTAATCTATTCTTGTATTAGACCTGTTGGACGTACATTTTTTATAAGACAAAATATCCTCTCTTCCTACCTTGTTGGAGGTAATGATGGGATAGAAGCCACTATATCTTATATAAACAGTAACGACTCAGGTCTCCTTAATCCTATTAACCCTTCAGACCTCGCAGCTTATGCTTCAGGTGGGGGTGTCATGTATCCCACAACATCAGGTTTTGACACTACTGTAAAAACTCATTTGTATGTGAGTTGTGTTGCTAAAGGAATATTTTATCTAATTTAAAAATGTCTTTAAACAAACAAAATAAAATATCAGTAGATAGAATTCACTTTAGCCCTTCAGATTCTTATTCTGTAGGGAACCAAGGTTATCCATACTCTAATTATACTAAAACTTTAGGAGGAAGTATAATGGGGGCGTATTCCCAAAACCTTGGAGCTAATGATAATTTTATTTTAGACATTTCTCTTTCTACTCTTTCAACAGGAGACCTCTACACTGAAACAGATTTTGGTTATTTTTTACATGGAGTAATTGTCCGTGCTGTTGCTTCTAGTAGTAGTAGTAGTACTTCCAAGCCAAAGAAGACTCATATGATAAGAGGGGTAAATTATTTCTTTTTAGACGAAAACGGAACCCCTAAATCCTTTCAAGCTAATGGTTCAATAAATATTATTACATCAACCCCCTCCTCAGGGTCTCCTGTTGATATTATTAATTTAGCATCACCCACCTTTAGTTTTGCGAATCCTAACTTTATTCGTTTTTCTTATAAAGCAACTCAGGCTCATGTGGGAAGTGCTCACTATACAATTTTTTAAAATGAATGGACTATTTACTCTTTCTACCTTAGGATTTTTACCATTCCAGTCTGGTTCAGTTTCTCCTTTAGATTATTCTACTCCTACCCATTATGTTCCTTATATAGGAAGTTTTTTTGATGTTTTTTCAGGACCCCCAGAAACTTTAATTTATTCTGAACTAATTGCTGAAATTGCTTTACAACCTAATGCTCCCGAAACCCCCCCACTTTCAAATAATAATAAAAGATTTCAATATTCTTCTTTTGTTATTGAAGGAATAATAGCAGGATTTGATGGAACTTTAACTGGGGGAGAATATTTGTTACCTAATTCTTTTAAATACGAAGGAGCTATAAGTTGGAGCACTTTAGATGTTGATGATAATCCTTTAGTTGTTTTTGATTTTGATATAGAAGCTTCTGGGGATCTAACAGATCCTGATAGTTTAGGATTACTTGTAGATAATGATATTTCTAACACTTATGTAAAATGTGAAGTTAAAGATAATGGTATCTATGTTTTAAAAGTATACTTAGGACTTTTTAATATTGGATATAATCCCTCACTCAAATCCACATACATTACAAAAGGTCAATATTTATTAATATAAATAAAATTTTATGTCATCAATTAGGAGTCCATTTGGTATAGTAGCAGATTATTCGGGATCAGGTATAACCGAATCCCAGGATTTACTTTACTTTTTATATGTAAGTGAATCATATGTTAATCTGCTTGAGTCGGGCTCTATTGTAAAATTTAGAACTGTTACTACTAGAGCTGAAGCCAATGGTGCTGCTGGTGCCCTTACTATTATAGCTTCAGATGAAGCTAATGTTGAAACCTCAGGTTCTGAAGTAATAAGGTTTGCGTCAAGTGGAAGTTTACCTCGTATTGGTATAGGTACAACAACTCCAAAATCTTCATTACAAGTACGTTCTGTTTCTCCTACTAATGTTTCCTCCCCCGATATAATTTTAACTACTCCTAGTGAATCTATTAGTGTAGGAGATGAAACAGGCAGAATTACTTTTTTATTAGAAGACCAGGATTTTTTAGGTTCAGGAATTATATCTAGTGGTTCTACAGCTGCTATATACTCCCAAGTTTTAGGTTCTAATGTTAATGGTACATATGGTAGTTTAATTTTTGAAATTAACGACGATTCTGATTATACAGCCCCTATTAAAATTATGGAAATGGGGCATAACCTTAACCCTTCTTTTAGTAACGAAAACGCTATTATAATAAGTGGTAGTATAGTAATGGGAGGGTTTACTTCCCCCGGAATGTGGCAATATGATTCTCTTGGAACTCATATGTCTTACTTAGGTGTGGATTATTATTCTCCTGTAGATAGTAACGCTGGTATGTTGGAGATAAAAAATGAAGGTACTTCAAGCATCCTCTTTAGAACTGACCTTAATGGAAGTAGTTATATTTCTTCTTCAGGAAATTTGGGTATAGGTACTAAAACCCCTAACGCAAAACTTGAAGTAGTAGGCAATATTGCTGTAACAAGTGGCTCAGCTTCCTCCTCACTTCAAACAATAAACACTACTTTAGCTTCAGACTCAGCAACCAACGTAGATGTATTTGCTTCCGCAGATTATACTGGTGCTATATATGATTATATTTTAATAGACGCAACTGTAGGAGCACGTGCGGGACACTTTATGGTAGCACACGATGATGGGAATATAACATTTACTGACACCTCAACCAGACATTTAACAGATTCTACAACCCCCGAAATATCAGCTCAAATTAATGGGGCTAATATTGAAGTTCAAGTTACAAACGGAAACGGATACACATTTAAAGCATTTGTTAAAAAATTATAATATTTATACACGAACCTTTGGACAGTGAAAAAGGAATAATATGGCAAACGAATTTATAGCAAGAAAAGGACTTATTATATCAGGCAGTAGCTTTAAAGCTGAGTCCACTGCTATCCCTTCAGGGGGAACAAGTAATGAAGTAGTCGTCTTAGAATCGGACGGTACTTTAAAAACAAAAACCAACGCTTCATCTTCAGGTTCATCTGGTTCTTCAGGAACATCAGGTGCTAACGGCTCTTCAGGTTCTTCAGGTTCTTCAGGTTCTTCAGGTTCTTCAGGAACATCAGGTTCATCTGGTTCTTCAGGTGCTAACGGTTCTAGTGGTTCATCAGGTTCTTCAGGAACATCAGGTTCATCTGGTTCTTCAGGCACATCAGGTTCTTCAGGTACTTCAGGTGCTAACGGTTCTAGTGGTTCATCAGGAACATCAGGTTCTTCAGGAAGTAGCGGAACTTCAGGTTCTTCAGGTACTTCAGGTGCTAACGGTTCTAGTGGTTCATCAGGTTCTTCAGGAACTTCAGGTGCTAACGGCTCCTCAGGAAGTTCAGGTACCTCAGGTGCTAACGGTTCCTCAGGTTCTAGTGGTACCTCAGGTGCTAACGGTTCTTCAGGTTCTAGTGGTACATCAGGTACTTCAGGTGCTAACGGTTCCTCAGGCACCTCAGGAGCAAATGGCTCCTCAGGTTCATCAGGTACTTCAGGTACCTCAGGTGCTAACGGTTCCTCAGGTTCCTCAGGCACCTCAGGAGCAAATGGCTCCTCAGGTTCATCAGGTACTTCAGGTACCTCAGGTGCTAACGGTTCTTCAGGTTCTAGTGGTACCTCAGGTGCTAACGGCTCCTCAGGCTCCTCAGGTACCTCAGGCGCTAATGGTTCATCAGGTTCCTCAGGTACCTCAGGTGCTAATGGCTCCTCAGGTTCTAGTGGTACATCAGGTACCTCAGGTGCTAACGGTTCCTCAGGTTCCTCAGGTACTTCAGGAGCAAATGGCTCCTCAGGTTCTTCAGGTACCTCTGGGGCAAAAGGAGATCCCGGTACCGCATCTGAAGTTATAGACGTATACGACAATGCTGGGGGGCAAACATTTACAACAACCCCAATAACAGTAAATTTAGATACTACTAGATACAATAGTAACGGT
>Ga0208161_1001894_pt1 | contig 10870 bp, 25 predicted proteins | sample CB_VirMetaG_3_FD_184538 | JGI IMG/M metagenome (GOLD analysis project Ga0208161, IMG submission 184538) | Freshwater to marine saline gradient viral communities from Chesapeake Bay - CB_1508_1S Viral MetaG (SPAdes) (version 4) | ecosystem: Environmental > Aquatic > Marine > Coastal | place: USA... | reverse complement strand
TCGGACCAAATATACTTTGGACCAGGGGGGAAGGGGGTTACCCCCACCCCTTCAGACGAATTGCCCAGGAGCCAAATACTCCATCACCTCATCGTCGGCATAAACATCCCACCCATCGGCAACATCAATGCCGAGGTAGATGGCGGTGTACATCTTAGCCGTCTCAATGCAATTAAATGTCACCTCGATCTCAGGCCAGCCATTTGGCGCATCACCAATATACTCCACATTGTGGATCTCTGCGTGGTCGATGTTAGCCTCATCGACGATGAGGGCATGGGAACCCCAGAAACCATTGCACCCTTCGGTGCACATTTCATAACGAACCTTGAAAGAGCGGGGCGAGGTCATGGGGGTTGAGGTGTCATTGATCATATGATCAATCTACTCGGTGAGGTGGTGGTATGGGGGCGGAGGTGGACAGAGAGCCAGGTGGCACATCGCCCTCTGGCTAGTGCATATGTACCAATTTTCAGAGAAGCGGAATTTTCATTCTAGTTGAAAAACTCTCCAGGATGAAAAATGGTATATATGTACCAATGTATCGGACCACTGTCCATAGGACAATAAAATAGGGGACGATTGTCCCCAGAAAGTTATTCAATCATCACTGAAGTTGTTAACAAGAAAATCCTCCAACTCATCAAGTTTGGAATCTCCCATGGCTTCTAAGGTATTAACATATTCTTCTAAGATATAGAAGAGGAGGTCGCGATTACTCTCACCGACTCGGTAAAGAAAACTAACGAGTTGAGATTTGTCCATGATGATTTGTTGGTAGGTTGGTAGGTTGGTGGGTTAGTAGGATATAACTTATTAACCGACTACTCACCAGGTATTGCGGAAGATATACCCATCAACCTCGGTGTAATCACCACTCAGATTCTCCCAAGTTGCCTCCCAGTCGATCTGAACGAAGTCGGGGATGTTGTCAATCTCCCATCCACCCTCGACCAACTCTCGGGCGAATTCTGCACCATTGCGATATGTACCTTGGTAGGAATCCTCAAACCCATCAATGTAGTCAATACCGAACTCCTCAACAAATGCCTCAACAACTTCATTCTCCACACCGAGTTGATCGGTGATTTGTTCCCAGGTTTCGTAATGACCATCGACAAAAGCTACATAACCATAGGTATCAATGAAGTCGCGGATGTCATCGAGCGGGTAACCCTGCTCATTCACCATCTCGGTGAGTTTGGCATAGGCCTCCTTGGCGACCTCATCAGTCCCGAGCGCCATAGTGCGCAGCCATTCGGTGTTGGTCAGAGTGGGGGCCATCTCTGCGGTGGTGGTCATCGGGGTTGCCTCAGTTGATTGATGAGATCAATATACTCGGTCCTGGTGCCCAATGGGGGTTTTGGTGGACAGAGGTCCAACCGTCCATGGTACACCAGTACCAATGTATCGGACCATTCTCCCTATGGGAGAAGGGGCATGTGCCCCGTGCTCATATAATCACCTTCGAGGTGAATGGGGCGGGTTGTGTCTGCCACCTCTTCGCACTTGGGAAGAGCCGGACAACTTTATCGGCCGCATTCTCGACCCTCTTGGAATACTTTTTGTACTCACCCAGACGGCAGTTGAGGTAGAGAACTTCGCCGTTTTTGTCTTGGATTTGCAGATACCAGGTCATGGAAGTTAAGAAAGTTTGTATGAACGTGGTCCGAATACCGAGAGGATCACGCCCTCAGGCGGGGACATATTCCGAGGTTGAGAGATACTCATCTACCTCATCATCGAGGATAGAATCCAATCCAAGATACGTCGCAGTGTATAACTTTGCCACCTCAGTGGATTGGAAAGTCACCTCGATCATAGGCCAACCATTGGGCGCATCGCCCTTATACTCTACATTCCAGATCTCTGCGCCATCAAGGCCAGATTCTTTGACAATGAGAGAGTGCGCCTCCCAGAAACTATTGCATCCTTCGGTGGACATATCGAAGGTAACTTTGAGGACCCAATGACGTTTGGACATGGAGGAAGTGGAGGTTTGATTGATCATAGGATCAATATACTCGGTCCTGGTGCCCAATGGGGGTTTTGGTGGACAGAGTGCCATGTGGCACATAGTACAATAGTACCAATGTATCGGACCATTCTCTCATAGAGAGAGAGGGCATTCGCCCCCTAGATCTTATACATTAACACTGAATTGATGGAGAATATAATTCACCGAATCCCTGTACCCTTGCCCATATTCCCCACTGAAATCACCAGAAGATGCGTCCATATATTCCATCATCTCGTCAAGATCGAGGAGGTTCATTATATCTCCAGATCGGATCGCATAGAGAACCGAGTCGATAGGATCTGCGTATCCTTCATTATAATCTTCAGTGTACCCAGAAGGGGTACGCTTATTCTCCAGAGATTCAATAAAGAATTGGAAGGCAGTCATCTCGGATTGATTGATCATAGGATCAATATACTCGGTCAGAGGGGCGGATGGGGGTTTTGGTAGCCACCCCCGCGTCCGGCTATAGTACGAGTGTATTAGTGTATCGGACCATGGGCCGTTAGGCGCACCATTAGGGGGCTCCGATGCTCACATCCCATTCATAAAATCAGCAAGAGCTTCTTTATATTCTTCTTCGGTATTGAACGTCCGACCATACATCTTGAGGGGGAAAGTATGGCGGCTACGTTGTACCTTATTGGCCTCGGTCCGGGTATATCCCTTCTCGAGCAGATATTGGACGTAGGGGTTAGAAACTGTCATTGGAGTTAGAGTAAAGAATTGATGGTCAGGCAGGGATGGATTCTTTCCAATCAAACCCAAGATAATCGGCTACGTAGACCGAATCGGGCTCCTCATCGAGATACACCGCGGTGAAGGCGATTGCATCCTCATTGGTATAGAAACCCACCTCGACCTGAGGCCAACCATTGGGCGCATCTTCCACGCGGCGAAGAGCCCAGAGATCCACATTGGCCTCTTTCGCGGTCTTCATGAGTTGGGCCATTGGCGCGATGGAATCGGCCACGTCGTAGGTGAATGCGATGGGAGATTGGAGAACCATGGTGAAAAAGAAAAGGAAAAGTTGGTTGGTTAGTTGATTAGAATTGTTCAGTCGACAGGAATATCGAATGTCTCAATATAATTGGTTTTGTTATTCTCAGAATCAAATGTGAGTTGGTAGGTAATATAACCTCCGAAATCTTGGCCAACCTCAACCATATCAACGATCCCGTATTCTTTCTTGAATTCGGGTGTATAATCCTCGGTCAATTCGCCGATCATCGCGTTAATCATCAAGGTGGTTTGGGTTTCGGTCATTTAATCTCGGTTGATTGATCATAGGATCAATATACTCGGTCAGAGGGGCGGATGGGGGTTTTGGTGGACAGAGATCTGATTGTCCATAGTACGGATGTATTACTGTATCGGACCAAAAGTATTGCCCGGGCGGGGTAAGTACCCCGCGCCGGGTATATCCCACTCGAGCGGAATACCGCTTAGAAAGCGATGGGCTCGAGGGTAGGTTGAGGGCCATTGGCAACAGCCTCGGTCACCTCTGAGGTGGACTTTGCGTCGCAGACGCGCTCCTGCTGGGCATCAGCAATCAGGGCTTCAAAGTACTCAGTAAGGATAGCCTTGTCCTCAGGAGTACGGGCAGGGAGACCAGTCCGAGCGCGAACTTTCCAATGGGGCTCATTGAACATCTGCTCGTATTGAGCCTTGATGGCACGATAACGCTCATTGATCTCGCGGACAACTTTCCACCGAGGCTTCTCAACCTGGACGGTATGTAGAGCCTTCGATGCCCGGCTCAGTCCGACATATAGGAGCGCACGCTTATTGGACGCTTTGGAGAACGAGTTGGTGTCGACATAGACAGACTCGATCGTCATGCCCTGGCTCTTATGGCAGGTAATTGCAAAAGGATAGAGCAACTTAGTCCAGTAGGAGCGGATATGCTCGATCTCAGATGCGTAGGACTTGACGGCGTCAAAGGCGCGCTGCTTTTGAGCCAATTTGAGTTTATCCTGGAGGTCCTCTACCATCTCCTCAACGAGGTGGTATTGTTTAGGATCGATGGCTTGGACATAACATTCGCCACGATTGCCCTCGATGAGTAGACGATAGGACGTCCAGGGGAATCGGGCGGAGCCCATGGTGTTGGGATCGCGGATAACCTCCAGGACCCGAACAACCTCGCCATTGTAACAAGCAGGGGTGGTCTCGTAGGAGAGAAGAACCTCGCCTTTCACAAAGGCATTCTTGACAGCCTCGGTACCGAATTCGGATGCCACGACCATATCACGGACGAATGCACCTACCTCATGGACAGATTTGTTGGTCTGAGTGATAAAACGGTATTGGGCATGGGCATCAACACCACGCTCATCTGCCATGATGTCATTCACCATCCGAGCAATCATCGAGTGGTTGGTGTCATGAACAGTCACCGAACCTGTCTCGTCGGACATAGACTCCTCAGGGAAGTACACCGCCTCGCGATTAGCCTCGGCGACTTGGTGGATGACGCCATGCTGGCGCATCTGCTCATCGAGGTGGAATTGCTCGAGATCGGTATCGTCCTGCATCATAGATTTGCGCTGCATGACGGTGGGGAGCTGAGCAAAATCACCAGTAAAGATGATCTTAGCGCCGGTTTCTTTGAGCACATCATACTCGGTCTTGCCGAGCATGCTAACCTCATCAATGGCGATTACCTCCCATTGAGCAACCCTGTCTGCCTTAGGACGAGTGAAACCAACGCTGCCATCTCCGATGTTAAACCCGTGGCGGGAGAGGAGTGAAGCTACGGTGGATGTTGCCATCTCATGGCGTACATCATCGGGCATCTTTGCCTGGAGGTTTACCCGGGCGAGGTGAGTTGGGGCACAGAGAAGAACCCGAGCGCCTTGGCGATGGAGTTGAGCAAGAGCCTGACAGAGGACATAAGTCTTACCGCAACCCGCCTCACCAGTGAGAAGAATCTTGTTAAAGTTTAGAGAGGTAACTTTGTCGAAGAAGTTTTGCTGGGCAGAGTTGAGGGTCATGGGGTTTTTGTCGTTAAGACTAATATACTCCCCCAGGAGGTCCAGCGGGGGTTTTAGTGGACAGAGCCCCAACCGTCACATAGTATAACAGTACTACTGTATCGGACCAAATAAAAACCGCCCAGGTAAAAACCGGAGCGGCAGAGAACTTATTGGTTGGTTGGTTGAATATAACTCAAGCAGCGACTTCTTCCATCACAGTGTTATATGTCCGGCGGGCGAGAAACTTACCACCCTCGGCGTAGAATGCGAAGGTCAGAGGACGATAGGCACCGGTCTTGTTCTTTGCCACATAGACCGTATCTGCACCGAACTTCTTCGCACATTCCTGCAGCTCGGTGGTAGAGTCATTGACCATGATCGTCTCGACAGGAGTACCGAAGTTCAGGAAAGTGGGCAGGAAGTGGATATTTGCCATGAGAAGAAGTTGGTTGGTTGGTAGATTGACGAGATGGACTTAGGGGGTTGTTAAACCCCCAGGCTCTATGCGACTCAGACAGGAATCAGGTTGCCATTAGCCAGCAGAGCGTTAAAGGTCCGACCTGCACTCGGGGAGTTGGAGAACTCATCCGCGATGTCTTGGCCAGAGTTACCACTGGCGATGCCATAGGTGTAGACCTTAGGGCCCGAGGTGAATTGTACCACCACCTCGCTATCACTCACCACGAGGTTGTCAATGGAGCTCGAACGCAGACCGTTTTGGTTGGAGAGGTTCAGGATTTGCATGAGAGTTGTTAACAAATGGTTGACAATGGTGAGTGTCTTTTTTGTCATGATTCAGTATTACTTAAGGGCGCATCTCATTCCCTCAAGAACTGTTTGTGTGTGAGTGTCTTTTTTGTCATGATTCAGTATTACTTAAGGGCGCATCTCATTCCCTCAAGAACTGTTTGTGTGTGAGTGTCTTTAGGGCGCATCTCATTCCCGGCCTAAAGGCCGATCATCCTACGGATGAGGGATTAACCCTCTCGCCCAGCTTTGATGGCTTCGATGACTTGACTCAAGACGGCTTGAGTATCCTCAACGAGGTATTGTGCACCCTCAGGCGATGCATTGGGGCGGATGCCATTCTCCGCCTCGAACTTCATAACCTTCCACTTCCGCACCTCATCATTCAGTGCATCGAGGAGTCGGGCTTCTTGGTGGGTGTCGAGGTTGAGAGTGATGGTGGTCATAGGAGGAGGTCCTGTCTGATGTCGTTGGAACTAATATACTCTGCCGGAGGGGCCTGGGTCAAGGGCTAGTGGACAGTGCCCCGATTGGCCACATCTGGGGCATCAGGAGCGCATCCACCTCCTCGGCGTCGATTCCGGCTCCAACCATGAACTCCGATGCAGCATCCAGATCCCCACCTTCGTAGTCAACAATATCCTGCACGATGTAATCAATATCGAGATCGAATGAGTCGGCCAGATGGTCGATAGCGTAGGCCATCAGAGTATCGGCGTCCATGCTATCAATGACGCGATAGGCGTGATCACGGGCAAGGGCACGAATCTGGGTGTTGGTGAGAGTCATGAGAAGGATTTACGTGAACGAAGTGAACGAAGAACCGATTATGTTCAGTCGAAGCGGGAACCCAGATCGGGGCCAGGATTCTCAACAAAGAGAACCACTTCCTGGACCTTGGATTCTACCATGTCCACATTGGTGGGATCCTCCACGAAACCGAAGTTGATCCAGCGGTCATTCTCATCGTAGATGTTGACCTGGAAGTATTCGTACTCTCCACGGGTGGAGGTATTGGTCTTTTCGTCCCAGGTATAGGTGGCCCGGGTCTTACGCTCTACATCATAGGAATAGGTAGAGGTGGGAGAGGAGAAGGGGGTTTTGGTTTTGGTCATGAGACTAATATACTCGGTCGAGGTGCCCAGCGGGGGCGCTGGTGGACAGTTCAGAGATCGGCCATCATGGCGTTCATCTCATCGGCGTCGATCGCCGGGCTATCCCATGCCACACCATCGCGGGTCTGACCGAGCATCCGACCGATCTGACCTTCCATCATGCATCGCACGAACTTATCCCAGGGGGTTTCGTCATTGCCACAGAATTCCACACATGCCTTGGCGGTATTGTACAGGAACTGATCATTGCCAATCCACAGGGCAGCATTCCAGGTCTCGTAGGTTGCCCAGCCATTATACGTGGAGAGGGTTGCGGTCATGGAGTGAGAGGTGGTTGATTTCGTTAAGACTAATATACTCCCCTGAGGGGGCTCAGGTCAAGGGCTAGTGGACAGTGGACAGATTGACCTCGACCACATCGAACTCGGTTTCCAGTTCGGTTGCACGAGCATCGGCATCCGCCTTGTTCATGTAGAGGGCGCAAACATCCACACCCTGTTCATAGAAGTCGGTGGCGGTGACAACGTAGACTTGCATTGATCTTGTTTGGTTCGTTTCGTTGGTACTATTCTAAGGCATGGAGGGGCGCTGAGCGGGGGCCAGTGGACACCCCGCCGAATGGCACTCAGCCGCCACCATAGACATATTCCACCACCCCTGCCTCATCAAGCCCTACCGACTCGATGACGGTGAACCGGGCATAATTGTCGAACTCATCGGCGTGCCACTCACCAACCTCCTTGATAAAGAGCTCGCGACACTGATCCATATTCTCAGCGGCGATGACTGCCATGCCGGAGGTGTAATCGGAGAGGACGTTGTTGATGATATAGAGTTTCATGGTCTGGAGTCTTGGTTCGTTTCGTTGGTACTATTCTAGGGCCTCAGCGGCGGATCTGAGAGGCAGTGTAGGACAGTACGTCGGCTGTCACATGGCGGATGGGGCGGATGGGCTCCCAGACGATATAGAGGCATGTGGCGATGGCGATGAGCTTGAGCAAATTGCCTCGGTGGTAGGATGCTGAACGGGATTTGGTCAGAGCGCGGATCACTGATCGACTCATTGATGGTCATAGTCCGTACGGGATTCGAACCCGTGTCTACACCGTGAAAGGGTGGTGTCCTTGGCCTCTAGACGAACGGACCGGGAGGGTATGCCCCAGAGGGGCCGATTGGCACTCAGCCCTGGGATTCGACGAATTGCTCAAAGGACATGGGCTCGACGCCGCAATCAACCCACTCGAGCAGGTAATCTTCGTATTCGAAGCGCAGGTCGGCCAGAGAAGGGACGTAGGAGGAGTAGTCGGACATTGGTTGGTCTCTTGATTTCGTTATTGCTAATATACTACGCCGGAGGGGGTCTGGTCAATGGCTTGTGGACACTTGCCCAGGTGGCCCAGGCCCAGGGGGTGGCCAAAAGATCAGGCCCCCTCCCCCCGCCCGGGACTCCCGCCCGGCCCCACTAGTAACCAGCACTTATTTTAGCGGATTACCCCCTTTCGTTGAGAAGCTTTTGCAACCTCCACTTCAACTCGTCTCTCTCATCCATGACATGTGACCAAGAAGAGGCACTCAATTTGGGATGATAGAGCAGTTTTTTGACCTCGTCTTTTGTAGGATCGCGAATGATAACAGTAAGGAAGGTATCAGCCATTATTATTATTAGTTAGTAGGTAAGTCCGTTGATAATCTCGATAATGTCATTCATCGCTTTATAAGCAGCTTCATAGTTGTTAATATCATCAGCGCTCCATGACCAATTCTTTTTCCCATCTTCGCAACCAAACTCTTGCTCCACGACCCTCTCCGTAACATGATCCGAACTCTGCTTATACTCCTTGGCCATAGAGGTGGCCAATCGTCTAATCAGATCGAGAGTGAAACCTTCATCGGCGATATATTCATCGATCTCCAGAATGAACTGAGCGGGGTCGTTGAGGTTATCAACAATCTGGGGAAGGAGTTCCTCGGTGTCAGTGCAGATCTCTAGGTTAATGCATCCCATGACTCAGAACTCATTGAGGGTTAGGTCATACTCTTCGGCTACCTTCTTCATAACATCAGTCTCCCGAAACTCATTGAATGCGATTTCACATCCCGCCGCCATAATCACCCGATCAGAATAACCCAATGTCTTGGCAACCTTCTCGAAGATGTTAAACAATTCGTGGATGTTGAACTCACTCACATCATCGTAGGTGAAGGTTATATCCTCACCATAGGGAGTCTTGCTCTTAACATCATACTTATCCCGCTCATCATGTTGCTCGAGCCGGATAACCATTCGTGTCTTAATCATGAGAAGTCCTCTTCGTCAAAGGTGAAATAGTCATGGAACGATGAGAAGATGGCGTTGGAGATCTCCTCTTTGATAACTCCCTCTGAGGGGGTATCGGTGTGTTTGTGGGCTCTCCGCCAGCCATAATCAATCCCCTCATCCACTGCCTTTTCAAGCAGGCAGAAGAACTTTGGTTTCATCATAGCGTTTAGTTTCGGGGGAAGGTGGTTTTGCAATCTGGGCACATCCAATGGTCGATTCGGTCCTCGCCTAACAACTCCACCCCGATGACTCGTGAGTAGAAGTAAGGAGGGGAGTAGTTTTCTCTTAGCGATTCTGGGATCTCGCTATGTACCCAATCCGCCCCGCAATGGGGGCAATTGGTCTGCTCTGGAATAATCATCCTTGAAGGAAACAGAAGATCTGGGCAGGGCGGGAGTCATAGAGTTTGGTACATCCTTGCCACTTCTGCGGCAACCACCATACCGAGACCCCGATGATAAGCACCCAAACCGCAATGAAGACAATGGCAATAATGGCCTCATCAGAGATGTTCTTTGTACGCATGCCAGATAGAGAGAGCTTCGGGGATAGGGGTTTTTTCTGCATAGAACTCGAAGATGATTTGCGCCGGGACCTCATCGGCTCCATAGTGATAGTTATCACTCCACTCATTGAGGTAAGAGCGGAAGGAGGGGTAGGTGCGGATGAACGGATCATCATCGATGAGTTCTTCAAGCACATCTAACTCATTCATGGTCATGATCAAGGCAGCCTCCATTCGAGTTTGACATCGTAACCATCGGCAAGGGTATGGGAAATTTGTGCGAGACGATGGAGCTCCATGAGATCATCGCATTGAATGGTGGCCTCGCGGCCTTCTTCGGATGTAAGGGTGATGGTATTATCTCCCATGTCAAAAACCACCCCTTCGAGGTTTTCCCATGGTCCCACAGTTGAGGTGGTTTGATTTGCCATAAAGATCAGAAAGTCAGTAGTGTCCACCTATACATCATACCATGGGTCAGGGAGGGTGGTCAAGGGCTCTTGTGCCAGTTCGTCAAGTGTCCCCCTCGCCTCTCTAACGAGCTCCTTGGGTGGTCGCCGTGGGCGTTCAAGGAATGACAATAGTTCTTCGCATAGAGATCTCAGGTCCCTCATAGTTTTCCCCCCACTGTCCCTTCGTAAGACCGCGATTGGTGCCCTTCCCATCCCTCTTGTTGCCCCTTTAGATAGAACCTAGTGGCGGCAATACAACCCTCCAGAGTCAGAGATGTGATAAGTGGCTGATTGTCCGTTAGTGAGTAGGAGACATGCGTCCCCCAACGTTGCTTCTTCACCACGAATGTCTCGTCGTAGGGACCCCACTCGTTCTGGGATTTGGGTTGAGTGTTCGATGTCGGGAGATTTGACATCTCCCCAGTGTCGGATTGCATTTGCAATGATGAATAGGTTGGTGGTTAGATAAGTAAAGAAAATTATAGTCCGTATAATAGCCACCCTATCAGATTCTTTATCACAAGGGGATGCTTTCTCGCCAAGAGCAAGCGCCCACACCCTCCAGATAGATTTGTGCTTAATGGCCTTGGGTTTGTTTGATTTGGACATTGACATCATGGAGGATTGTATTTACTTTCTCCTGTTCAGAGCCATGAACAATGAGGTAGGGACCAATATACCCCGAGAGGTGCGCCATGAGGAACTTATCAAAATTTTTGGCTTCCTCTTCTGT
>Ga0208161_1001893_pt1 | contig 10878 bp, 2 predicted proteins | sample CB_VirMetaG_3_FD_184538 | JGI IMG/M metagenome (GOLD analysis project Ga0208161, IMG submission 184538) | Freshwater to marine saline gradient viral communities from Chesapeake Bay - CB_1508_1S Viral MetaG (SPAdes) (version 4) | ecosystem: Environmental > Aquatic > Marine > Coastal | place: USA... | reverse complement strand
AAACTTAGAAATCTACAAATAGCTCAAATGAACTCTCAGACTAGAGCAGCTGTAGATGCTGCCAATGCTGATCTAGAAAAAGAAAGATTAAACTTAATCAATGCTGCAGCTACTGAAGCTAGCAAAGTAGCCGACGCTCTTAGACAAGAGAACTTAAGTAAGTACGAAATAGAAGTTCTTTATAAAATGTATCCATATTTAGCTCAAATAAGTAACCAATGATAGATTTAAGAACACAAGGAGTTAGACCCGCAACTGTTAGCTATACCCCTTTAGATCTTAGAGGAATTAAGGCTAACCTAATGGGCAAAGTACAAGAAGTTGAAACTAATGCTACTGCTGGTAGAAATTTAATATCCAAGCTTGACTTTAAGGATGGTTACTATTTACAAGGTTTAAGCAAGGAGCTACAAAAAGAATATACTACTAAGGTACAAGCTCTTGTAGATGACCTTTATAAAACAGGTGATACTAGAAACTTTTCAGCTAATGTCGCTAGAGTAGCTAATGAAATAAATGTGGATCCTAGAACTCTAGCCGGTCTTAAAGACTTTGAAATGTCTAAGCGCCATGACCAAATGTCAATGGATCCTAGATACAATAACTTTGACTTTCTGTATACATCCAATAAAAGATCCACTGGAGATATAAGTGCGGCTGATTGGAGAAATAAGGATATAAGTCCTGAGGATGTAATGAACTTTTATCAGGTAGTATCTCCTGCGGATGAATATAATGAATATACTCTTCCATTTAGAAATACCTTAGCTAGTATAAAAGTACAAGATATTTTTGCAAGAGATCCTGAAAATGGTACAATAACCTATAGGTCTGAGGAACAAATAAGAGACTTACCGCCTGAACAAATACAAAAATACAGAGAGTTGACAAGTATGAACCTTAGTCCAGCAGAAGCTCTTGCTTACTCTTTAAAAACAGGTACTGCTGAACAACAAGCTTTGTATTCTCAGTTAGCTTCAGACTATGCGGGGGAAGATACTCAAACAGCTATTAACTACAAAAGATCAAAGAAGCTAAACCAAGATGAATTTATTGGAGAAGTTGTTTTCCAAAGTTTTCCTTATTTAGGAGCAGAATCTTATGAACAAAAAATAGACACCTCAGTAGGAAAAGGTTCTCAAACAACTGAAACGGCTACAGAAACTACACCTGTTACTACTCAAGCATTAGCTACTATTGTATATCCTACAAGCCAAGATGCCGATAAAAGAGAAGAGTATATGGGTTATCTAGAAATAGGAGACTCAGACTTACCTCAAATTAACGAATTGCTTACGGGATCTGAAGAAGACAAAGAAGGGGCTAGTTATATGGTTTCTCTTTTAAATGATTGGGAGCAGAATGGAGATCCACAGTATAAGGGAGTATACCAAAATGGAGCAGAACTTAGATCAGCTGCAGATGCTCAAGCTGAAAGTATTTTAGCGTCTGCTGGATTTAATACTTTTGTTAGCAGCAATAACCTAAAAAGACCTGGAGAAACTAATTACCACTATTTCCAAAGGCTTAAAAATACAATGGGTTATTTGGGTAAAAGTTCTGATGTTGAGCTACACGAAGATAAAGATGAAGTTTTAAAAGTTTATAGCGGTTTAGGAGAAAACTCTGACCTTGTTAATCAAATTACTTTTGGAGTAGGAGTACTTACACCAGAAGAATTAAAAGCGTATTTAAAAACTACAAACAGAATAAGACAATCGGGAGGTATATTTGGTTATTTCACAGATAAATTTTCTCCATTTGTAGACGGGGCTATTAGTGCTATGAGTAAAGCTTCCGATGAAATTAAATTTAGCAATGGTCAAACTAGAAACTTTTTAGAATACTTTAATGAAGAAGGAGCTCTGACTGACGCTGAGTTATTGGATATTAAAAAGAACTCTCCTTTAGCTTTCTTAGAGTTAGCCAAACGAGATTATGCTAGAAGAGCTAATATCTATTACACTGATTCCCTTATGGAGCCTGGTCAGCTACAAAAAACTGCTTTAGCTGATGCTACTAGAACAATGCAGGATAATTGGGCAACTAGATTCGCTAATGTAGGACCAGACTTTTTCCAAAATTGGGAAGTAAAAGAATATGTTACAGGTTCTGATGGAGGAGAAGCTGGTACTGATTGGTCAGGACTTGAATCTCCTCGTGTAACTACAGATTTAGAGCTTTTAAGTCCCTACCAGAAGTTAGACGAAGGAGACACTAAAGCTGTTGTACAAAAGTTTATTAGTGCTAGAGATACTCAGGGTTTATCAGATACAGATAAAGCAAGAGTAGGCTCTTGGACTTTTGGGGGAATACTGATTCCACAAGGACTAGAATCCCAAACAGCTTTAATGTTTGCACATACTAGTGGCTCAGGTTCAAATAGGAAAACTAAAACATATATGTTTACTCCTAAAGATCCAACTCAGTTAAGTACAAATCCGGTATTCAAACAAATGCAGACAACTCAACAAACGTTAGCTGGTAAAAGATACTTAGCTTTTGTAGAAGAGGGGGAAGGATTTGTAAATCAGTATGCACAAACAATTGGACAAACTTTATTAGAAAAAGTAGACGTACAAGATGTTGACACAGACTATTACTGGACAAATACAAGAGATCAACTTAATAATACTAAATATTTTTCTGTAGCTGATAAAATTAACGATGCTACTGATAATATTTATGCTACAGGAGACTATTCTGTAATAGCTGCTATTAACAACGGAGCAGAAGTTTATAAGGTACGTAACAAAGACGGTACTGGAAATATTAATTGGAGAGATTACTTAGAACAGTTTAGTACGGCTCCAGATACTAGTAACACCTTTATGGGCGTAGCTGATTATGAGAATTTTATCATCAGCTTATACCACAATCAAGAAATGCTAAAGTCTCGGGGAGTAAAAATTACTGATCAAAAAATCAGACAATTATTAGCAGCCACTGAAATGGGTACTTTACAAGATATTGCTGATACTTTTGAAACCGATTTTGATCAACTCTTGGATACTCCAATTACTTTTATAGACAGACAAGAGGCGCTTAAACATTTTTCTGGACAGAGTAACTCTCCAAAAACGAATGACGGTTATCCTAGAGCAGGTTACTTCCCAAAGTAAACCAGCCTGGAACTACTGGCAACCAGGCTGGAACTACAGAAGTCCAGCAAGTCGAAGAAATAGGATCAATTACTTCTTTTGGAATGGAAGATTTTACTCTTCCTAGAAACGGAGCTACTCCTAATTGGAACGCTGCTACTTTTGAAGCTGCTACTAGATCTTGGGCTGAAGCTAATGATCATACTTTTGTATCTGAAGATGATTACAGTAATTTATTTTGGACAACTGGAATACAAAAGCCTGAGGAGATTGTAAATACAGTTAAAGTTAGTACTCCTGCTACAAACGATAGGGGGCTAGAAATTTTAAAAAGAGCCAATCAATGGGGCTCTTCTGAAGGGTTTAATCTTCGAGTAAATGGTATGGCCAGACCTCAGGCTGTTCAAGATTATATGAGGCAATTTCCTCAAATGATGGGAGTAGCCGCAAAAAGCTCCTCTCATAGATTAGGAGCAATTGACTTTGACTACGTTAGAAATAATGATGGTACCATCAACAGGCCTAAAACTGATGAGTTTATTAAATACCTTAAACAGGCTTATAAAGTACTAGAACATGCTAACCATATCCATGTAAGCCCTTCGTAGACTATTTCCTATATTTGCAAAATATATCTTTAAGTAATGTCAAACGGCAATTCTACTTTACCGCCTATTCAACCTGGCGATCCCTCAGATATTCAAAGAAGAATAGAGTCACTAAAATCAACTCCTCAAGGAACTGGTCAAGATACTGGGAAGATTAAACTGCAAAGAGCTCCTGGTGCTCAATTTCAGAATGTTCCATTTAGTGGCCTTGTAGATGCTCCTAAAATTGTAGGTAGACAAGGCTGGCTCTACGATATTACGAGTCCTACAGTTGAATCAACCTTTACTGAGCCAGGAGTAGTCTCTAACATTGCCAATATAGGAACAAACGTAGCTGACCCTAGGATTGTAGGAGACCAGTCTAGGTTCCTTAATGAAAACATGAAGCTCTGGGAAGGTACTGGAGATAGGCTAAGAAAATCTATTATAGGAGGAGCTCTACAAGGTATAAATAGATTAGGTGAAGATTTTGGAGGTTTATTAGGGGGTTCTCTCTGGGGAGAAGACTTTGAGAGAAATGCTATAGAAAGATATTTTGCAAGTTCTAGAGATATTTACGGAACCCAAACTAGAATTTATGATGATTATGATAATAGATTTTATCAAGGAGTACAAGGAGCACTTGCTTCTATTGTAGAATTTGCTCCAATTGGAAGAGCTGTTACAGGAACCGCAGGATTTGTTGCTAGGAACCTGCCCAAAGCAAAAGCTTTTTTCCAGGGATATAAAGCTGCAGATGCTGGAACTAAAGCAACTATTGGAGCTACTACTAGAGTATCTGAACAAGTAGCAGCTAATGGATCTAAACTTTCTAATTGGTTTATGCGTAACCAAAACGCTTTAACCCAATTAGGTACTGCTGTACCTGCTGGTATTATCCAGAATAGGTTTGAAGGTACTGCTATGGCCTTACAAACTAGAGAGGAAGTATTAGATAAATTAAGCCCATTAGTTCAATCTGGGGACTTAACTATCGAACAGGCTGAAAAGATTGCTAACCAAGAGGCTAATAGTGTCAGAGCCATGAACCAGGCTATGATGCTTCAAGATGTATTCCAACATGCTTTATTATTTAGGGCTAGAGGAATCACTCGCTCTGGGTATCAAAGGCCTGGATTTACTTGGAATCCAAAACAATATCTTAAAAATGCTTTTGGTAGCACCAAAGCTGCATTTAATTACGGAGCTTCTAACTTTATAGTACAAGGTATTGGAGAGGCTTTAGAAGAAGGATTTCAATCAGGCATTCAACAAGATGCTATAAGAAATGCTCAACTAAGTGCTAGAGATATTTTAGAAGAAACTGGAAAAGATAAAGACCTCATACAAGTAGATAACTTAGCTGCTGCTACAAAATCAAATGTGTTAGCTCGGTACCTAAAATACATGGGTTCAGATGACGCTAAGTTTGAAATGGCAATAGGTTTCTTTGCTGGAGCAGGCCAGAGAATGATACAGAGCTACACTAACCAAGCTTATGATACCTATACCTATAACTCTTACAGCAAAAAGATAGAAGCTTTAAAAAGAGATTTACCTACCGATACTCCAGAAAACCGTCAATATCGTCAGCAAAAAATTCAAGAGCTAGAGTATAAAAGAGCTCTTGCTACGGAAAAGGGTAGAGCCGAAGCTGCTAGAGCATTGATACAGTCTTTGAAAACAGACACAGCTAATGCTGTTAAGTTTTCAATGGAGACTGATGATTTAGTAGAAGCTGCTCAACAAAATGGATTAGACTGGATTGCAGAGGGCATTAAGTCCAAAGCTTTCTATCAGTTATTTATGAGACATGCTGGCAATGCTACAGTTGATCACTTAGAAAGACATCTTCAAGACATTGCTGAAGGAAGAGTTAGCTCTCCAATTTTTCCAGAAGACGGTTCAGCTAGAACTAAGGCTAAGGAGTTACTTAATGAGCTTACTCGGTTAGAGAAAGACTTTATATCTCTAAGCGGGTACAGAGGAGCTAATAAAATAATGAACGCTCAAGAGAGTGCTAGAATAGATCAACAAATAGTAGATAATGCTTTTGCTCAAAGAGCAAAAAATAAAGAATCTATAATTGAGGATTTACGAAAGCTATCTAAATCTAAAGCTACTAACATAGAGTTGGATCTGGAAACAGGCGAAGTTACTATGAAAGATAGCTTAGGTAGAGAAGTTAAGATGTCTAAATCTATGCAAAAGGCTATAGAGGCATCTACTGCTTTTCAAGATATTTTTGGAGAAGGAGGATTAAATGAACAAATAGATGCTCTCCAAGAAAGAGTTATTGAAACTAGAGCATCTGTATCTGAAATGATTTCTAAATCTGGCCAAGCTAAGCTTCAAAGAGAAGAAGAACAGCTGGAAGAAGAAATTAAGAAAAGAAAAAAACTGGCCAAAAAAGGACGTCGAGCTAAAGGAGGAAAAACAAAAGCAGATAGAGATAAGAATAACGTCGACAATCATGCTGAAAGAGTAAACTCTGAAAAGCCTACAACTGTAGATAATGATGTAATAACAGGCAGCTCTACTCTAGCTCCGGAATCTAATCCTCAAGCTGTAGATCCTGTTGAAGATGATTCAGCAGAAGACGAATTTACCTCAGAAGTTCAGGAAAAATGGGACTCTCTTTTTAATAATAGAAACAATACTCCTACTACCCCTGGAGGAGAAGCTAAAAGCTCTGATATAAAATCAGATAAAGAAATTCAAGATGCTGCAGAAGCCGCCCACGTACCAAATACTGAAGACAACCCAGTCTTTGGGTATAATAGAGGTAGAACTTCTAACGAAAATAAAGTAGCTTCTTTACAACTAGAGTATCAAGCTAAAGTAGAAAATGGAGTTATTACCTTACAGGATACTAACCTTAATCTAATAGATAGCTACTTAGCTCTATCTGACGCTACTAGAATACAAGAAGGAGATACGGTAGAGTTTAGAGTATTAACTGGACAAGAAGCAGACAATGAAAAAGTTAGAGACGTCTCTGATCTTGATCAAACTAAACAAGGTAAAGTAAAGACTGTAAAAGAAGCTAGAGCTAATAGCAAAAATCTTGCAGCCCACGAGACTAAAGTATCTAATACTGAGATTACTGAAGCCCAAATAGAAGAAGATACTCAGCCTATCCAGATAGTTTTAAAAAGAAAGAATGCCGATGGTACAACTTCTGAAACCATCATTGGATATGTTCATACTCCTTTATACGAACGAGAAGCTAGGAGAGAAAATGAAGCTGATGTTATTGCAGCGGACAAAAAGAAACTAAGAGATTTTAGAAAAGAAGTATTAGCTGGAAATATTAAAGGAGCTAAAATAGGCTCTATTCGTCCAATAAGACTTAACTACATTTCTAAGGCTGCGAGAAGAGCTACTAAAACAGGCTTTGAAGGTTTGACTGAAGGTCCGGGAGGAGATTACATACTCGCCTATTCAGATTCTACAGGAAGCCTTATTGTTAAAGGAGGTAGCTCTATAAAGTCTGTAAACGGTATTGGTAGAAAAGGATCTATTGTAAATATCGGAGATGTTCAAGAGGGTATGGCTTATGCTGTAGTTCCTCTTAAAAAAGACCAGAATGGACAGATAATGTATTATGCTGCTCCATTATTTACTAGAACAGTTACAGCTAACAATGTAAGTACAATGTTTGCTGCTGTAGAAGGCTACATTAATAAAAACACAGCTTTAGGTGGAGCTTTCAAATCTAGATTAGATAATCCAGACCCATCTGGATTAGTTAGAATCTTAAAAAGATTTACAAGAGTTAGGAATACTAACAACATGTTACATAAAGCAGGTCAGTCTTTTATTTATACAAAGACTGTACCTACAGCTACAGGTACTCAAGATATTGTAGTTTTTGCTAAAGTTCTTAGCGAACAAGAGGGAGGAATAGCTGAAGTAGAAATTATCCAAGGACAGCCTCTTTCAAACTCAGATGCAGCTTTTGTAAAACAAGTTTTAGCTGAACAGTATACCAACATAGACTTTGACGCTGTAAAGGAAGATAAAGCCTTTATGTCCACTATAAATGATGAAGGTAAGGTTACAACTACAGAGACTGGAATATCAGAGTTTACAAAAAACAATACTTTAGCTTCTATAGAGCCTGTACGTACATCAGACGGTAAGCTACCTAATAATAGAATCATATTCCACGTAAACCCGGATGTAAGATTTGTTACAGAGGTATCAGGTCTACAAGCTGCTCCAGACCCAGATGTTAAACCTGATAGTGCTCCGGACCCTACAGAGGATGCTGATCAAGCTGATCAAGCAGAGATAGATAACATTGCAGATCTTTTAGAAATTTCGCCAGATACTGTTAAGGATAATTTAGAAGCTGCAAAAGCAGCAGCTGGTGAGGACGAAGAACTAAATGATTTCTTAGACTCTTTTGAGGATGATGAAGCTCCTTCAGGCTTATTACCTCAAGCAGCTACAAATAGGTCTGAAGAAACTAGAAACAGATTTAATCTAACAGGTCTTAATCCTACTCAACAGGAACAAGCTATAAATAACATAGTTGGAGATCTCTTAACAGAGCTGTCTTTAATGCAGGCAGCTGATAGACTAGCTACTCCGGAACAACTTTTTGATGAAGCTTTAGACTTTGCTGTTTCCAATCTTTATGCAAAATTAGATTCTATTCAAAATAAGCTTGAGAAAGCTTTAGCTCTAAAAGAAACAGAGGCTAATAGAAAAGGTCTACAAAGAGTTATTGCCCTCAAAGAATCTATTAAAAATCAAGAAGCTAAGCTAATTAATCTTGCTTTAACCAGATTTGAACAACAAGCTGGCGTAGTTAAAAAGACTAGAAAGTCTAGAAAACCAACAGAGGCAGATAAACCTACAGACCGTTCTAAAAAGATTGCTGATGCTGTACTGGGATTATTCACTAAAAGCGTAAGCAAGGAAAGCCTAGCTATAGACGAAGATGCTGAATTTGATCAAGATGAAGAATCTGGAGAAGCAGCACCTGGTATAAATAAAAGCTACCACTCTGATAACTTTTATTTTACTCTCGATCCTATAGATACTGCTTCTTCTAGACTTCGTCAGTCTTTAATGACTCTTGTTGAAGTTAGTTCCGAAGGGGCAATAAAGAAAAACTTCTTAGGAGGAAATGTTTACGGAGATCCTTACCAAGTATTTAAACTTCTATCTACTACCTTAGATGGATCTAAGCCTGACTTTGGGTCTCAAATAAATACTTTAATTAGAAAGTATTTAACTGATAGAGGATTTAGAAATGCAGCTCCTTGGTTGCCTTCTTTAGTATTAAACTCAGCTACTTTAGAGTCTTTAGAGGCAAATGAGTTAGGTAAAAAATTCTTAGAAAAAGCTTTCCCTGATGAGGCTACTAGGGCTGAAAAAATAGCAGCTCTAACTTCTTTAGAATTAAACCCCCAGATACTAAATGAGTTTGCTTCGGTAATGTCTAAACATGCTCTTGTAGCTCCAATGGTATCTATCTTTACTTCTCAGGATGGAACTGTATATGCTAACGTGTTTTCTCAAAACCGTAATGCTACTACCTCTGTAGTTAAAGAAGAGTTTGCTAGAGGAACTAGAAGTAAGCTATACACTTATGATGCTACCTCAGGTACTTATGTAGTTAATGAGGAAGCTTTTAGAGAAGCTATAGACTTCTTAGAAGAACTATACCAAAGCCAAGGTAAAATACCACAGGAAGAGTTTAGGCTTTTAATGGAGTCTAAGATAGGTATAAGTCTATCTTCAGAAGCTGTTGAAGCCCTTTTTGAGGATGGAATAAAATTAGAGACTTCTAAAAACTCCAGAAGAGTCAAAATGACTGATGCTGGAATGTGGGGAAACAGATCTCCCTTCAATATTATGAAGGCTCACTTGAATGATATTCTGGTTAAGAAGATTCCTTATAGTACTAAAGGTCCAACAAACTTTGGTGCTATTGATAGAATAGTTAAGCTAGAAGCTACTAGATCTACTAACAAACGTTATGGTACTACTTTCTATTCTGGGGGTAGAAACATAGCTACAATGACCTCTAATAAGTATTTCAGTAATTTATTAGACGAACTCTTTGTAGAGGTAGAAGACAATCAAAATCCAGAGTATGTAGATAAGCTTGTAAAAGAAGCCCATGAGATGTTCTCTACAGTTTTTGAAAGTCCCTCTCAGTTACTTACAGCTATTCTACAGGGAACTATAACTAGAGAAGACTTAGAATTTCAGTACTTAAACTTTTCTCCCCTCAAGCAGGAAGGAGAGTCATCTGAGGACTTTAATAAACTTAAACTAAGAGAACATACTCAAGTAAAAAATGCTCTCTTTACGGCATCTACTAATACTCAAAGGACATTTACTTCAGAGTCTGGATTTACTTTTGAACAGCGTCAAGCTACTATTACACCTTTGACTTTCTCAGATAAGGATACAGTAATGGTCTTGAAGACTTTGATCCCAGTTATGGATTTTGATGCTACGGGTCAAATTTCAAATAAAACTGTATCTCTGTTCTATGACCACGTAGTTATGTCTGAGATAAATAGAATTATTGCTTTTGCAAGTAATAATGCTGACTCAGATACAAATGAAGATGCTTCAGGTTCAGGGATAAATAATAGAGAGTTAGAAGAGGCTTCTAGTCTGTTCTTCTTAATGCCTCAGTTAAACGATCTTACTGTAACGTTTAGAGGAGAAGAAATGTTACTTAGAGAAGCTCTGCAATTATTCCCTAGTGAGAATGAGCTCTCTGATTTAAAGCCTGTAATTAACAAAGAGCTTAGGAATATTTTAGTAGAAATGGTGGAGGATAAACTCCAGGAGTTCCAAGAAGACCCTGAGTTATACTCAGCTATACCAAGTGCTTACAAAGAGTTTATAAAAGCAAAGGTACCAAAGGCTTCTGAGGAAACTCTTATGAAGATGGTAGCTGCTGATATTACTCTTGGTCAATCTTTGGGTACAGCTAACGTGATTCAGGTATTTGCTGGAGACCCTGCTTTGTATGGTAAAATTCAGAAAAACTCTGAAGGAACTATTGATACAAATGCTACAGTTAAAGCTACCTATGCAAATATTGACAAACGTCTTGCTGCTCTTATAGCCCCTGGAATAGAGCCTTCAAGAGAATCAGATGAAGAAACATACATCCAAGTAATGGTACCTGATATCAAAATGGATTATGATTC
>Ga0208161_1001890_pt1 | contig 10889 bp, 14 predicted proteins | sample CB_VirMetaG_3_FD_184538 | JGI IMG/M metagenome (GOLD analysis project Ga0208161, IMG submission 184538) | Freshwater to marine saline gradient viral communities from Chesapeake Bay - CB_1508_1S Viral MetaG (SPAdes) (version 4) | ecosystem: Environmental > Aquatic > Marine > Coastal | place: USA... | reverse complement strand
ACCACCAGAACCAAATGATACTTTTTTAATTCGTTTGGTTTTAGGATCTCTTACATAAACATAATATGCTTTTGAACCACCTCTTTTAGGTTTACCTAGTGGTGGATCTTTTTTCTTTTCAGCTTCATCTAATTCTGCTTCATTTAGTTTGAATCCTCTAATTTCATCATCTGTAAGTTCTCTACCTAAAGCTTTTTCAAAGGCTTTAATCATTCCTATTTCAGTACTAGCTCCTCTTTTAAGTTGCTTAATAACTCTAATTAGTTCTTCTTTTGAAAAATCATAATCAACTACAACTTCATTTAACATAGGTAAATCTAAAGCTACTTTTTGTCCTTCAAATATACCATATTCTCCAATATCTGTTTTTAATACTTCTTTATCTAAAGCATTAACTTCAATTTTTCCTTCTTTTAATAACTTTTTAGCTTCAGCATAAAAATTAATATATGCCTCAGAACCAATTCTATAGACACATTCTAGTAAATTAAGTTTATTTTTATAATGAAATTCTAAACCCGGGGATACATTAACATTTTCTTTTAATAAAAAACCTTCATTTTGAGGTTCTACTTCTTTTTCTACAAAAGGTGCAAGATCTTTAAATTGAAATGATTTAGTAGTACCTGTACTTTCTAATTCTACAGTATAGAAAGGATGTTCAACCATTGTAATAGTAGCGGTATCACCATCAACAGTGGTAACTTTATCGCCTATTTTAAAAGATGACTGTTGTTTAATAGTATCTTCAATAGCTTCCCTAATTAAATACCTTAATTTTAGAACATCCATATTAGTTGTCTTTTTTCGAATCGTCTTCGTCTTTATCTCCTTTATATCCTCTAGAGGCTAATTTATCTTTTTTATCACCTTTTTTTTCTAATCTTAAACCTTCTTTTTCAAGAGCATCTTTTAATTTTTCAACTTGACCTTCTAAAGTAGTTAGTTTTTCAAGTAATGAATTTGATTCAGTAGTCAAAGATTCTCTCATTTCAGGGTTTGTAGTAGCTTCCTGCATTTTAGATTCTATTTGACCTTTAAGTTCGTCAATAGTAGTTTCTAAAGCTTTAACTTTACCTTGGCCTTTTTTATAGGTTTCTTTTAAATTAGCATCTCTATCTTTAAGCAATTTAGTAGCTTGGGATTTTGCTTTGCCCTCTGTTTTGTAAATTCCGTGGATTTCAGATTTTTCTAATCCACCCTTCATTTGAAGAACAAATTCAAATAAATCTGTTTCAAAAAATACATCTGATAGTTCAGAATTTTTAGTTGGTTTTTCTACTACATAAAATTTTCCAACTTCATCTACTAAAGTAGGTTCTTTTTTTTCTTCTTCTTTTACAGCAGAAATTTCTTCAACGTCCGTTAATGAACGTTCTGCTAACCAATCTATAATATTTTCTTTAATAAGACTTTTTAATGCTTTTTTTTTCATAATTTTTTATTTATATCCTTTACTATCAAGATATTCTTTTACTTTAGTTAAAATAAAGGATTTAGTTACCTTACCTGGTTCATATCCTAGGTTATCAAACCAAGAAGCAAATGCTCCTGGGAATTCCATTGCAGTATCTATTCTATCAGAGTATTGTTGGAATTGTTTATTAGTACTAGTATACTTGTTTAGCATTTTTACATCTGAGGGGGAGGATGTAGTAGCGTCTTTAGAGGGTGCTGCTTGGGCTTCAAATTTAGCACGAGTATTTTCTAATTTATGACTAACCTCTTCAGGAATAAGATCTCTTAATTTCATAATTAAATATTTTGTTTGATAATAAATATATCAAGATATTATAACTCAGTTTCTTTTAATGTCTTAACGTTTTCTTTTAATTTTTTTATTAATTCAGGATCTAATTTACCCATACTCCATCCTTCGGCATCCCCAGCTTCACTAAAAAATTCTATATTTTGGGGATTATTTAAAAATTCTTCTAGTACTTTTTCATACTCATTTGCAAAATCATTTTTGTTTTGATTTAAGATGAGTTTTTCATATGCTTCGTATTTACCTTGTTTACGAAGAACCATTTCCTCTTCGACTACACAATCAAAACATTTATTATGTATAGCCCACATTTTTTTATTATATGAATTTACTTTCATAGCCCTATCACATTCAGGGCATTTTAAAGGTAATACTACTAATTTTTTTAATTTATCAAATTTAGTAATAGTTTGTTTAATACCATCTTTAATAGTCCAAGTTTTACCTTTATCTTCCCAAACATCTCCCTCCTTATATTCTATAGTAGATTTTTCATATCCTACTTGAATGCGAGTTCTATCAGCAGTATTACCAGAAATAATATTTCGAGCCCTTTGTAGGTCTCTTTCTGTAAAGGTTTTATTTAATTGGCTTTCGCTCATAACCCTAATTTAGATAATTCGTTAATAACTTGATCAGTACTTTTAAATAAAATACCTATACCATTTTTAGATTTCCATTGTTGGATATTATCTTCTCTATCGTCAATTAATATATTATTAGGACCAGAGTAATTTTGTTTATCTGCTGCTCTAGCTAATATTAATTTAGTACCTGGGAGATTGTTTCTAACCCATAAACGTTTTCCTAAACGTGACGATTCACTTCTAGAAGGTGAAGATAATAAAGTAGGTTTAGATTTTTTAATATAATTCCAAAGTTTTTCACCTTCAGGCATCCAAGGAACACCAACCCAAAACCTTACACCAATTTGATTGTCTATAATATCCCAAAAAGCTTCATCTGCTTTTTGTTGATTTCCTAATTCAATTGTTTTTTGAGATCTATATTCTTCAGGAGTTAATCCAGTAAATTGCTCAAAACGTCTTTCAAAATCACAAAGCACACCATCCATATCACAATAAATGGTATATGCCTTAGCCATTTCTTCTTTAAATAATTCTTTTAAACTATATTTACTCATAAATTCCTGGGTTTTCTCTTCCAAATTGTCTTAGCATTACTCCTGCTAAAGCATTTGCTTCATTTTCTTCTGGAGATCCATCTTCTCCTGAATTGGGGCCTAATCTATCATCTAAATGTTGCATTCTATGTACCATTTCATGTGCTAAAGTACGTAAAATATCCGCCATGTTTCTATTATAAACTACAATTTGTATATTTTCTTCTCCAGGATGATAACCTCCAAAACTATGGTAAGTTTGAGTAAATTCAGGACTATTTAATAATTTAATTTTAGGTCTATCTGTGTGTAGGTATTCAGAGGCAAAATGTAAAAATTGGTTTATCACTTTAGCTTTTTGTGGTTCCCAACCTTCTTTTAAAAATTGAGATTTTTCTTCTAGATTTAAACTAGCTAATTTAGTATAATATTTTGGATCCTCAGCTAAATGTTGTAAAGCAATTACTTTAGCTTTAGAGGGATCATCTGTATGTTCCATTTCAACTTCAATCCCCATTTTAAGTTCTTTAGGGTCAACATCTTTTTCTTTAGCTGGGGTTTGAAGTTCATTTATATTAAAAATAGATAAAAAATTGTTTACATCCACACCATCAGGTAAGAATGTTTTAATAGATTCTTTATCCTGGTTTCGAATTGCTTGTCTTAAATTAGTAGCAGATAAATTTTGGAATGTACCAGCATCAAACACTTCTACATTAGGGTATTTATCCTTATTTAATAAACTTTTATATCTACTTTCTTCACCTTTACCAAAAACTGCTTTAATATCATGAGTTGGGTTTTCCTTTACATAATCATATACAGCTTTAACCGGTGTAGGAGTTATTATAAATTCAACATTATTTAACTCAGGAATAGCTTCTTTATATAGGTCCCATACAGCAAGAGACTCGTTAGAATTTACGTTTTCTCTTGTTTTTTCTGAAACAAATACTACTGCTTTACCAGGTGTTTGTGTGGAAGAAGGCATGGAAGGACCATTAATATTACGGTCATGATTTAAAGCAAAATTTAAAGCTTTTAATATAACATCAACGTGTCCTTTATGTGGAGGTTTAAATGCCCCAGGATACAAAGCAACTGTTTCAGTAATTTCTTCCATCAGAAGAAACTTTGCAATATTTTTTCCTATTTGTTCTGGGTTCATGAGAAAAATTGATTAACTCTTTGTTTAGCTTCTTCTTTAGAAAATGCTATTTGTTTAATATCTTCAACTTTATTAGATGAAACAAAATCTTCAATTTGTTTATTTAGAGCTTCTTTAGATGCTCTTGAACGTTCTTTTTCTTTATCTGTTTTAGGTTTAGTATCTGTAGGTTTGTAAGGATCTAAGTAAGTTTTAACTAAATCCTCTAATGATTTTTGTGATTCTCCTTTTTCTAAAGCTTTATCATTTACTACAGGTACAAAGTTTTTACCAAATTCATTTTTATATAAATCAAAATTTTGAGTAACTGAATTCCAAGTTCTCATTACAATAGCTGGTGGTAAACTTCTGTCTTCACCTTGTGATCGTTGAAAACGTGTTTCATTTCTGTCTAATGCTTTTTCTAAAGAAGCAAACACATAAACCATTAAAACATCATATCCTAATTCTTCAAGTTGTTGTTTTAACTCTAAAGTTTGTTTAGATGAAGCCGCTGTACCATCTAAAATAAAATTCTTTTTACCTAATATAATTTCGCGGGTTGCAGGTCTAAATTCTTTATTTGCAGCAGCCATTGCTTGAGCTGCTTTACTTCTATCTTCAGCACCAGCATTTTTTAAATCTAAAGAAACATTCATATCTTTTAGATTACGAATGTAATAATCATCTACATTTAAAATAAGGGCATCCTTAACTCCTTCAATAAATGAAGACTTACCAGCACCTGGGGCGCCAGCTAGTATTAAAGCTTTAGGGGTTTTTGAATTTTCTTCTAAAACTTCGTTTAGTATACTTTTAAGTTTATACATACGGATGTGTTTATGTATAAATATACGAAAGTTTTTTTAGGACTCCACGTTTAGTTTAGCTGATGTTTTGAATGATGTAAAAGAGGGTTTGTGGGTTGGGTTTTCTAAATCAAATAAAGCCTTAACATTTCCAAAAATATTTAAATTTTCTTCTTGTGTTCTTGAAGATTCATAAATTTCCCAATTTTTACCTTTTAGTTTTTTTCCAGCTTTATCCTCACCACGTGAACGAGATTTCAACCAAAGTACTCCTTGTCTATCTACTTTGTTTCCACTATTTTCTTCATATGCTTGTGTATATACAGCTGTTTGCAAGTCATATGTAGTTTGTAAATTATTAGATGTTTTAAGATCTAAAACCCATAATTCACCATTAATTTTACAAATCAAATCACAAGTACCAGCTACTTCTAATTTATCTGAAAATAATAAAACTTCAGTATGTAGTAATTCAGGTTTATAAGTTTCCCAAAAATCAACAAAACGTAAAAACATTTGCCATACATTTATGTCATATTGGGGGTGACCGTAATCATTTAAAAATTTAATTTCTTCTCCTTTTAAATAACTTTCAGCCATTTCATGAACTAATGTTCCTTCTTCAGCTGATTTTCTAACAATGTATTCTGAAGAATATCCTACTTTTTTTAACCAATCTTCAAAATGTTTACCTTTAGGATAATATCCTAAAACATAAGTTACAGAGGGATAATACTTTTTTGTTGTTTTATTTTTGTAATATCTAGAATCTGGGAGGGTGATTTGTTCAAAATTGTCCGAGATTTCTAAAATTGAATCTTTTACTTTTTTAATCATAGGCTTAACTTTAAGTTAAGAAGACTTGAGAATGTAAATGGTTGTGCTTCTTGAATTTTATTAGTAAATAAGGTGAACCCCATTTCAGATGGATCTTTTCCATCTAGTTCTACAACATATAATTTTTTACCTGCTTTTAATAATTGTTCAGAAATTTTATAAGTTGATTTAATAGCATCTTCATCTAGAGCAAGATATACTTTCTTAACACTATTAGTTACTATTTTTTTCATTAATTTTTTAGATATATTTTTACCAAATAAAGGAATAGCATTACGTTTAATAGCAATAGCATCAAACGCTCCTTCACATAAAACAATAGGTAAATCCCAATTTATTCTGTTTTCAAATCCTATAATATTTTTGTCTGAAACAGGGGCATCATATTTTCTTTTAGCATCAGGAAGAAAGGCTCTTGCTACAAAATATTCTAATTCTCCATCTGAGTTGTAACTAGGGATAATAAGTTTATTTGCAAATCTACCACGTTCACAATATCCTATCTGGTATGAAAGTATGTCTTGTACACTTAATCCTCGTTTTTTAAGATAAGATAAAGCATGCCTAGCTAAAATATTTGATTTAGAAATACGATTTAAAGGTTGATATTCTTCAGGTAGTTCGACATTTATATTTTGGATTACAGTATCATATTTTTCTGTAGTACCTAATATAGAATGTAAGGAGTGGATCTTATCTGTGTTTACTTTTTTTCGTTTAAATAAAGAATTTAAAGTTTTCCCTCTAGCATCACATACCCAACAATGCCAAGGATTTTCATTTTTTTTATTAGGTACTAAGTTTACCTCTAATTTTTTCTTTCTATGATTACAAAAGGGACAGTGAAATGCATAATTCCCTCTTGAAGTAGAAGATCCCTTCCCTAAAACAGACTCTACAAGTCCTAATAATATATTATTAACCATTAATCCCAGTTTTCGCCTGGTCGTCTAACAGACTTCCAGTTCATTTCTACAGGTGTATCAGATTCGTAATCTTTACTGTTTACAAGTTTATTAGTCCCATACTTATAAAGGTTTCCTATAAATTCTTGCTCATTAATTCTTCGTTTACCATTAAACGATCTAAATTCACGAGAAGTAACTCTATACCAATTCTTTAAATTAGGCATATAAACTTCTAGGTTTTTAGAGGTGTCAAAATCATATTCTAATTTTATTACATCACCTGTTTTTTCACTCATATAAAAATGGTTTTTATTGGAATATACGAATGATTATTTAAATATCCAAATCTTTTGGAAAGAATTTACCTAAAATATTATCATTATAGGTTTGAGATGGGTTATTTAACACTTCATTTATAATTTGATAGTGCATTTCCCAATAAGTTGCTTGTTTTTTTGTTTTACACAAACAAAGAATAGTTTTTTCAAATTTATCTTCACCTAATGTTTTAACGTCTTCTAATAAAGATTTTGAAGAACCCCAATATGTTTTCCAATTGGATTCTTTAATAACAGTTCTTTTTCTTTTTTGTCCTTTTAGAGGGGGTAATTTACGTGTATTATGGAAAATCTTTTTTCCTATATAAAACTTATTATTTTCTGTATTTGTTATTTTATAAACAAAACCATAATAATCTTCAATATTAAAACCCTCTGGATATTTCCAGTTATGAATCATATCTTATTACAAAGTTAGTATCTGTTGTACTTGATAAAGGTATTGGTTGTGCTAATTTAGCTACTGCTAACAATTGATTTATATCATTATATAACCCTATAGTTGTAACATAAGGTTCAAAATAAGATTCAGTAGCAAATCCTCTTAAGGAACCAGATGTATCTGTAGATATAGTAGGGTTTTGAGAAACATTAAATTCATTTTCTCCTACTGTACATACAATTTGATGTTCGTTAATAATATACTCATTATTCCAAACCATTCCAATAGATCCACTAAATCTTCTTTTTGCTCTCATTTATGGGTTTTGTAAAAATTGTTTAACTGTGATATTTAATATATAATCATTTAATAAGTTTTCATCTGTTGATACAGAAAGAGTTGAGGGGTTTTCTTTAAATTGTCCTTCAGAAAAATTTCTTGATGAATCCTCAAATATAGGTGATAAAACTGTAACTTTCCCTAAAATGTCCGACCCCCCAATCCATGATGGAGGAAGTATATTATCTGGTAAGAAAGAGTATTCAATTCCTAAAAATTGATTGCTATACCAAGATATAGTGAAATCAGTAGTTTCCCCAGCTTGCATTACATATGTTCTTGATGCTCCTCCTGCTTGAACAACAAATGAATTATTTGTTAAAGTTGTAGTACTACTATTTATATTAACTTGTATAGAAGTTGTACCACTATATGGATTTCCAAACTCATCTTGAATTGATGGTAAAAGAGTATTTTCATCTAATGTAAAATTAACTGTTAAAGTCCCCGTACCTATAGGAGTATTATCTCGTAAATCCAATACAAAAGTTGGAGAAGGAGGAGATTCAAAAAAAGTTGTAGGGATTGCCATATTATATATTATTCACAGTAATTAAAATATTTAAAATAAACTCTATTATTAATAATTGAAGATGATGGAATATAATAACTTCCACTACCTGCTGCATTTACTTGAGCTTTAAAATCATACTCTTCAATTTGACTAAATGCTTGTTGAAATCTTGGATCCCCTGAAACTTGGATGGAGGATGAAATAGCAGGAGCAGACCCAGTTGCATAATAAACTACATATTCTCCATCACCACTACCTGTAAATACTGTAAGTACTTTCCCAGCACCACATGGTTTTTCATCAAGTTCACAAATTTCAGGGTCATAAATTTTATAAAAATAATTTCTTCCATTTAATCTTACATAACTACTAGCAGATTCAAATAGACTAACATCAAAATCTAAATTTACAACACTTCCTGAATCAGGTCCTTTTGTAAAGTATTGAGATGCTGTTGGATGTATTCTAAATCCTGTGTTTATTGGTGCTGACATAATTATGGATTTAAGAGGAAATTATTATATAATGTTACAATTTCAAAATTTACTGTTGTTGATTGTACTTGATCGTTTACTTTAGACATAGTTAAAATTAAAGAACCAGTATTTGCAGCATTTCCTATATTACCGAAATATCGACTTTCTACATAATTGTCATCGGATCCACTCATTAAAGCCCCTGTTACTATTAAAGATGAAGTTATATCTTGTCCAACTTGGTTATAACCAGGGAATTTTTTTAATATTTTACTAGTATATCTTGTATTTGTTTCAGCATTTTCCATTACAACTACTAAATCTTCTGTGGTGATATAGCTGAAACTTCCTGTAAATGTTAGAGAACCACTAGTATTAAATTCACTAACTAATTTATCTCTTGTAGGATTACTAGGATCATAATTTACTTCATCCGCAGATCCTGTGTATATTCTTATATTAAGACCATCTAAAGGCATTCCTCCTAAAAATCCTCCAGTAAGAGATTTTTTAGGATCTATTAAATTTCCTCTAAAATCTATATTTCTATTTCTATAGAAATTTAAAATTCTATAAGTTTGGGAAGTAGCTGTTACTTGTTCACAGTAAGATTGTCTATATGCCCAAGCTCTAGAATAAACTTCTATTTGTTGTTCATCAGAAGAACAAACTACATTGTCTATACTACTTGGAGTTTCCATATAAGCTCCAAAATAGCCTCCTCTTAAGTAATTTGGATTTCTTCCTAAATCTGGAGGGATTGGGACTGAAGCTTCACTGCTGCTATATAAACCTATTATGTTTCTTTGTAATCCTGGGTTGTATCTTCTGTCATACTCAGCTACATAATAAGTAGTATTAGGTGAAGTTCCTGTAGTATTATAAAAGGTAATAGAACTACTATCAGGACTAGAATAATCTGCTGATGCAGAAAAAGACATACTAGCAGGTCCAGAAATTACAAAGTTTTGTTGAATAGAACAACCAACACTATCTTCAATAGTTATAGTATAACTTCCTGTGTTTAATAAGTATAAATTAACACTGTCAACATTTTGTAAACTGGCTGTTTCTCCATTCGGATCTTCAACTGAATAACTATAAGGAGGTATTCCACCTTCTACGGATCCTGTTAAACTTCCATCTGATTGACCAAAACAACTTACATTAGTAGCATGGAATGAGAATGTAGGGTATTGGGATTCTCCAAGATCAACAACATAAGATTGAATACATCCTAAAACATCTTGAACATATACTCTATAACTTCCTGTGTTTAAGTTTCCAAACGTATATGGAGGAGTATGCCATCCATTTAAGGGATTCCCACTTGGAGCAGGTCCTGGGAATGAAGATGGTGGTGCATCTAATGATACAGAAAGTGGTATCATACCACCACTAGCAGATACAAATATCTTTCCATATGCCTCTAAATTTACGTCTGCCATAATCTTATTAAACTTCTTTTTTTATTTTTTTATTATAAATATAAATTTATTTATTGAAATCCTCCGCCACCTCCAAGTGAACAAAGTTGAGCACTACCTCCAACCCATGCTTCAGCAACTGCATCCCAATATCTAACAACATTATTATCAGTATACCATCCAGAAGGCATTGTGGTACAAGTATTTGCATTTTTAAATCTTGTACTACTCCACCAAGAGGTGAAGCTATGTCTTGTTGGAACAATAGCATAAACATCTGTACAGTTAGAACTGTTCAATAATTTTAACGTAGTACCATAGTTTTCACAAATAGTTGAAGGAGTTATAGATGGAGTTATACTTGGTGTTCTTGTAATTGATGGCGAAACCGTTCGAGTTCTTGTTGGGGTAATCGAAGGTGTTCTTGATGGTGAATTATTTTGTGATGGTGATATAGAAGGTGTCTTACTAGGTGTAGCAGATACACTTCTTGATGGTGTTCTTGATGGTGTTAGAGATGGTGTTGGTGATGGTGAAGGGAATATAAATGGATTATTCACACACCATCCAACAGATTGTGTTGTAATATTTAAATTTATAATAGGCCAAGAATTAACATATGGTAATTCAAATATAGTTTCTTCTCTATCTTTAATATAAATTGTACCATCAAAAGATGCACTTACTGTTCCTGAAACTATGGGTTGACATAAATCAGAAACAGGTATATAATTGATTCCATCGTTAGACCAACTATAATAAGGTACTCCGAAATCTATTGAAAATGTAACTGATCCTGTAGGATAAGAAATTTCCTGGGT
>Ga0208161_1001887_pt1 | contig 10900 bp, 15 predicted proteins | sample CB_VirMetaG_3_FD_184538 | JGI IMG/M metagenome (GOLD analysis project Ga0208161, IMG submission 184538) | Freshwater to marine saline gradient viral communities from Chesapeake Bay - CB_1508_1S Viral MetaG (SPAdes) (version 4) | ecosystem: Environmental > Aquatic > Marine > Coastal | place: USA... | reverse complement strand
GAGCCGCCCCGCTGAGTTCATCGCCCCACGGGTGTGCCTTGCGCGCATCGACCGCCTGCCGCGACTTCCCAGCCGTCAGCCAACGGCAATAGGCCGCTGCCTTTGCGCCTTCGTGGATGAAGACTGTCTTGTGGTCCTTGAGCTGTTCTAGCCCCCACAGCGGAAGATCGCCGTCAGGCTCGCACATCCGCCATTTGTCGTCGTCCCAGTAGGTCCATGGCACGTAGTTCTTCTGCACGAGACCGTCTTCACCGGCTCGCTCGACGCGCACCTGCACCATCAAGATCTCCTTGCCGTCAACGGTCCGAAACTCAAACACATGGTCCGGATGAGCATCCCGGATCATTGTCGGGGCGTTGATGATCCGGTGGAGACGCTTGATCTTGGGGAACTCGTGGTTTGCCCAGACGGACGAGATCAGCGCCTGCTCTGCCTCTGTCGGGCTGTGTTCCAGCGACGAACAGCTGATTGCGCCGTCTCGCCCGAAGCGGATCACGGCCACATCCTTCCAGTACTTGCCTGCCGTCTCGCGCACCACAGCCGTCTGCAGCGATCTCGGTTCAGCGCCGATCCTGTTCAGGTATTCACGAACCGGTGCGATGTCCGAAAGAGAGCTTATCTTCATTTTGCCATGTCTCCGATGTAGCGTATTTTGTTGATTGAGATCATCCTGAAGTCGCTGGATCCGCGAACCTGCCCGGCGATCGCATAAAGGCACTTCCCCGGTCTGCCGCGATCGACAATTTCCTTGCCGAGTGCCTCGTACTTGAATCTGTTCACCTTGCCGAAGATCGATCCTGTGTCATCGACCAATTGCAAATTGAGCGATTGCACCCTGCCGTCGGTAATCTCATACCCGCGCTTCTGGACGTTGATGGCCTCATTTTCATCGCGCGGATTGATCTTGCCGAGTGTGCAGAACACCACAACATTGTATGGCTCTTTGGCGACTTCGATCGTCCCAATCTGCGTCGGCGGAGTGTAGATGGAGCGGGCGGACGGATCTGGCATTATTTCGCTGAAGCGGTTGCGGATCGGCCACAGACTGTCGATTTCGGTCCGGGGATTGCTCAGCAGCTTCTTGGCCCTGTCCGGGAGAGGCTCTCCACGTGCCCTGCAACCGATGATCTGTTGCATGAGCTTTGGTCCGATGCCCTTGACGTTGGTCAGCGGGCCAACCAGCGCCTTCTTTCCGCCCTTGGAGCCGACAGACCACTTTTCGGTTGAGATGTCCTTGTCGACCGGGATGTATTCGTAGCCCTCTGCCTTCATCTCGCGCAAGATCTGGATCTGGCGCATTGGGTCCGCCTCGTGCGAAAGCGTAGCAGCGGCAAACTCGAACGGATGGTTGGCCTTCAGCCAGCAGCACCAGTAGGAAATGAACCCATATGCCACCGCATGCGATTTGTTGAAGGCCCATGAGCCGAATGTGTTGATCTGGTCCCAGATCTCGATGGCCATTTCCTCTTCGACGCCATTGACCGCAGCCCCGGCCACGAACTTCTGCTTGAACTTCTCGAAGAATTCGCCTCCGAGCCGCTTCGACATTGCCTTTCGGATGGCAGAAGTCTCTTCCCAGCTCATATTGCCCATTTCACGGACAATCCGCATCACCGTCTCTTGGTAGACGACGACGCCGTAGGTCTCCTTGGTCAATTCTGTCAGCATCGGATGAGCCGTGGCCACAGATTCTGTCCCATTGCGCCTGCGGACCCACTGCGCAGAGCCGCCGGTTGCCAATGGGCCAGGTCTGGCCAGTGCGGTGATGGAGACGATGTCGTCGAACTTGTCGATCTTGACTTGGCGCGTCAATCCCTGCAGCGCAGAGCCATTCCACTGGAATATTCCGGAAAATTCACCACGATTCAGCACGTCGAATGCGGCTTGGTCGTCAAGGGGTGCATTCTGGAGATCTTGCATGGTCAAACCGGCCATTTCCAGCGCATCCTCAAACACCGACAGCTGGGTCAGGCCAAGAGCATCGATCTTTAGCAGATTCAGGTCTTCTGCATCGCCCTTATCGCACATGGTCGCATTCGTTCGATGGTCAACGGCCACGAATTTGGAGATCGGCTCCGAGGCCACAACAACGCCAGCCGCGTGTTGGCTGTAATGTCGCGGATGGCCCTCCATCTTCGTTGCGACCATCACCTCTGGCCACTCTTCAAGCAGAGACTTGCCCGCGTCCATGGTCTTGAGGGTGTCTTCCAGAGTGTCGAGTGCACGACTGTCCCCACCCGACCGCTCGATGAGCGATTCAGCCACAGCATCGCACCTCCATCTCGGAATTTGCAATGCGGCACCAGCCTCCTGCAGCGCAGAGCGCGCCTTGTACATTGTGACTGTCCCGAGACGCGCAACCCGTTCGACCCCGTACGTGTCCTCCATGTACTTGAACACCCGGTGGCGCTGCTGGTCGGAGAAGTCGATGTCAACGTCTGGCATGTCTGAGCGATTGATGTCGATGAAACGCTCGAAGATCAGACCGTATGGTATCGGGTCGATCGTCGTGATCTCCAGCAGGTAGCACACCAGAGAGCCGCACGAGGAGCCACGGGCTGGCCCGACAGCCATGCGCGTCCTTGCCCATTGGCAGATGTCTGCGACGAGGTAGAAATAGTCCTCATACCCCTTCTCGCTGATGAGCTTCAACTCCCTGTTGAGTCGCTCCTCGTAGACCGGGTCAGACAGATCGCAGCCTAGTCGCTCTGCGCCTGCTCTGCACATTGCCTCAAGGGTGTCGGGTCGTGGCGGGTGCACCAGCTCTGCCGTCTTGAGGGTCGCAGAGGATCGGCCCCAGATGAAGTCTCGGTTGGTGATCGCATCGAACCGCTCGTCTGCGGTCAGCCCGAGCCGCTCTGTCGAGCTCATCCACTCAGAATTCGTCTGGATGTGCTGGTCATACATCTGCGTCTCGGCATTGCGCCCAGTGAGCACCTCGTAAAAGCCTTGATCCTCTGGCCGCACGAACCGATTGTCGCTCGTTGCGCAGAATGTGAACCCCTTTTGCTTGGCCTCTCGGACATGCCCGCGCGAGGATGCCGGTCCTAGGCCATAGAGCGTGGTAGGGGATGGCACTACGTGTTCCAGCTTGCACCTGTGCCCGACAATCCTGAACACACCCTTAGCGGCCTGCGCCTGCTCGTAGGTGATGAGAGGCTGATATCGGAATTGCTGCGTTGCCAGATTGACTAGGTTGTTGATCGGTTCGATGTCGTCGATTGCGATGAACGTCCAGTAGTCAACTGATGGCTTCGCTTCCGAGGCGCTGACTGCGACCGCCAATTCGACCCCGTAGACCGGCTTGATGCCAGCCGCCTTGCACAGCTTCGACCATTTGTTGTAGCCGAATGTTGATGCCCGGTCCGTGATCGGCGCGCATGGGAAGCCGCATTCTTTGATCCGGTCCAGGACGTCTTGCAGATCTCCTGCCGCCGTCCTGAAGCTGTAGCCGGTCCTTATCCTTGGCATCAGATGTCTCCACGCTCTCTGAGGGCGATGAAGCATCGCGTCAGCGCCTCAACATCGGTCCTTGCCCGGTGAGCACCGCTGAACCGCTCTCCGAACAGCTCTTCGTGCAGCGCCCCGAGATTGAGACGGTAGCCCTTGATCCACTCTGTCTCTTCGACGGTGCAGATCCGGATCAGCGGCCATTCCGGCTTCAGACCTAGACGCTTCATCTCGACATTGACCACAAACCAATCGTAGCTCAGATTGTGCGCGACGACGCTGTCGGCACTCTGCAAGAGCCGGATCACGCTGTCTGCGTGATCTGCGAACCGCTTCTTGCCCTTCACATCCTGAGCGCTGATGCCGGTGATCCGGGTGATTTCCTCAGTGATCGGGACGCCGGGATCACAGATGAATTCAAGCTCCTCGATCTGCTTCCCGGTCTCATCCACGATCTGGCCGTAGAATTCGATGATCCTTGGCTGAAGGTCTTCGCGCAGGAGCGAGTTGGAGACGAGGCTGGTGGTCTCAGTGTCAAAGATCAGTGTGCGGTTCATTCCACTCTTTCCTCCGAGCATTGACCTCTTCATCGATGGAGTGAAGCATGGCGGCATACACCGACAGATCGAGCGTGCTGTCTGCGTGTCCCCCGCGACCCCAGTTTTCGGCATACCGCGTCACCTTGACGATCTGCAGCATGAAGATGTGGAATCTGTTGTGATCGTCTTCCGTCTTCAGGAAGATGCCATCGGGGAAGAGAGCGGCCATGACCGCTCCCACCTTCTTGTAGTTGTCGCCGTAGACGGCATGCCGCGCGTCGAAGGTCTTCGCCGCCTGCTTGAGAACTTCTCCTGCGGTCATGGCTCTTTCCTCCAGATGAACTTCATGTCCGGGCCGAACGGGACCGAATAGATCTCATAGTGGTAGGTCCGCTTCTTGGAGACGATGTAGTCATTGGTGTGGCTGTCGGTGTCCATGACCTGCACGATCGTTCCGCTCTCCTTGATCCACGCCGGAACCTCTTCGCCTTCGTCCATGTGGAACCCGACATGGCTGAGGAACGGACGACCAGCCTTGAACGCGGCCTTGCCGGCATGCCAGTGCGGACCGTCGAGGTAGGTCAGGATCTCCAGCTCGATCTCGTGGTCGTAGTTGAACCGGAGATGGCCCTGCGATCGGCCTTCGATCCAGTGTCCGAGAAGCGGATGTACCGTGCCGACCGAACCCTCTGCGATGTCTTCGATCCACGAGGTTCCATGCAGACCGAGCATCTCCTTGAGCTGTTGGACCTGCTCGTCGGTGTGGGCGTAATAGGCGATTTGATCGAGTTTCATGGTCATGCTCCGTAGGGAAGAATGCAGCCAGCGAGGTACTTGTGGCGCTGACGCTCAGACAGAAGGAAGGCGATGAACTCCGCACAGGTGTTAGGATCGGTCTCCTCACCTGCCGGGAGAGAGGCGAGCTGGTATGCCTCGGCTTCTTCCGGGGTCATGCCGCGAAGCTCGCAGACGCGCTGGCCAATGTAGGCCGACATGCGCGTCCCGGACATCTTGTTGGGCGAGACGCCGAACACCGTGATGTCGTGCCGCTTCTTGAGCTCGCGGTTCATCTGCAGAGTCAGGATGTGCGCCGCGCCCTTGGATGCGTTGTAGGCTGCGCTGTTGGTCATCGGCATGTGGCTCGCGTTGGAGACGATGTTGACGATTGTGGCGGGCTTGGCCATGGCCCCTGCTAGCAACAGCTCCTTGGTGACCAGCCACATCGATCTGGCGTTGGTGTTCATCAGCCGATCCCATTCATCGATCGGCGTGTCCTCGTGCCAATTGATGTAGTTGACGCCAGCGCAGTTGACCAAGACGTCAACCTTCAGACCGGGAGCGATCGCATCCCGGACAGAGCTTGCGTCCGCCACATCAACGCCATTATCGGTCGACCAGCCGACGAGGTTCCATCCCATGCCTTCGAGGTGTTGGTGGAGTGCCGCGCCGAGGCCAGAGCTGTGGCCGGTGATTAGTGCCGTTTTCATGTTGTCCTCCTCAATATCCGCCCAAGCGGACTTGCCAGCAATTGAATCCAAGCTCGCGCCATGCCTGAACGACCCTGTCTCTGTCATCCAAGATGAACGCGACCCGCTCCTGTGCCGTCTGGCCCGGAACGGTGCTCGATGCACGGTGCCATCCGATCAGCAGTTCAGGCTTGATGATGTAATCCGACCTGAAGTCAAATTCAGGACGCATCAGGATGAATTCGAGCGGGATGTCGTGCAGCGCGAGCCATTCCGTGGTCGCCTTGCGATAGATCTCGGACCTTCCGGTGCAGCCGATGATCTGTGCACTGTCGGAAAGAGATCGGATCAGGCATGCAACGTCCTCGTGCGGCGGGTCTTCCATCATGTGCTCGTGGAATGCATCCCAGTCCTTGTTCTGTGCGAAGTGTTCTCGCGCCCTCGAATCAGAGAGCGTGCCGTCGATGTCGACAACGATCGTCTTCATTTGTCATGCCCTCCGAGACCGCCCTTGCGTTCCCATGCGCTGAATTTCTCCTCAGAACCGAAACACATTGCCGGTGCGTAGTTCATGAAGAACTCCACGTACTGATGGAGGATCCCTTTGTTGATCTCGTCTGCTCTGCGAATCGTCAAGAACAGATCGTTCTTGATCACTGATGCAAGGAATGATCCGGGCTGAATCCCGAGCCCAACCCACAGCAGGATGCCGTCGCGCATGTGGGGCGGTATCAGGCGGATCATGCCATGCTTCCAGTCCACGCTGGTGATCGTGCCGTAGGCTTCCGTCACTTCCATCTTTGTGATGGTGCTGATCATCTCTGCCCGGTTCATGCCGTCATCCTCATCTGGTCGATCAGCTTGATCATGTCGATCTTCGCTTTGTCGCTAACCTTGTTCAGCATGTGCAACTTGAGGATTTGCATCTCAAGCTCGCCAGCAGCCTTGTCGAATGTCCGCTCGAAGAAGAGCCTTGCCCAAGGATGGACCCGCAGAACCTCGGCCTTCATCGCGTCCATGACGTCGCGGTACTCGCCCTGCGTCCGGGACGAGGCACGCTTGCGCGCCGTGTCGGCCATGGTGCGCAGATCGAACTTGGCGACGATGTTGGTGTGGATGTTCGTCGGCAGGACGCCGCGAGCATCTTCGATCTTTGCGCCCATGCTGATCAGGTCGTCGTACGCCTTGGCGAGATCGGCCATGGTGCTCTCGTACAGCGCAGACGCCTCTCCCTCTGCCACCGTCGGGCCGACGCCATAGGTCCAGCCATTGACGTTGAGCACGCGCATCGTCTGCTGCGCATAGGAGCCGGTCCGAGTGCGGACGAATTGGTGGGTGAATGCCCGCGTCACGTCGGTGATCAGGAACTTGTATTCCACAAATTCCCAGCTCGACGGGATGGTGTTGGCCATGTAGGCCAGCTCCTCGTCGATCTTCTCCTGCGGCCATGCGGCGATGTCTTCAAGCAGACCGGCCCGCATCTCCAGTCGCGTGTTCTTGGTGAAGACCAAGAGATTGGCCGCGTGTCGAGCGGGATCTGCCGCTCCAGCGCCGGTGTAGTCGATCAGGTTGACTTTCATCTTCTATCCTTTCAGCTTGTGGGCGTAGGACGCGCCCTTGTCTCTGATCAATCGGTGAATCACTCGTACATCGTTCACAATGTCGTCCAGCAGCAGCCCCGGTCGCCACGTCGCGAAGCGACCAAGGGAGTACACGCCATGCTTCTCGGATGCCCACATCACGAACTCGCGACGAAGTCGTTCGTCGATCGGCAGGATCTTGCCGTACTTCTGCCGGTGGATCCTGATGTCTCTGATCCGGTCTTGGTCGATTCCAAGAAGAGCCGCTGCCTGCGCAGCAACATCCTCTTCCCGACCAACCAGATCTGCATAGGCTCCACGCTCGTAGCACTCAGCAATGAGCTGGTCCCCAGTGACTGAAACACGAGCAAAGGGCAGGCGAGGGTCCGGGACATACAGCGAGCAATAGGCCTCAGCATCGTCGATCGTGGCCGTGATGTTCATGCCTTCTCGCGACTTGAAATCTGGGATTTCCTTCCACCCGAGAGCCTTCATCAGCACCGGCATGGGCACCGTCGAGATCACCGAGAGACCGCTCGATCGCCCGAGCCAGTCCCGGTAGTCGCGCCCATAGACAATCGGGCAATCGACCAAGTCCGCCATCCTCTGGATGAGATCCGAAGGCGCGATGTACCGCTTGGACACCCTGCCGTCCGCAGATGTTATGGACCTCAGCGCGTAAGACCCGTTGGTCTTGGCCGAATAGCTCATCGCCTCTGCGATCGGGTTCAGCCAAGCCTGCGTCGCCTTGAAGGCGCTGACCTCCTTGAACGGGATGTTCAGAGTGTCGGCCACGACGGAGGACCGGAAGCGCAGCACGGCAGAATGGTTGTTGGGCAGATACTTCGATTTCTCGTAGATCGCCGCGACATCCTTGCGAAGCATGGCCGCAGCAAGAAGGCCAGCCATGCCCGCACCAACAATGTCAATGCTCGTCATGGCCATACCCGATGCTGAAGCCTGAGGCGATGGAGATCGAGTGTCTCGGCTCGATGCCTGCGCTCATAGCCGCGAGCTGTGCAAGGCGAATTCGGTCATCCTCCTGAACGACCTGCTCGACCGGGATCTCTCCGAGCGAATTCGGCTTCGGGTCGATCTGGAGACCGCAATGCATGCAGACGATCATTTGTCCGTCCTCTTCATGTTGGCCACCTTGCCGACGTACAGACCGAGGACATCACAGTCGATCGGGTCTCCGTCCTTGATCCGCTGGCGAGCGAATGCCAGCAGCGTCTGCGCGTGCACGCCACTCTCGATCGTCGGCGCATGACCGTCGCTCTCAAGAGCCGCAGCAAGGCTGAGAGCCTCGTTGTGCTGCGACTTTCCGAATGCCAGCTTGACCTCGGTCTTGATCAGGCCAGAGGCGTCGTTGTCCTCCAGCCAGCGCAATGCGGCTACCCGCCGCTCAGCGTCTTTCGGGAGAGAGCCGGAAACGAAGTCGTTGATCTTCACCGCCCATCCACGGAACTTGATCTCCTCCATCTGGAGCTCAGTCATGGTGTCAGGGATCAGGGTCGACTTGATCGTGTGGAGCTGAGTCTTTGCTGCCTTCAGGTCATCCTCGATCTGCGCGACAGCCTCCTCAAGGCCGATTGCCCGCTCAAGCAGCGCATGCAGACCGGCGAGCTTGTCGGGAGAGGCCGAAGCCTCTCCCATGTCGAATTCGGAGAAATCGCTCACATCGAATCCTCCTTGTCGCCGCCGTCGAGGCCAGACGTGTCTGCCTTGACAGCACCTTCTGCGAGGGACTTCTGGAAGGCCACCGCCTCCTCCTTCAGCGCCCGCCAGTCGATGTTGCTGGCCTCGACAGAAATCTCCGGCAGAGCCTGTGCCCGCTCGATCTTCCAGCCAAACCAGTCGCCGTCGTTGTTGCTCTCTTCGGCGGTGGTGAGGAGATAGGTCCGGTAAAAGAAGGGTGCGGTGAATTCAGACCCATCTGCCCGCCGCAGCTTCTCGCCCATGGCCAGCGTATTCCAGCGACGAGCCTTCTTGAGTTGCGTGCTCGTCATCGGCACGTAGCACATCTGCCGGTTGTTCGAAAGGTTCAGCCCGAAGAACTGAGCGGTCTCGGCGATGTAGTTGCCGCTGGGCAGGACCGGGCGATTGCGGTCGTCGCGGGTCGTCTGCTCAAGGATGAGCGGATCGCTGTGGATCTTGACCAGTCCCTTGCCGCTGTCGCGCGGTGCCCACTCAAGATAGTCCTTGCGGTAATGCACCGGGAGGAACCACACCCCGTCAGGGAACACCTGACCAGTCCCAAGGTCGGCGATCATGCCAACCTCAGCGCCGTCGATGTATTCCGACTTGCGCTTGTTCACCTGCGGGCTCAACGCCTGCAGGATGCCGAGGCGCGGGACCAAAAGGTCATCAGCCCGTACGCCTTCCATGCCAGCGCCAGCGAACTCCTCGAACCCGCTGGCGTCTGCGAGCGCAGTGCCCTGCGCCTTTGCTACTGATTTGCTCATGCTTTTCTCCTGCCTCTGTGCGCCGGGAGATCCGGTCGCTTCACTGCCGAGGCTACAGCCCTGCCAGTATGCCCTAAAACATGTCCGGAGAAACCGATTTATTTGAACTTTTTCGTGGTGAATATGCAAGTCATTGTTTTCCCACGTAACTATTTCTGGCATATCTCAAAAAAAGTGTTTTCTTTTCCGCCAGAACGAGAGATAAAGAGTGTACGGGACGGGTCGCCCAAGCATAACGACCCACCGACTGGTAGGTCGCCTACGACGGGAGCGCAAGCAGAAGAACCCCGACGCAAAGATGAGGCGGATCTGGTTTCCAGCGGCTGGATCGGCAGGGATTGGTACCCTGCCCTGATGAGCAACCACGAAATCCAGAGGAACACGACATGATGACCTTCGAACAATCCGGCGCTTACCAAGTCGCAACCAACTCGATCAAACGCGTGATGATCTTCCGCAGCTTTCAAGGTTACATGGTCTCGACCCCCGATGGGCGGCTCCTCGATGAATTCACCTCTGCCGGTCCGTTCGTGGACTTTGAGGCGGCGAAGCGCAACGCAGAGATGAACGTCGGCATGAAGATCTTCACCAAGTGACAACAACAGGGGGCTTCGGCCCCCACCCCCACACCACCACATCACAGGGCCACGGTGGCCCACCCCACCACAGGAGAACAGACATGCAAATCGCCACTGAAAAACTCGTCCCGATCCACGTTGACGGCACCTTGGTCTTGAGCAGGGTGGACGAAGTCAAACTGAATTCGCACACCGGTCGCCGCACAATCACGACCATCGGCTACCGCGTCACGCGCGACGACAAGATCCTCTGGACCCGCGACGGCTCTGCGGACGCCTACAAGGCATGCCTGACCTTCTTCAATCTGAAGCAAGGGTCGATCCCTCAGACCGCAATGTTCTGAACTAGACACCACAGGAGACTGACAATGACCACCATCCAGATCAAACAGCCCCACATCGAGTTTTACGACCTTGGCCCGCACAGCGGGTTCGCGGTCATGGCCAAAGACGCGCAAGGTCGCGAGTACATCCTGTCGGATGGCGAGGGCTTTCCGCGTGTAATGTCGTACTGCATCGCTGATGGGCTGGTGTCCGAGATCAAGGCTCGTGGCTACACGATCAACCCAGACTATTGGGGTGTCCGCACACCGTATGGCACCGAGGCGTGGCTGCTTGACGGCATGGAGGAGCGGACGATCGAGGACGAGCGCTTTGGGTTCTGCTGAGTCGAAACGCCCACCACTGGGCGTCTGTCGGAATGGCTACCGGCACTGAAGAGACAGCCAGAGACATCTAGGAGAAACAAGATGGCACACGAAGTTGAAACCATGGCATACGCAAATCAAGTCCCGTGGCACGGTCTGGGCGCACGGGTCGATC
>Ga0208161_1001886_pt1 | contig 10902 bp, 25 predicted proteins | sample CB_VirMetaG_3_FD_184538 | JGI IMG/M metagenome (GOLD analysis project Ga0208161, IMG submission 184538) | Freshwater to marine saline gradient viral communities from Chesapeake Bay - CB_1508_1S Viral MetaG (SPAdes) (version 4) | ecosystem: Environmental > Aquatic > Marine > Coastal | place: USA... | reverse complement strand
ATATCCTATTACATTTGAGGAAAAACGCATTATAGACCCTGATGGTAAGGCATATTTTACCAAATTGTTTTTTGATGTAGATTACAACGAATTTGCTTCAATTGCTACTTTTGTTAGAAAACTTGGGGTAGATGCTTATGGTATTGATACTCAACTCCAAGGTCCTACAAAGCTTATGGAAATCTTAAAAACCATCAAGTAAGGTTGGTTTTTTAAAAAAGTTTTTGTATTTTTATTGAAAATAAAGGTTATGAAAGAATACACTTCCATCCTGAAAGGATACTATGATTCTGGGGATAAAGTTAAAGCATATGATTTACTAGACAATAATGCTCCTTTCAACTTTGATGATCGTCCAGATATGCGTCAAAGAATAGAAAAAGCAATCAACACAGATCAACTACTAGGTATCTATCCCAGAGGTACTCGCAATGGGTTTGATTTTATTTCTTTTGAAGAAGGAGAACAACTGGTCCCTAAAGAATCCCCTACAGTAATTGATTACCGTCCTTGGTTGGTTCAAGAAAAACCAAATGGGTTCATTATTGATGATCTTAAGTGGAAATTTATTGTTCGCTGTATAGAAAAGGAAAAAAACCTAATGATGGTTGGTCCCTCTGGTTGCGGTAAAACGCAGGTAGTTTTTGAAGCGGGTGAATTGATGAATCGACCTGTGTATTACTTTAACCTTGGGAGTACGCAAGATCCTCGCGCAACACTCATTGGTTCTACACAACTAGATGTAAATAAAGGTACATTCTTCAATGCATCCTCATTTGTTCGGGCAATTACAACCCCCGGTGCAATTATATTGTTAGATGAGCTTTCAAGAGCCAACCCTGAGGCATGGAATATTCTTATGTCCGTTTTAGATCCAAACATTCGAATTTTAAGATTAGATGAACAACCACAATCCCCTACAGTCACAGTTGCTCCAAATGTATCTTTTGTTGCAACAGCCAATACAGGTATTGAATATACTTCTGCTCGCGTTTTAGATAGGGCATTAGTTGATAGATTTTCTGTTATTGAAATGGATCCTCTTTCTAAGAGTGAGCTAATTGAGTTGTTGCATAGTCGGTTTCCTTCTTTGGAGGCTGAATTGAAGGAAAACTTAGCTGAAATAAGCGAGAAAATCCTAAAAGAGGCCCAAAAAGAAGACGCCAAACTTACAAACTACCTCTCAACTAGAACAATTTTGGAAATAGCTGAGTTATTATTAGATGGGTTTAGTTTATCTGATAGTGCTGAGTTACTTATTTATCCTTTGTTCGATTCTGAAGGTGATCTACAAAGTGAACGTATTTATTGCCGACAATTAGTACAAAAGTTTTTAAAGGTTAAATCTAAGAGTGAGGTTTTCACTAAAAAGGATTTTGAAACTTTAGATAACTTTAAAAATGACAACTTATAAGAAAAATTATATGGAGGTTTGCCTTACAACAGGAGATGGTGTTCAGCATTTAAGATTACATGGGTACCTAAAGAGATCAGATATCCCAATAAAAAACGAAACAGTCATGAATGTAGAAAACCAGTTTGGGATGATTATTGCTGTTTGTGATAGTGAGGCCTTAGCTGCTTTGAAGGAAAGAGAAGATCTATTTGAATCTATCTCAGTAATGGATGGAGAAGATGTTAGGTGGGGGTTATATAAAACTATGAAAAGCGAAAATATAGTTAATCAAATAAAAGATTTTATGTTTAGTTTTGATTTTAGTGATCCTAAAAAATCCATCGAAACTATGTTACATAGAGCTAATGAAACTTCCATTGAACTCTTTAGAAAAAATGAATCATTTATAGATGATTATATTCGCACAGACTTTTTAACCTATGAGGAAAAAACCAAAGATTTAGAATTAATGATAGAATACTTTGAAGATCTTGAGCGTTATGAAGACTGTGCCTTACTAGTTGAAATAAAAGAACGAGTAAAAAGAAACCACTATAAAAAACTTTGGCTAAATGGGTAAAGACATTAAACACGAAATTTTCTCTAACCTTTTTAAAGGAGCAGAAAAGTTTTGGAATTCCACCTCTACAACATCAAATAAAGTAGAAATCAAATATACTTTCAAACCCCTTACTAAGGAAGTTTGATATCCACCTTATATTTTGTATCTTACATCAAAAGTAAAAAATGATAGTAGATACAGTTATCCCACCCTTTTTACACATTCATAAAGGTAAAACATATTTAATGCCTCTTTGGAAGGAAGTATCTGATGACTTTGATATCACTCAAGTAAAGAGAAAAATCGACCTTGAAGAAAAACAAACCACAGAAACCCACCAAGTAAAGGGTTCAAAAGGAGACTTATACACCGTAACTAAAGACCCAAACGGAAAATGGTCTTGTAATTGTTGGGGACATAAGAGAGCCAAAGATGGAAAATGCAAACATATAAAAACAGTAATGAATGGGTAATTTTTTAAAAAAACCAACCAAAGGAAAAAGCGAAAAGCTAGTATACCACTTTCCTGTAGAAAAGGGTTTAGAGGTCCAAATAAATGGTAGTGGGACATGGGCTAGAGTAACGTGCAAAACTTTCAGATCATTTGCTGGTAATAGACGTATAAATGGAGAAACATATAATGGACCTATTTTATATTTTGAAACAAATTACCTTTATGAAGGCCCACTTACAGGAATGATTGTTGCTCTTGATGGGTCAGCCGAAGGTTTAAAAAAAGTAACTAAACGAACCAGATTCAGTTATTCAAATGAGTGGGGAAATTAGAAGAGAATTTTGGTAATTAAAAAAGTCTCCTTATATTCACGGTATAAGTTTAAAAAGAAAAAAAAATAAAAGTTATGTCAGAAGTACAAGATACACAATTTTCAACTGCCCAGCAGTTACTAAACACAATCAAATTAAAAGTAAATAACCGAGAAGGTCTTACCATGAGTGATATCAAAACACTCGCACCCTCAGTAGCCACTCCTGAACCAAACGCTGATGTTCGTAGGCTTATGGGCTTGAGTGACAAGTATGTTCACGTTCCAACAACCCAAGTTATTGAGGACATCATTAAAATGGGTTGGACCCCAATTGATGCAATGCAAGTAAACCGACGTAAAAGTCGTAAGGGGAAAAACCAGATTGGTTTCCAAAAGCACATGGTAAAGTTTGTAAACTATGACTTTATTAAAGAGGACTCAACAGAGTACCCAGAGTTGCTCCTTACAAACAGCCATGACGGAATGTGTAGTTTCAAGCTTGATGTAGGTATTTTCCGTTTAATTTGTTCAAATGGGATGGTGATTAAGAGCCAAGATTTTGGTTCAATGAAGGTACGTCACATGGGTTATGATTTTGAAACCATCCAAAACTCAATCAATGATTTGATGGAAAGTATCCCAGGTTACCTTAAGCAGGTTGACACTATGAAGGAAACCAAGCTAGAAGAAAATCAACTAATGGAATTTGCAAAGAAAGCTGCTTTGCTTCGTTTTGAAAACGAAAAAGAAGACACCATTGAAGAAAGAGTTGATATCCAATCTCTCCTAGAATCAACCAGAAAAGAGGACCAAGGTAACTACCTATGGGAAGTATTCAACCGTGTACAAGAAAAAATCGTTGGTGGTAAGTTTGAGTACGTAAATGGTGAAAAAACACGTAAGGCACGTCCAATCAAGAATTTCCAACAAAGTGTAAAAGTTAATCAAGAACTTTGGGCTTTGGCTGAAGAGTTCGTACATTAATTAAAATAATATGGGTATGGGGGTAGTACCCCCACCCATTCCAATAAAAATAAAATTATGATATCACTATTTGAATATTTGGGTAAACCAGCTGGATCATCACTTGGGGATAAAGTCTATAAAGCAGCTAAAAAAACCAACACACCTGTAACAACAAGAGAAGTACACACTAAGAATTACCAAGGGAAAGTAATGCTTTACCCTAAAACATTTTTGGATGATTTCTTCACTGAGAAAGAAGTAGATGATTTACCATTTTAAAAAATAAAATTATGCCTTACATTAATGTAGATATAGATTTAGACGAAGTTTATGATGGCCTTTCATCCTCTGAGAAGGATTCTTTAGTTGATTGGTTAAAAGAAGATGGACACATAGAAGAGTCTGAAACCAACGAATTCCCATCCTCAGAAAATTACAAAGATGATGATTGGGTAAAAACTATTCAAAAACTAGCTAAAAATAGACATCAGTTAACTCTTGAGGAAGAAGAACTAATTAAATCAATTTCAAACAAACTGGCATGAGTGTAAGATTTTATGTAAACACAGAACATATTCTAAACTTTATTGAGTTTGTAAGAAAGGGGAACTTTGAAGAATGTGCTAAGTTAGATGTGTATACTTACGAACCATTCCCATTAGTTAGCTGTATGGGGGTTTCGTTAAATGGTGACCAAGCAGAGGCACTCATTTTAAATATGATGTCAACCTCTTCAGATCAAGACCAAGAAGATCTTCCTTTTTAAGAAATTTGGTTGGTTTTTAAAACTTTATTATATTTATTTTAAAAAAAGAAATTATTGCAGGGATGAAGGCTGGTGGTGATGCCTCGATGGTCTCATAAGCCATTAACTCCAGGAGTGTATAGGTTCGATTCCTATCTCTGCTACCAACTAGAATAGAAGTAAGTGGTACCTGTGGCAGGCCGCATAAAGTAAGATTCACAACTTAACTGGTCACCACTTTCTATTAAGGTAAATGTGAACTTAATAGACTATTCACTAGGGAGACTTTGGTCTCCCTTTTTTGGCGAGATAGCTCAGGTGGTTAGAGCATTGGAGTCATAACCCAAAGGCCATCGGTTCGAATCCGATTCTCGCTACAACTAAAGGATAGGTGGCAGAGTGGTAATGCATCAGCCTGCTAAGCTGTGGTCATTAATTTGACTCCTAGGTTCGAATCCTAGTCTATCCGCTTAAATGGTTGAGTGTCCGAGTGGTTTAGGTGGTGCTCTGCAAAAGCATTTACACAGGTTCAAATCCTGTCTCAACCTCAAAAAAGGGTCTTTGGGAGTTTGGCTTTCATTGATCCTTTTTTTATCTTTATAAGGTAAAATTAAATCAGATGAAAATAGAATTAAAATCTTGGATGCACACCTGTGAAGATGGATGCTGCTTCAGAACCGGGTATGATGTTTTTCTCAATGGAAATAAGATTGGTAGTACCGAAGGAGAAGATGCTGAAGAGTTAGCAGATATTCTGAATGACTATTATAGCGAAACAAAAAGCTTAGAGGACATTATTAAGATTGAGAAAGACTTGACTAGAATGTTTGACTCTGACACTAGAGTAGCTATGGCACTGCTTGAAACAATTAGAAATTTAAAATCATGAAACAACCATTTAGAGTAACCATTGAACACTATGACACAAAGGTTATAGTAGAGAAAGATCATTCTGATCTTGACATATATCAAGCTGCTGAACTTGTAGCTACGGCTTTAGTTGCGATAGGGTATTCAGAAAAATTAGTTGAACAAGTTATTAATGTAGAATTTTAATTATGGAAGAAATAAACTTTACAGAACCACAGCTACGTGCTGTTGAGGGAATTAAAAAGCAATCATTCATTAAGGGAATTTATGTAGGGATGGGAATGTTAGTTTTAACAGCTATCGGTATTGCTGTTGGGATTTCTACGGTATACTATTATTCAATTTAAGGTGAAAAATATTTTTAGAAAAATAAAACGTTTGATTGCTTTTATTCCTATTATTTGGAAAGGAGATGATTTTGATTATCACTATGCTATTGATTTATTTAAATTTCAGTTATCTAGATTAGCAGACTATATTGAAAAAAGTGATAGATATGTTGGAAGTGAAAATGATGTAGCACGTATCCGCCTAGTATGCCGACTTATGACCAAAGTTTATGATGAAGAATATACTACACATTATCAAGAAATTCTTAGCGCAATGTATGGTGAAAACGTTCTTGATTTTAATTTTGAAGAGAATGAAAGGGGTTATTCTATATTGACATATGAATATGAAAAATGGGAAAACGCTGAAGAAATCAATCAAATTAAGGATGAACTTTTTACAATGAGTCAAGAAAAACAAGAACGTGCACATCGTTTACTTTGGCAATTAATTGAAAAAGATATCAGAAAATGGTGGGACTAAAAAACATTTACATAGGAGATATTCATGGTAGAGATACTTGGAAACAAAAACAATATTTAATAGATGAAAATAATAAATTTAAAATAGGGTATCTAAAATGAAAATCTTCAGAACAATAAAAGGAGAAAGAGTAGATGTTTTAAAACATACATTATCTATTCTTAAAGAAAACCCAAACGTTGAAATACATATTGGAACAGATTCTCAAAATAAAAAACATGAAACCAAATATGCCACAGTTATTGCATATCGTTATGGGACTAAAGGAGTACACTATATAGTACATAAAAATACAGTTCCTAAAATTAATGATATATTCACTCGTTTATTTAAAGAAACTGAAATGAGTATCAGTATGGCTGAATGGTTATCTCAACATATTAATATTAAGATTCAAATTGATATGGATTATAATAGTGATGCTGAATATAAAAGTAATAAACTTATTTCAGCATGTCAGGGGTGGGCTTCTTCTTTAGGGTATAAAGTAAATGTTAAACCTGATAACCAAATAGCAACTCACGCTGCTGATTACCATTGTCAATAAGGAAGTTTGGCCTTCGGGACAAATTTTCTTATCTTTATAAGGTAAAATAAAAAAAAATGAAAAAATCAATCTTATTAATCTTAACAATTTTAGGTTTAAGTTTTGTATCATGTACTGATAATTCTAGAGCTAGACATTGGGGTGGTACACAAACCATTAACTTAGAAAAAGGAGAAAAACTCATTGAAGCAACTTGGAAAGAAACAGGTTTGTGGTATTTAACAAGACCCATGAGAGAAAATGAAAAAGCAGAAATATTTATATTCCAAGAAGATTCTCAATATGGAATTATGGAGGGTAAAGTAGTTTTTATTGAATCTAAATAAATTAATATATTTAAACAACCCAACAATACTTTATATAAAATGAAAGCAGAACAAATCCCAGCTGAATATAAAAAATTCATGGATCATTATAACCCATCCACTGAAATTGGTACAAGTGAGTTTGATATATTTACTACATTAGGTTTGTTTAGAAAACGTGGTGCTACAATTTGGCATTGTTTAATAGAACTCTATAATGAAAAAAAAGGAGACTTTGAAGTACGTTCATACTCAATGGTTCAAAACAGCAGTAAAAAATAAAAGTTATGGCAACATTAAAAGTAAACGAAGATCAATTAAGACTTATTCAACGAGCTCTTGATTTTTATTCAAGAGTGGGTACTGGACAATTTGATGAGATAAAAAACCACCCAACATTTGAAAAACACCTACGTGAGGAATTTAAAGTTGATGGTAAGTGTGATTATAGTAGATTCCATCACGTTCGAGATATTGTAGATGATACATTAAATGTAGCTAGAAATATGCTATATAATGAATCCAGTATGAGTAAAAATGGGAGTTGGGGAATTTATAACTCTAAAGTAGATGATTCTTGTAGGGATGCTTATGATTTAATTCAAGTAATTAGACATGAGTTTTGGAAAAATGATCCTAACAGAAGCGATATAACTGTTGATTCTAGCATTACATTAACTGATAGGAAAAATAATAATATTGAATGTGATTTAGATTAAGGAAGTTTGGCTTTCAGAAATTTTTATCGTATATTTATACAAAAGAAAGAGAAATGAAAAAAATATTCACTTTAGGATTAATTGCATTATTTTTAAGTTCATGTTATTCTCAATACGATCAGTATGGTAGATATAGAAACTCAAAAAACCGATCAGGCATTAGAGAATGGGAAGCAGGTAAGATGAAAAAATCAAACCGACGCCCAAACGAACGTCCTCAATGTATAGATAGTTGGTAATGAGATGGCCGGGTGGTGGAATTGGTAGACACGAAGGACTTAAAATCCTTTGATCAGTAATGGTCGTGCGGGTTCGAGTCCCGCCCCGGCTACTAAAAAGAAAGGCAGTGAAGCTGTAGTTAAGAAGTAGAGTGTATTAATTTCCGAAAAAGGGTTTGTAGTAGGAAGGCGTCACTCATTGCACTTAACCAGAAACCCCGAAAGACCCGAAACCTTTCTTTTATTTGCCCCCGTAGCTCAGCTGGATAGAGCAACGCACTTCTAATGCGTAGGTCCTAGGTTCGAATCCTAGCGGGAGTACTAATAGTCAGGTGGCGGAATTGGTAGACGCTACTGTGGAGAGACACCACTGTATAAAAACATCGTAAGTATCAGTTTTAGGTATACATAAAACTGGTTACAGGTTCGAATCCTGTCCTGACTACAAACCAAAAACAGAATATGCGCCTATAGCTCAGTTGGTTAGAGCAACTGACTCATAATCAGTAGGTCACAGGTTCAAGTCCTGTTGGGCGCACAAAAGTAAAACAAACATGACTAAAAAAGAATTTGCCCAACTTAAATCAGAATGGCTTCAAAGATGGGATGAAATGAGGTGTTTTGACTTAGACCTATACAGTTTCTGTCAAATGAAAGGAGCTAACATAACCTCTCAAGAATTCTACGAGTTGGCTCAAAATAAATAGAGAATTTTGGTTTTTAAGATTTTTTTCTTACATTTATCACATAATAAAAAGGTTAAACACACAAATTTAAAAAGTTATGGCACAACGAGGAAGACCACGTAAAGTAAATTCTATTTCTAAAAAAACACTTGGAGAATTGAACTTAGTTCAAATGAATCAGATGGAATTCGACCCATCATTGTTTACTCCAATGAAAACCAACACAATTGTTGACACTATTCTTTCAACCGATGGTGGTTTATTTCCAGGAACCAACACAGTGGTTGTAGGTGATCCAGGTGTTGGTAAATCAACAGTACTGCTAGATATGTTGGCTTCTTTGAAACGTCAAGGAAAAAAAGTACTGTTTATCTCAGGTGAGATGAACGAAATTGACTTGCACGGATACGTTAAGCGTTTCCCCAAGTTTGGAGATATTCCGATCTTGTTCCTTCAGCATTATGATGGATGTGTACAGGAGGCCATTGAATCAGTTTTGGATGAAGGATATGATTGCGTGTTGATTGATTCATGGGCAGAGGTAAATGATTCGTTTGCTGAGGAAAACAACTGTACAAAGAAAAAAGCCGAATCATGGTTGCTTGATTTGATGGATCAACACAACAAAGCAAAAAACAAAATCGACAAACACACAGCATTCATTGTTATCCAACAAATGTCTAAAAGTGGTGATTTTATTGGTTCAAACCGAATCAAACACATGACTACTGCAATGGCTCACATAAAGTTTGATGGGCGAGGACGAGATGCTGCGCGTTACATGATTTTTAGTAAAAACCGTCGAGGAGATGTAGGAGATAAGATTTACTTCAGCTTGTTTAGACCAAACAACGTTGAATATAGTTTTGAAATGGTATAACCAGCCATTTCAATTGTGTGTGTTAATTGGTTTTGTTATGTGTGTGGAGGGGTTCGAGAAATCGGCCCCTCTTTCTTTGAATTTTGGAAACTGAAATTAAGATCGTATATTTAGGGTATAAGATTAAAAAAGAAAACCAATGTACACAGCAAAAGAAATCGACAGAATGTCAATTGAAGAATTAGAGGGATTAACTTGTTACTTAAATGAGGAACAAAAAACTAAGTGGTCAGCAATGGGTTATGATGGAAAAACTTTTGTTGAATTAACTAAAGAATAGTCTCTTTTTGAATTTTGGAAACTAAAATCAAAATTGTATATTCACGGTATAAGTTTAAAAAGAAAAAACCAACACACATGAAAAGATCAAAGTACCAAGAACTCAGAAGCATTCCTATGCAATGCGAACTTTTAGAAGAACAAGTTAAACCAAACCCACGTGAATTAGTTATCACATTAGTTAGCGTTATGTGTGATAATAAGTCTACCATGAATTTGAAGAAAAACCAAGAAGGAGATTTCAAATTAACATGCGGTGGTGAAGCATATAGTAATTTCCAAATCAAATTCCGTAAGGATGAAATTGAATGGGCCGCTGATGGTGGGGACTTTTTTGAGGTATTTAAAATGATTAACTCAGGTACATCAGTAATTAATAAAGTAAAAAGCAGATAATAAAATCAACATGGATAACAACGAAAGAGACAAATTTTACGAGGCAATAAAATTAGTTGCGGCATTGCCAAAAGATATGCAGGATCGATTGATTTCTGAGATTAAAAACATACAACGTAGAAAAGCCAAATCACAGTTGAGTGTTGGCACTACTGTAAGAATCAACCACAAAAAGGTTAATCCTACAGACCAATTCATTGTAGAGAAAATCAATCGCAAAAATATTAAGGTAAAAAAACTCAACGGAACTGGAATTTATACTGTAAGTCCTAGTTTGTTGGAAGTAATTTCATAAAAAGAAACCAATGACAGTAGATAAAGGAAACTCAACGTTATGCTATGACCATGAAGGTAATGCATATTTTATGTTTGGTGATTCAACTATGTATTTAAGTGAATTCTTCCAAATTAACAGTGATTTGGATGGGTTTAATGGAGCTACTCACCTTTCAAACACAGCAGCACTCCTAATTAAAGTGGATGACATAGAGGAAACAGTAAACTACGAGGTACAAACAATCTAACAAAATGACACGCAGGAAGAAAAGTCCGAGCAAAATCACAAAAGAGGAACTAATCAAGATCCAAACGGCCCAGACTTTCTTCCTGCAACCTCCAAACAAAACCCATCAAGATAAATCTAGGTATAGTCGTAAGAAAAAACACAAAAACAGGGACTGTTGATAGTAAAATCTTTGTTTGTATATTCACAATATGAAAAAAAGAAACAACCATGATACTTTTAATGTCGTA
>Ga0208161_1001884_pt1 | contig 10922 bp, 10 predicted proteins | sample CB_VirMetaG_3_FD_184538 | JGI IMG/M metagenome (GOLD analysis project Ga0208161, IMG submission 184538) | Freshwater to marine saline gradient viral communities from Chesapeake Bay - CB_1508_1S Viral MetaG (SPAdes) (version 4) | ecosystem: Environmental > Aquatic > Marine > Coastal | place: USA... | reverse complement strand
CTTGCCTCAATTGACTTTTTTGAACGTCTTCCACGAATAATACCACTGTTTGGGATAAGCTTGCTTCGAAAGTCCATCAATAATATATATATATAAACTTATATATTATTAAATCTAATAATTACATAATAAAAAAAGCGCTTTTTTTATTAAGTAAATATAAATATATATTTCACCATAACAAATTATAAGCAAACCAAGCTGATGATGGGAATAATCCTTCTTTATGTCTTGCTTGATATAATCTTCTTCTATCTTTGTCATTATGGTTTAAATCTTTATAAAGTCCTATTTTATCTTTAAAATGTTCATATCGTTTGTCGCCAAAATGATATGTGCCAATTTTTTGTCCATCTTTGAAAACCTCAGCTTTATATTTTTTATTCTCTCTATTAGATGGATAAAAATGAACAATATGGGATTTAATATTCTTAATAACTATTGGTTTTTCCATTAATATATATTAGATTAATATATATTAATTATTTTTATTGCTGATTTTCTTTTTCTTCGCTTGGTTCGCTTATATCGACAATGTCGTGTTTAATTCCAGATGAACGTAAAATTCTGCTAGCTATTAAACTTCGTTCTTTGGATTCTTTTTGGCTTTTACTTGCGAGTAAAAAGAACATTGAACCGATTGTCGTCAGTATGCCTGATACTGTTGATAATACAACAGCTTCATTTTGAAACGCACTTGCCAAGAACGCTGGTATAGCTGATAAACTAAGCACAACTTTACTGATGACTTCAAGAACATTGCCGCAACGTCTCCAAGCAATTTGACTTCTTAAATTTCTTCGTAAGTTATTGATAATATTGGGTTCAATTATTGATTTTACTTTTGCTCTTAAATCGTGGGCAAGCTCTCTTTTAAATAATACTGTTGATTCACTTTTTAAATCATCGTCATCAACGCTATTTTTATATTCACTAGCAATTGGGCTTATTGGTGTATTAATTTTTTTATCAATAACTATTGGAATATTTGTTGTCATTTCTTCTTCTTGATTACTATCCATTAATAATTAAACTTATATATAAATATGATTTAATCCACAAACTCTTCAATATCGTCAATTGGGAAAACAACTTTCAATGGCTGACCAACTTGACGGGCAACCCATTTTAAGTCGCGTTTTTTTCCTGATTTTCTCTCAAGGATGTCAAGTGGCTTTTTAAGAATTCTAATAGCGCGTAAAGTCTCTGTGCGTGATACATCGCCAACAACTTTTGATATGTTTAAACCACCGCATAACTTACAACCACCGCTTAACCAATCAGCGTTAATTTTTGGGTCATTGATGCTTGAATATCCATATTTCTTTAATTCGCGTTCGACCAATGGGACGATGAAGTCGCGCCAAAGCTCGAAACGACTTATGCTATCTGCGATACCTGATGTTAAACCTTCGGCAACTTCTCCAACTTTCTCGATGATTTGACTAGCATCAACGGCTCTTCCTTTCATTTGCTTTTTTGGCTTATATGAAGCCTTGGCAACCTTCAATGCGTCTTTGTAAGATATGCCTTTATCCTTGGCAACTTGTTTGACATGTGCTATCCATTCACTCATTATTATATTAAACTTATATATTATTCTATCGGTTTTCCTATTAAATTTTGAAACATATCAAGTTCATTAATTTTATTATTTAATTTGTCTTTTATCTTATCATATGCTAATTGAATTATACCGGATGGCATTGTGTTTTCTGGGATAAACTTCAAATGAATTAAAGTGCTCTCAGCATATACTGTGTCTTGTGTTTCATTGTTTTTAATACCAAAAACAATATCATATGCCTGATTATAATCATCAAAAATAACACGGATTGGAATTACAGAATATTTATTGCTCATTATATATATTTTTAAAATATTTTTTAGAAAACCTCAGTTGCGGTCATTGAGAAATAACCAGTGCCAGGAACAACAGTGATATATGTTGTTCTTACATAAAGCCTTATCTCACAACCATTAGCGTCTAGATAAGCAATCCCGTTCATGCTGACACCTTTTTGTCCCACATCTTGCGATGTAAAACTGATGACCCTTTCCACGCCTGCAGAGGTTGTATATCGTAGCTCATAATCAAAGGCATAAGCTGTCTGGTCTATGAAACCACTCCAACTGATGTTAAAATATTTTGGAATTGAACCAGTATATATCATTATCGTAGTGTTTGATAATCCCACATCCCACATATAAAATCCGCGCTGGATTGTGTTTTGAAGAGCATTAGCTGGATTGTTTGTAAATCTATCAAAGCTCATCTGCCAGAAGTTTGAGGCATGGAGATACTCGCCTTTTATATGACACATTGTGTTATTGCTATAATATGCGCGTTGCCCATTGTATCTGTTAAATGATAATGTTCCTGAATTCTGGTCAGACCAACAAACAAGCGCGCCAACTTCACTTCCTGATGCATCTTGGTTCCATACAATGCCACCGTATTGAGTGGAACCTGATGAACGCTTATACCATATCCTTTGCAAAGCATCTGTATTTGAATAATGCAGGAATGCGCCATTATCAATATATAAATTGCCATTTTTGAGATGTAATTTTTCGCTCGGCGTTATTGTGCCTATACCAACTGAACCGCTGGCATTTATAGCCATATAATCGGAATATATACCAGATGCATCGTATTTCGCAAAGAATAGTCTATCACTGAAACCAATGTTAAAACCATATAAAATTGAGTTGTTTTGACCGTATATATTCGCATTCTCTGAATTACCTATCATCCTTATTTTTGCCGTTGTTGGATTTAAGCCGGATGCATCTCTAATCGTTAATCTTCCTGAGATATCAATGTTGGCGCCGTAATGATTAGCCTGTAAGAGTTGGAAATAACCATTATTTGCTGATATGTCATTTGCTGTCATATTTTTCAAGGCTATATTATTTGACAAATCATATTGAAGGTCATTAATAAAAAACATATTATTTGATACATCTGTTCTTAACTGAGAGATATTATAACCGGATATATCGGATTGGAGGTTTTGGATACTAAGCATGTTGTTTGATACATCTGTTCTTAATAATGAGATATTATAACCGGATATATCGGATTGGAGGTTTTGGATACTGAGCATATTGTTTGAACAGTCAGTTCTTAATGTTTGAAATGTTCCGTAGCCATTAACTGTAAATGTAGATTGAACATTAACTCTATTGAATGAAACATCTGTTTCTGATATCATATTTTGCGCTATGATTGTTGTCGCATCATCCATTACCAAATCACCGCGCAGAATTGTCTTTCCTGATACATCAAGCGCAAATGTCGATGGTGATTTATTAATTCCAACATTTCCATATGTTGTTGTGCTACCATAAATATTTATATTATTCACATTAAAATTATTTGACAAATCATATTGAAGGTCTTCAATAAATAACATATTATTTGACACGTCTGATGATAGAGTTTGATATGATGGATAACCGGAAACATCCAATGTTGATTTAAATGTTGTTTGACTGTATATGTCAAGCGGTATTGATGCGCAATTCTTATTAATTTCACCATGTGCAGTTGTGTCATCATAGCCGATAATTACCTTATCAATGTTATTACTTCTAAAGGATATATAATTATAATCTGAGCCTGAGGCGTCTGAATTTGAATTAACAACAATTCCAGTGTTTCCGCTTGCCTCAATTATTAATCCTGGGTCTGAATTCAATATCGTTAATTGTGATTTCATCGTGCTCGTTCCTTCAACTGTCAATTTTCCTGATATGTCTAAATCATTATTCAATATCATATCATTTGCTGTTAATGTGCCTGATACATCAAGATTATTAAATGACCCATTGTTAAATGTTGATACGCCTGACACATCAAGATTATTAAACATATAAACGTTATTATTAAATGTTGTTGTGCCGGATATGTCAAGCGTTCCAAGTATATTAACATTATTATTAAATGTTGTTATGCCTGAGACATCTAATGAACCTATTATATGAGTTGTGTTATTAAATGTTGTTATGCCTGACACATCAACTTTGCCAACAAGAGATGTTGTTCCTAAATTTGTTAAGCTTGAATTTACTATTAAAATATTTGTGTTCAATTGGTCTGAGTTAAATTGTGAGCGGTTCAATAAAGATTGATATCCATTGATTGGATTAAGAGCTGTATTATATGACATTATATTATAATATAAAATAAAAATAATAAAAAATATTTAGTTTTTTTAAAAAATATTAAAATATTTTATAAGTTAATATATATATGTTTAAAGGCAAGATTTATATGATAGTTCCGAAATGCGAACATTTAGAGAATGAATGCTATATAGGTTCAACAATGAAAAAATATATTTCTGAAAGACTTCATGAACATAGGAAAGATTATAGAAAATTAAATGAAGGTAAAACAAAATATATGGCACGCTCTAAAATACTATTTGATAAATATGGTCCTTATGGTTGCGAGATTAAATTAATATCTGAGTTTGATGTGTCTTGTAGAAAAGAATTAGAAACAGCTGAATATTTAATAATGAACTATACACCAAATATTAATAAGATACCAAAAAAACATTTAATTACTTCTTAATATATTCTTTCTGTTCATCCATGCTGTGTGCCATCATTTGACTATCCAATTTCATTTGTTCTAAATCATCAGCATATTTATGCGTGAGATATATATGGCGGAGCATTGATGCGCCAATCTTTAATCCAAATATTTTATTAAGTCTTTTTGTAATTGTGTTTATTATAAAAGGTGTTCCTTTGTGAGATACTAAAAAATCATAACTTGTGTCATCATTCTTCAAAGGATGATGTTTTAGATATAGTTTTATTATCGTTAATAATCTTTCATTATCTATTTTTAAAATTTGCTGACCATATTTTTTGGATGTTTTATAAACATTAAAAATAAATGTGTTATCGCTTTGAGAATAATAATTAACGTCATTCTCCATAATTGGTATCCACTTTTTGACAACTATCATATCTTTATAATCATTGCGTCTTGGTGGAATGTCTGTATATAATGACAATAACAACAAATCAAGAATTTTATCAAACTGTTTTTCATTTATTGTTCTTTTGCTTTTAAATGAATTGACATCATTTATTAATTCTTTTTTTACCTTCTCAATATCATCCCAACTTAACCAATTGTCTTTTTGGGTTTGTGATTTTTCATTTGTCTTTGATTGTTCTCTTTGTGTTGTGTCAAGCTCCATCATGAGTTTATAATATTTATCTTTTAGCTTTTCATATTTAGGTTCATTAAATAGACCTAATATGCTATTTATCATCGCCAAATAATTTTTACGTGTGGCTGGACCATACTTTTCAAGCTTTTCAATTATATCATCATAATCAAATAGAAACCTTAAATTATTAACAGTGTCTCCATTTAGTCTTTCAAGTTGTTTAATATAAACATTTATAGATGAAGATGATAAACCTTTGTTTTCCAACATCCCAATTAACCGTTTCATATATAAACTATAACCAATCATTAAATTACTAAATAAAAAATAAAATTTAAATTTAAATATTGGTCTAGTTGAATTTTAAGAATATTTTAATAAATAATTAAATTTAAATTAATTTAAAAAAAATATCTAGTTTATAAATAATGAGTGAAAACAAATTGAAAAAGGAATTAAAGACCGCTGATATTAAACAATATAGGCGCGAGTATTATCTTAAAAATAAGCAGGCTATCATCGATAAAGTCAAAACATCATATCATGATAAGGCAGATATCAGGAACAGAAATAAGAAGATTGCCCAACTTGAGAACTTTGATAACTTATTCAATGAAGTTCAAGAATTGTTTAAGGAGAAAGAGGCAAAGTTATTAGAACTTAAAACAAAGATTGATGAGAAATATATCAAAAAACCAAAAGTAGAACAACCAAAGATTAATGAGATTAATGAGATTAAAACAGATGAAAATTTAAACGAACCTTTCTTTGTTGGAATTATGCTTGATAAAACAACGGGAAAATATGTGGTAGAAATTAAGGCTGATGATTATCAACGTTATGGAAAACCAGAGATTAAAATCCTATAAAATCCTATAAAATATTCTAGTTTTTTTTAAAAATTATTATTTTTTTAAAAAGTATTTAAAAAAATAATATATAATCTTATTTAATGACCCAATCAAAGACATTCAAAAACCTTTCTTCCTTCCTTTATAAGCACCGCTCCCACGCTGACTTTACTCACGGAGCATTTGGAAACCTCAACATAACAATTAACATTGACGGCAATGATAAACAATTTAAGAAACTTTATTTGGATTGCGTAAATAACGAAGACAAAATTAGCATTTATGAAAGACCAACGGAAACAACATGCTTTTATATTGACTGTGATTTTAAATGCCCAAGTGATAAAAGCGAAGGTGGTCGTTTATATACTGAAGAAGAAATAACAGACATTATTAAAACAACTTATGAGCAAGTTATGAAAATTTATAAAACAAATGATGATGTTCTAAAAGCTTATTTATTTGAAAAAGAAGACGTAAATCATATTGATGACTATTTAAAAGATGGTTTTCACATTATGTTTCCTCATATTGTTCTATCTCAAAAAGAAAGACAATTATTAAGGCTTCTTATTATCAAAAATGTTAATCAAGAACTTTTCAATGATTGGAGCGAAGACATTGATAATATAATTGATAAAGCAACCGTTGGATATAATGGTTGGATGTTGCCTGGAAGTTCAAAGCCTGGGCATACTGGCTATAAATTATCTCTTATATATGATGCTGATATATATAATGATAAATACACCGGCAATGATATTGAATTAAGCAATGAAAAACAATATGAATTATTTTCATTAAGAAATAAGACTAAAAAATTAGAAATTAAAATCTCAAATGAACAAATGGAGAAATTATATGATGAATATGGATTAAATATTAAACATAATGTTGTTGATGTTATTGCTAAACCTGAGGATATTGAAGAAGCAACAGAACTTGTTAAAATGTTGAGCGATGACAGAGCCGATGAATACGCTTCATGGCGTGATGTTGGCTTTGCTCTCCATTCCGTTTCACCAAGCCTTTATGATGTATATGATGAATTTTCAAGAAATAGCAAAAAATATAATAAAAATGATTGTCTTCAATCTTGGAACTCCATCAAGTCATGTTCAGGAAATCAAATGCTAACAATTAGAAGCCTTCACCATTGGGCTAAGCAAGACAACGAAGAAGCATATAAAAAATATATATCAGCCAAGTTCAACAAAGTTGATGAAAATGTGGAAATGTTCATCAACATTGAACAAGATGTTATGGCTAAATATATTTATGATAACAACAATGCGAAATATAAATATATAAAACAAGAAAAATCAGGACAATGGATATTTTACGATGACTTCAACAAAATTATATTATCTGATACACCTGCCGACCTATTCAATTTTTCATCATATGTCATTAAGGATAAAATAAAATTAATTATTGCTGACCTTGAAAAGAAAATTAAAAACTCAGCCAATGAAGATGAAGTCAAAAACATCAAAGCACAAATAACCAAACTCAAAGCATCATCAAAAAAAGTTGGTATGAGTGGATATATTAAAGGTCTCAAAGATTATTTATGCGAAAATTACACAGACTATAAAATATATGATTTGATTGATGAAAACAAATATTTATTCTCCTTTAATAATAAGGTTTTTGATGCTAAAAATGGAGTTGTAAGAGATATTAGACCTGATGACAACATCATGTTGAATACTGGTTATGATTTCCCAAATATCAATTTCAATGATATTGATGAAGAAAAAACATATATATATAAGTTTATTAACACACTATTCAAAAGCAAAGAAGAAACAAATTATGAACTTGATGTTATTGCGCTTTCTATGATTGGCAATATGAAAGAAGCATTTTATGTTCATACAGGAAAAGGCAGAAATGGTAAATCTGCGTTGTTTAACTTTGCCTTAAAAGCCTTTGGTGATTATGCTTTCACAGGTGAAGCAACAAGTCTGATTAAAAAACAGTTCCAAGATGAGAAAGACCCAACTTTGGCACAAGCTAAAGGAAAACGCCTTTTTGTTGTATCTGAGCCAAGTGAAGGAATTTTAAACATTGAGAAAATAAAGAAGATAACCGGCAATGATGAAATAAAATGCCGTGATTTATACAAGACCAACACAAAATATATGCCACAATTCACAACACATATGATTTGTAATGAAAAACCTGAGCTTGATAAAGTGGATACAGCTGTGGAGCAAAGAATGAAAGTTATTAATTATCCATATACATTCACATCCAATCCACAACATAAAAATGAAAAGCTTATTGATGAAACATTGAAAGATAAATTAAACACATATGAAAATATAATTGACTTCATGTGTATATTGATGAAAAGAATTGTTAAACTTATTAAGCTTGATAAATATAATAACGTTGTTATTGGACAATTGTCTATTCCTCAGCGCTTTAAGGATGAAACCAATGAATATATTGATGAAAGCAATCCAGTTAAAAAATTCATTGATGAACGCTATGAAATAACAAATAACAAGAATGATAGAATTGAAAGAACTGAGTTTGTCAAAGAATACAATGACTATAGTGAGAAGAAATTATCGGCACAACGTATAACATCATTCTTAACTACAACAAGCATTCAAGTCAAGAAAGCACAAGCTGGAAAAAATAAAAATATGACTTGGTGCCTTATGGGAATTAAAAGAAAGGAAATTGACAGTGATGATGATGAGTAAATAATATTTTATGGTGATTAACTATAAAATAATATATTTAAACCTTACCTGCGGATTGCTACCATGGAGGCATTACGCCTAGTAATAAATATTTTATTATTGACCTTAATAATTGACAAAAATTGACAAAAATGAGAAAAATTGACAAAAAATATCAAACTTTCTGTTTTTTTGCTCATCTTTTTTTTTGGCTGAAAATTTCAAGAGTTTTCATATTTTTTGTCAATTTTTATGATTTTTGTCAATTTTTGTCAAACTTTGTCAATATCTCATTTTTATAAATATTATTAATAATTAAAATAAATTTAAACCTTACCTGCGGATTGCTATCATGGAGGCATTACGCCTAGTAATAAATATTTTATTATTGACCTTAATAATTGACCTTACCTGCGCATTGCTATCATGGAGGCATTACGCCTAGTAATAAATATTTTATTATTGACCTTAAAATATGACCTTAATAATTGACATTAATAATTGACCTTAAAATATGACAAAATATGACAAAAATATGACAAAAATAAGAAAATATGACAAAAAATATGAAAACTCTTGAAATTTTCAGCTAAAAAAAAAGATGAGCAAAAAAAACAGAAAGTTTGATATTTTTTGTCATATTTTCCCATTTTTGTCATATTTTTGTCATATTTGTCATATTTGACCTTACCTGCGGATTGCTACCATTGGAGGCATTACGCCTAGTTATGATTTTAATCACCAACATCTTTTAGATGTATAATTTGGATATGTATTTTCAAGCTTGATTATCTTGGAGCCTTTGAGCTCTTGTTTATTCTCATTGATTATAATTGCTTTCATCTGCTTTGTTGCCATGTCCTTTGTTAAAGGCTTCTTGCTGAAGCATTTGTTATTGTTGTCCTTCTTGCATACTTTAAATCCATTATTTATTTTAATGATTGAATAAGGCATATATTATAATATCTTATAAAAGCTATTATAATTTATATTTGAAGTCCTAAATTAGAACTAAATGGAACAGTGCTTATCATCTTTGCGTTTCCTCTCATTTTCATCACTTTGCGTCCTTTACCATCGCCACTAAGCGCACCATCCATAACTTTCATATCAGGATTAACAAGACTATATCCTGTTATCTTACCGGATACGCCTGATGATGCTGATGGTCCATTACCATTCAATGGTCTCACTATTCTTGCTCTGCCCATAACTACAGGCACAATAGGTTTCATAATAACTGGCATTATATATATATTAACTTATATTTTATTTTTAATCAATATTATATAACCGTTGCCTATAATTTCCGGCTCGTATTCTTGACCATATTTTTTCTTATTGATTTTAAATTCATTATATTCACCTTTTCTGACCATTCTATAAGGAACAACATCCAACGCATCTAATGCCTTTCTTACTTCGCGTTTTCCTAAATGTTTATCAATAAGGACACTCATTAATTGTTCTTCATGACCTTGACCGCCTAATGTATCAAAGAATGTTTTTATTTTAACAAGGAAATTCGCAAACTTCTTTTGCGGTGCAATGTCTTTTTGGAAAATGCTCGCTATATCTTGTTGAACAAACTTTTTAATCTCTTCATTAGCCCATCCTTGGGCATTTAGTAAAAACATAATGAAATGCTGGCAATTATTGGTCGATAAATTATATTGATAAAACTTTTCAACGGAACCAGCGTTCTTTAATCCATCATTAAATAACTTGATTAGATTGACATCAGCATTCTTAACAGGCACATCCATCATCGCACCACCTAATGATTTATCTTTTTCTAACATTTGTTGTGATTTTAATGATGGGAATTGTCTAACACTTATTTTTGGTCTTTTATCAATCAAAAATACTTTGCCAGATTGTAATTTAACGTTAAGCATAAGATGGAATAAATTGTCATAATTCATTTCTGCCGTTCTACTCTTCAATTTACCGGATGTTATACCATCTAAGAAGTTAATAACCTTTTGATTAACTGGGAAACGTGAAACATCAGCATAAACAATTGGGTCATCTTGAGTATCCTCTAATATTTTTATAATGTATGGTGGCAATGATTGCGGACCTGTGAAAGCCTCTTTTATTCTTCTTAATCCTTCACTTATACCACTCTTTATCTTTTGACCAAGTTCTTTTGTTTTTTCTTTTGTTTTTGC
>Ga0208161_1001883_pt1 | contig 10926 bp, 26 predicted proteins | sample CB_VirMetaG_3_FD_184538 | JGI IMG/M metagenome (GOLD analysis project Ga0208161, IMG submission 184538) | Freshwater to marine saline gradient viral communities from Chesapeake Bay - CB_1508_1S Viral MetaG (SPAdes) (version 4) | ecosystem: Environmental > Aquatic > Marine > Coastal | place: USA... | reverse complement strand
ACTATAGATTTTAATCTAAGCAACGTTAATCAAAATACATTTAGTAATTTTATATCCAATTTACAGCACATTATCCACCAAACAGAAGATAGAGGAATATTTGAATATGAAGGATTTAAAATACAAATTAATAAAAAAATTAACTCAATTAAAGAGAAAATAAAAGTTAATAACCCTACGGTTAAAACTAGCGATCTTTATTTAGTTTCTTAATATTTATAGAAAACAGTCACAATGAAAAAAACTGAATTACACGATATGGTTCTTGAAACAGTAAGCGAACTTGTAAAAGAAGCTGAATTATCTACTGGCGATAATAATTTTACTATTAAAGTAGATGTAAATAGAAACCCAACCAAAAAAGGTATTAAAATTCAATTAATACCCAAAGAGGGAACTGTATTGGTAGACCCAGACGAAAAAATCGACGTTAACGAAAAAGTACAATCAGCGATGAACGCTAAACTTAGAAAGTACGATCTACAAGTTAACATTGACCCAGATATAAAACAGGCAACGGATAATCCTAACGTGTTAGGTTACTACATTCCCTTGAACCAGTTCAAAAACTTAATTTTGAAAGCTCTTAAAGGCGAATAATAAAGAACTTTGGTTTTAGGAGCTTTCTTCTTAAATTCACAAAGTATGAGAAAAAGAAGAATTATCCCTACATTACCCGCTGATTTTTTCAGTGACGTATCTAATAAAGTCAAATACCAAAAAATGCTCTACTCAAGCATACTAGATGGTATTGAACAAAGTTTACACAATGGTAAACCAAGCTTTGTAATGGCTAGAGTAGAAGATGGAAAAAACATCAAGGACATCTCTATACTTAAAGAATCATTTAAAACTAATTTAGAAACGTGTTTAGATTTTTATGAACGAGCTGAGGAATACGAAATGTGTTCTCGTACAGTTGAATTAATAAATCAAATAAAATGAATAGACCAACTTTTGTTTTAGAAACAAAATCAAGAAGTGGAGTTAGGGGGGAAAGAATTCATAAATGTGTAGCGAATTCTTTATCTGAAGCAGTAGAAATATTTGCTACTATCAAACAATTAAGACCAGATCAGTTATTAGAAATTTATTCGGTTTATGAACAACCCAGCGATGGCAAATGATCAACTAAAAAAAGACCTTAAAAACATTCTTAAAATCAAGGGTACTGTCACCAGACAACGCCCTGTAAAAGGTCTAATCAAAAAAGAAGCGTTCTGTAGATTTATTGAAAACTACAAGTATGCAAACGATAGAACACTACTTCTTAAAACCGATTTTGCTGTCGACTTTGTTAACTTTGAGGAAGCATTTGTTCAAGCAATCGAAGCACTACTTGAAGTAGCATTCAACAAAAATCAAGTCCAGATTATTCAATGGTGGTTATATGACAAATGGAACACAGGCGATGAAAGTGTTCTACAACTAAATAACACAGAAACAGGAGACGAAATACCTTCTGACACACCTGAAGAACTCTGGGATTTAGTACAATCGTTAAAATGAATAAAATAATCCTTACAAAGGACGACGTTTTAAGAGCCCAAAAGCATACCTTAAGCAACCGCGCTGCGGCGCGTTATTTGGGTGTATCGTACAACGTTTACAAGCGCTATGCACTTACATTCGTTGACAACGAATCGGGTAAAACATTGTTTGACAAACATTTAAACCGTCAAGGTAAGGGTATTAAAAAACATTTAGGTGGTTACGGCAAACCAAAGAAAAACATTAAAGCACCACTTGAAGACGTACTCGAAGGTAGAGTAGACGTTTCACACTACACCGTTGACATACTCAAAACACGCTTAATTCAAGAAGGATTCCTACAAGAAAAATGCAATTGTTGTGGGTTTGAAGAGAGAAGGGTTGTAGATTACAAAGTGCCACTTGTACTCAATTTCAAAGACAAAAACAAGAAAAACTGGAAACGTGATAACCTAGAATTCCTTTGTTACAATTGTTACTTTTTAAACATAGGCAACATTTGGAGCGACAACCAACTCAAGCAAATGGAAGACTACCAAATAAACGAAAATACATTCAATAAAGACGACGAGCCAACTTGGGATTTGGACGACGCACATATACAACATTTAAAAGAACTTGGAATATGGGATGGCGATGATGGAGACGAATTTATCGACTTTAACTAAAAAAACTTACTATCACCCACCCCCACATTTAATCCGTATATACAAAACAACTAAATCATGGGAAAATTACGACAACAAAAATTAGACCCAAAAAAGTTCCTCACGGACGACGACATTGACGACTTTTTAGACGACGAATATCACTACCGTCAATACCAAAAGAAAATTAAACGTAAAAAACGAGAATTAAACGACGAATAAAATGGATAAAAAAGAAAGGTTTCAACTAGCAAAAAAGAACGTACTAAAAAGGTTCCCAAAAGCAACAACACTAGCAGACAGCAAAGGTAAATTCTACGTTGCGCAAAATGGAGTAGACATCTGTAACAAAGAAATGAATAAAGCTGTAAAACGAGGAGCAGCCCTTGAAGAATTAGACCTAATCCAACAAGTAAGCCACTCCGAAACAGTGTTTGAAGCGTGGCTCAAAGCCGAAAGTATGGTTATTGCCAACCGCGTTATTGAAAGCAACACCGAACGATTTAGCGATGAAAAAGTAATGGCCAAAATGAAGGAAGAATGAGTTTTGCGCTTAGGTTTTTGTATGGAGCACTGTTGTTTTTTATAGGTCAAGTACTCGTTTGGTACCAAATTAACGGGCAATTTCTAAGCGATTGGGCTAAAAAATACCCACTAGCAATGTCGTTGTTTGGTATACCAATTAGTTACGTATATATCTATGCAACGCACCACCTGGTGGTAGCCTTTGATGGGCAATTGTGGCCTCAGCGGCTGATTGGTTTTGCAATGGGCATGATTGCTTTCTCATTTTTGACTTGGTTTCATTTAAATGAAGCTCTTACAGCTAAAACAACAGTAACGTTAGCGCTGGCAGCAGCGATTGTGTTAATTCAAGTTTTTTGGAAATAAAATGACTGAAAAAGAAATACTTAACAAGATCTTTGAGTTTGAAACATACTGTACAGCAAGATTCGATTCTGAACATCGTGTTGCTATGGCTGTCTATGAATACGTTAAACAAATGAAACGTGAATTTAACGCTAAGAAGAAATGAAAATAGGAGATAAAATTGATTTTTACTTGTTTGACGTTAAACGAACAGGTGAAGTTTACACTATAGATAAACAGGAAAAAACAGTTGGTATTGTATTTGAAGGATATAAATATCCCGGAGTACAAACATTTAAAAAACTCCCTAAAAATAAAAAGGATATACCCCCTTGGTATATTTATCAATGACTGATTGATCGACAGACAATCTAAAAATTAACCCGGCACCTTAGGGGCCACAAAACTTATTAAAACATGGTACATAAAATTGACCTATTTGACCCGCGATTTGTATCGCCACTTGACGTTCTAGTAAAGAACTTTTTCGACAACGATTCGGTATTCAACAAACCAGATAACCGATCTGTCTCCCACCCAGTTGATGTTTACGAAGATGAAAACGGATTAACGTTTGAAGTCGCTTGTACTGGAATAGACAAAGACGCTATTGACATTAACATTGAAGGAGATATTCTCAAACTCACCTACGACAGAGGTGAAAATCAAAAATCAGACAAAACAAGACGCTATTACCACACTGGAGTTAAAAAATCAAGTTTTAACTTTGGTTGGAAAGTAGCTCGCCGTTTTGAGTTAGCCAAAGCAGAAGCTCAAATGGACAATGGATTACTAGTAATTGCAGTTCCATACGCTAACGAATCAAAACCAAAATCACTCAAAATAAAATAACCTGACAGAGCGATCAGTCAGTCAACGAGGGGGCTTCGGCCCCCTCAATATTTATATATAAACAATAAGATATGTCAACATTTAACGTACACGAATGGAATCGCAAGCGCTATCTTAGCGAAGAGGAAGAACAAGTCGGAGAAAGAATTTATCTTGTAATGGTAGGAAAAAGCTATCAAGCAATGGGTCCTGTTAAAGCATTCACAGATAAAGTATCCGCTGAGAAACACGCTATTGAACGAAAACAAGAATATAATGATCGTTTTGGAGATATATTAGCTACACAAGTGTTAGAAATACCTATAGGAAAATGAAAGAACAAAAATTAAGACAACTAATTAGAGAGCAAATTATGCTCAATGAAATCGAAGAAGGATTTGGTGATCAAGTAGGTGCCGCTGCTTCAGGAATTGGTAAAGGTATCTCCTCAGTACTAAACATATTAATAGGTGCTATATTAGCAATTGGTGTTCTTATCCTTACTGGAGCTGTAACTGCAGCAACTGGTATTTTAGGTGTTTTAGGGCTTGTAGGGGCGGGATTAATTAGAGCTACAGAAAAACTTATTGTAGTCCCTAAAATTAACTCTATACTTAAACGTTTAAGTGAAGATGAAGAAGTAATGGCAATCGCTATGAAACCATCAGCATCTGGTTTACGTAAAATAGCAGATGAAAAATTAACTGTTGGTGAAAGATTAGTTATTGGTAAATGGATTAAAGAAAATATTACTAGAGATATGCTTGGTGTAAGTAGAAGATATAACACGAAACAAGATAAAACTGTAGGTGTTAAATCTAGAAGAGGTCCTGGATTAAGACCTGGTGATTATGAAGGTGTTTTTGGAAAGTATGGCCTTGAATAAAGTCAAACATTGTATTTGGGAATATTGGATCAAACCGTGGCATCGTCCCTTAAGTAATGGATAAACTAAGACAATATATTAGAGAATACGTTATGTATCTCTACAACGCTAAAATAGCTGACGCTGATGAAGATTATCAGTGGAAACACCCAAGCGATGTAGATCACCCAATTGAACCATACGATGCAGACAATAAACTACCACCACATTATTTTAGACATAGATCGGTAGCTAAACCACACTTTGAAAATAGAACCCCAATGAACAAAGAAAAATTACGTAGAATAGTAAAAGAGGAAATCAAGCAGCAATTTCTCAATGAAAGTACACAAGAAGAACTTGTAATAAAAACATTAAATGTCCTTGAAGGATTAAAAGCTTTAAAAGAAGAAGCTAAATTATTTTCTAACACCGCGCTAGCTGATCCAGACTACGAGGGAGAAGCAGAATTCATGCTTTATTACTCTATCAGTGAAGCTGTAAAAGAAATTAATAAAGCACTTACGCGATTTAAAAGGATAAAACGCTAATTTTCTTTTTATTTTTTATACTTTAAGAGAGCCTTTTGGCTCTCTTTATTTTTGTTCGTATATTCACAGTATGAACTACACTCACATCCTGAAAGGCTATTACGATACCGAAAAGAAAGTTAAAGCAATTGATATGCTTTCAAATACACCTTATTTTATTGAAGATAGACCCGATATGAAACAACGTGTTGAGCGAGCAATTAACTTTAATCAATACGTAGGCATTTATCAACGTGGCACTCGTAATGGTTTTCAATACATCGAACAAAACGATATAGTTGGAGATGAAACACCCACACAACCTAAATCAACTAAAATGATCAGCAAACCAGATGATTTTATTATCAGTGACCTTAAATGGAAATATTTAACTCGCTGTATAGATAAAGGTAAAAACCTTATGTTTGTTGGACCTGCAGGTACAGGTAAAACTCAAATTGTTTTTAAAGCTTCTGAGGCCCTTGGAAAGCAAATCTTTTATTTTAACTTGGGTAGCACGCAAGATGTTCGCTCTGCACTCATCGGAAACACATATTTTAAAGATGGAACATATTTTGAAGAATCCGCATTTGTTAAAGCAATTAAATCACCGAATACTGTTATTTTACTTGACGAATTATCGCGAGCAAATCCGGAAGCATGGAACATATTGATGCCTGTTTTGGATGCGAATATACGCAAGTTACGTTTGGATGAAGACGTAAATTCACCCGTTGTTGACGTTGCAGATAGTGTTACTTTTATTGCAACTGCAAACGTTGGTTACGAATATAGTTCAACTCGAGCGTTAGATAGAGCATTGGTTGATCGTTTTTCAATTGTTGAAATGGATATTTTAAATAAAGAGCAAGAAATGAAATTGTTATCAATAAAATACCCTGAACTGAATGCTATATCAACTGAAATGATTTGCGATATATCACAACGTGTACGCGATGAATTAAACAGAGACAACGCTAAAATCAGCTCAAACATATCAACACGAATGCTACTTGAAATAGCAGATATGTTAACAGACGATTTTACGTTAGCAGAAATTGCTGAATTGATTATTTATCCCCAATACCCAAATGACGGTGGAGTTGATTCGGAGCGTATTTATATTCGACAATTAATTCAAAAGTATATCCAAGACGGAGATAAAGAAGACCTATTTACTGACGACGATTTTAGAACACTTGACAATTTAGATGTTTAAAAGAAATTACATAGAAGTATGTTTAACAACTGAAGATGGTATCCAGCATTTGCGTTGCCACGGCTGGTTAAAACGACAAAGTTACCCTGTAAAGTCAGAACAAATATTTGGTAAGGGCAGTCAGGATTTCGGTATGTTTATGATCATAATTCCGTCAGACGAGCTTTGGGATTTAACCGAGAAAAAAGATGACATGTTCAATAGCTTTGAAGTCATGGCTAAAGAAGACGAGCGTTGGGACAGTTACAAAAAAATGAAAAGCAAAGATTTAATTCAAGATATATCTAATTTTATGTTTAGTTTCGTACCAGAAGAAAAAATTGACATTGATGAGTTTATTCACAAAGCGAATGAAACAACACTCAATTTGCTCAAAACAAATAACGACTTCAGAGCAGATTATGTTTTAAGTGCTTTTATGAAGCCAGAGGAAAAAATCAAAGACCTAGAATATCTAATTGATTACTTTGAAGCAGCAGAGCGATATGAAGATTGTGCTGTGCTCTTAAAAATCAAAGACAAAATTATTGCTAACGACGAATTCGCTAAATCAGATGGATAGTTACTATGACGCGATGAGCTCCGCTCTTCGCAAGCCCAAAAATGAACCAAAACAGTATTGGCACTCAACTTGTACTGCCGATGTAGTTTTTACTTATAGTAGTTGTGAAAATATTTCGAAAAAGTAACGGTAAAGCAATAGATATTCTGTCGTATACCTTAAAGCAGGTAACAAAATACCCTGACATTAAAATATACGTTGGTGGTGATTCAAAACTAAGAGGTGACGGTACAATTGTTTACTACACTGTAGTAGCGTACCGTTACGGCAGTCGAGGTGTACACTATGTTTATCACAAAGAAGTAGTAACACGCAAAATGACTAAATGGGAGCGCTTAATGGGTGAAATAGAACGAATTATGATGTTTGTTACTTGGTTTGTTGAAAATTCTCCTATACGTTTACACGCAATCGATTTTGATTTGAATCAAGACAAAAAATACTATTCAAATAAACTAGTTAACCTAGCTACAGGTTGGGGATCGTCACTTGGTATTCAAGTGTTTACTAAACCAGACGAAGTAGTAGCTAGTAAAGCGGCTGATTACTTAACAAATAAAGGAGCTCATGGTTAAGAAATTTGGCTTACAGATAAAAAAATTGTACATTCAATTTAAATGGAAATTTGCCCTTAAACAATGGGTTAATCATAACCCAGAACCTATACATAAACTGGGGAAACAATTAAACGAAATAAACTATGAACTTAGACAGATTAAACGCCGCAAGAAAGCATTATGAAGGTATAGCAGCTGAAGCTGAAGTAACTATTGATATTTACCTTAAAGACGCTGTTGGTATTGGAGAACATCCTCAAGTTATGGATGAACTAAGAAAACAAATCGAAAAACTAGGCGAAGCTAGAGACCACATTGATACTATTGTTACATTGTTAAACAAATATGAATACAAACAACAATTGAATGGGTAAAACAAGATACTACATTGATCGATTAAATGATTTATTTGAAATAAAACACAGAGCGTACCTCGTATTAAACGACGACGCTCAGTTTTTTAGTGGATTAAAAAGTGGTCGGCCTACATTTAGCGAATCATATGACGACGCTAAACCACTTTACAATCAAAGTCAATTTAGAACATTACAAAGTATTAGTTACGAAAAATTACACAAAGAATACATAGAACATGGATAATTTAATTAACAGAGTTGAGGCGTTTTTCTTCAACAAAGCACTCCCTGTGATTTTTAAAGGGTTTGAGTGGGTACTTGGGTTAACGCTACTTTATAGCTTTATACTTTTGGTAGGAAATGCAATTAAAGAAGCATTTTGAGTAAAAACCTAGTATACCATTTTGAAACCTACAAACACCTTGAAGTTGAACTATCAAATGGTGAATGGAATCAAGTCACTTGCGCCAGTTTTAGATCATATGCTGGGAATAGACGTATCAATGGTGAACGCTATGATGGACCTGTTTTGTACCAAGATACAAATTACCTATACGAAGGTCCACTTAATGGTAAATTAGTTCAACTTGAAGAAGGATACGATGTCAAATCACTTAAAAAAGTTAGAAAAAACAGTAGGTTTGCTTATTCAAACGAATGGGCTTAGATTTTTGTTTACTGAAAATTCAATCGTATATTTAAAATAAAAAGCAAAATGAGCGATAAGAAAAAATATGTACATAGAGCAAAGACAGATTGGCAACTTACTGTTTTGGCTCTTTGTTTGACCTGTTTATTTTTTAACCCCGAAACTGCAGTAGTGCTTTGTGCTATTACGTGGGTTTTGTTTTTGGGTAAGCGCTTTTTGTTTGGTTACCCCAAAGGCGATTTTTGGTAAAAAAAGTTTTTAGAAATTTGGTTTACCAGCCAATCTATCGTATATTTAAAAAAGAAAGTTAGTTAAAAATCTAAAAAAATTATCATGTCTGAAGTTCAAGACACACAATTTTCAACTGCACAGCAGTTAATCAATACGGTTAATCAGAAAATTGAGAACCGTGAATCGCTTACAATGGATGAAATTAAATTGATTTGTCCTGAGGTAGCAACCCCTGAAATTAACCCAGCACTTCGTCAGAAGTTGGGTATTACTGATAAGTACGTTCACGTACCTACTGAACAGGTAATTGAGGACGTTATGAAATTGGGTTGGACCCCAATCAACGCTTATCGTGTTGCGTCACGTAAGAAGCGTAGTGGTACTGGTCGCCACATGATCAAGTTTGTGAACTATGACTTCATGGAAAAGGGTAAAACCGAATACCCTGAGTTGTTGTTGACAAATAGCCACGACGGTACTACTGCATTCAAGTTGGATGTAGGTATTTTCCGATTGGTTTGTTCTAATGGAATGGTCATTAAGTCTCAGGACTTTGGTTCAATGAAGGTTCGTCACTACGGTTACGACTTTGAAACCATCAAGGCGGCTGTAAACGAGTTGGTTGAACAGATTCCTGATTACCTCAAGCAGGTAGAGGATATGAAGCAACAAACTCTTGAGCGTGAGCAACAGCTTGAGTTTGCTCGTCAAGCAGCTATGCTTCGGTTTACTAATACAACCGAAGAGGCGATTGAAAAAATTGTTGACATGGAGGATATCCTCGCATCAACCCGTAAGGAAGACGACGGTGATGGTTTGTGGGAAGTATTTAACCGCATTCAAGAAAAAATTGTGAACGGTAAATTTGATTATGCATTGGGAAAGAAGGAGCGTAAGGCTCGTCCTGTGAAGGGTTTCAAGCAACAAGTAAAGCTCAACCAAGGGTTGTGGGAAATTGCGAGCAGTTACTTGCCTGAAACCGCAGCAGCCTAAATACAGAGAAGGGGGAGCGTTTGCTCCCCCTGATCACCCTTAATCAATATACTCAATACCATTAGCTGTGAATACTGTGATAGTATTATCTGGTATTGGATTAGTAGATTGTGTAGTTAAACTGGCTGCGCAACCCGATAAACACAATACTACTGCGATTGCAAGTAAGTATTTCATGTTATATGGGTTTTAGTTCGGTTATACATACATTACGTCATATGCAAGTCATACGTAAGTCATAAAGCGTCATATTAAAAATGATAATTCACGAACATTGGTTACCACCCGCGTTGGTTTTTATTGGAGGCAAACAATATCTTATTCCAACTTGGAAAGAAGTACCACTTGACACTGAACTTAGCGATATTACTTGGAAAAAAGAAAGTATTCAGCCAGTTGTTAAAAAAGAACCAAAAATTATTGTAGAAACTTTTGTTTCCTCATCAGACGTTAGTATATTGTATAAGACGAAAAAAGTTGAAAGAGAAGATGGATCGTTTACATATAGTTGTACTTGCCCTGGAGCTTGGCGTGCAAAAGATAAACGATGCAAGCATATAAAAGAGTTAGAAAAAAGAGATTGAGAAATTTGGATTTAAGGATAGAAGGTCGTATATTTAATAAAGAAAGAAGGTTAGAAAAATGAAAAACAACACAAAATACGCAGATGGGTACCTGCCAAAAATTGCCTACCATATCGCAAATCAAAATGCTGACAAGTTGAATTACTTTACAGAGCGACATGAAGCAAAGTACGGTAAGTTGACACAGGAGGATATGCACAAAGTAATTGATATGGTGTATGAACATATAAAATAAACGAATGCCCGGGTGGTGGAATAGGAAGACACGACAGACTTAAAATCTGTTTCGCCGAACGGTGAGTGCGGGTTCGAGCCCCGCCCCGGGTACTAAAATATGCGCTCATAGCTCAGCTGGATAGAGCATCACTCTTCTAAAGTGAGGGTCCTAGGTTCGAATCCTAGTGGGCGTACTGAGTTCTTTGATTTACTGGTTTAATTCGCTGATGACGCCACTGCGTAATAGAATGGCGCACCAATATGGGGACGTAGCTCAATTGGTTAGAGCATCAAGCTTATATCTTGAAGGTCGCAGGTTCAATTC
>Ga0208161_1001882_pt1 | contig 10928 bp, 16 predicted proteins | sample CB_VirMetaG_3_FD_184538 | JGI IMG/M metagenome (GOLD analysis project Ga0208161, IMG submission 184538) | Freshwater to marine saline gradient viral communities from Chesapeake Bay - CB_1508_1S Viral MetaG (SPAdes) (version 4) | ecosystem: Environmental > Aquatic > Marine > Coastal | place: USA... | reverse complement strand
TAAATCTTTTGCAGAGATTCACCTAACCACTCGGACATCCGACCTTATTGGGTGTATAGTGGGACTCGAACCCACGACATTCTGTACCACAAACAGACGCTCTAACCAACTGAACTATATACACCATATTTGCGCGCCAGGTAGGATTTGAACCCACAACTTTCGGTTTTGGAGACCGACGCTCTACCAGTTGAACTACTGACGCATTTTCCAATATTTCAAAGAACCAAAAACAAAAAACCCGAACTTATTAGGTTCGGGTTATTAAAACTTTATATATGTATATCTACTATACCCGAACAAATATAGACATACGCTGTTCTTGCCACTGGCAATCATTACATTCGATAATATGTCCTTGTTTGTTGAGCATTGTTTTTATGTTTCTGAGTATAAATATACGATAGTTTTTTAAAAAATCAAACTGGGTTTAGAAAAAGTTAAACTTTTTAATGTTTCTTCACTTACATACAACTCGTATGTTGGGTGTTCTGTTTTGTTTGTTATGTTATATATTACTTCCATTTCGTTAAAAAGCGGAGAGAGTGGGATTCGAACCCACGCGTCGAGACCGACGACAGTTTAGCAAACTGCTCCATTAACCACTCTGGCATCTCTCCTGTTGAATAAACTTAATACATAAAATATATTAAGTCAATTCAGTATATGGATTTTTAATTCCATTTTCTTCCCAATAGTCATAAAGGTCTTGAAGTTTGTTAAGTTTAAGTTCAATTCCTTTCCCACGATTATCCAACCACTCTTCAATTTCAAGTTTTTGACCTTTGAAATATACATCTTCAATAAACTCGTAATACAAGTCTATCATCTCAATCATACCTGTCACAATTGAGAAATCTTCAGGCTTGGGTACTTCGTCACTTTCAATATGAAATTCATAAAGACCTCCTTTATTTGATGCAGATGCGAAGAGCACATTTTCAACACCTCCCTTTTCAGGAATAAACTCAATTTGAGTAACTCCTTCATAATCAAAGTCTTCGGTATGGTCTTCTATATCACTCATATCATTTAAACCAAATGAAAACAACTCATTTTCATTCTCATCATAAACAAAGATATATGTATTATCAGGTAGATAGTTGGCTTTAGACATAGAAAACGCATCTCCCTCAAAGAAATCCACACCGATAAGTTCTTCAATATCCATACCTATGGAATCTATTGAATCATATTCACCACTATTTACCGCCTCCTCAAGTTTATCTACTTGCTCTTGGGAGAGATTATAACCTTGCATTTCTTCTTCCCAACCGTAAAATTTTACAATATATTTACCCATTATTCGTATTATTAACTATTTATGTAAATATAGGAAAAAATATGTCTTTAAGAAAGCAAATTAAAAGAATTTTAAGGGAGGCTGTGGGAGTACCTGAAGGTATTCACGACTCAGCGGAAACATTTATGTCAGAACTCATCACGAACTTAGGTAACTTAGATGAACGACGTGATGATTTTTTTGAAACAACATTAACATTTGAGAATCCTTTAAGGATTAATGATTTAACATTAGAGAAATTGGATGTAGCAATTAGATTACGCAGACAAGACTTTCAAGTTGATGAAGTTGAGTTGATGGGAGCAGGTGTTCCCGCACAAACAAAAGGAAAACCAGATTTAACAAAGAAAAATCCTGTGATAGGACAAACATTAGATAAAGACAACCTTTTTATATATCTTGATTTTGCCATAGATGATGAGATGGGTATTGAAGAAGTAAAACAATGGTTTTTAAATAAACAAAATTCAAAAAAACTAATTTCAACAATTGCTCACGAATTAAAACATTTATATGATAACTTCAAACAAGAATATAAATCTGTTAAATCTATGGTTGATTATAGTGTATTAAATAAGACCGCAAAAAATGAAGTTGGGGGTCTGTGTCAACCAGTAGAAGAAAAATTCTTCCTAATGTATTTTTTAAGTAATATAGAAACACTTGTAAGACCAACAGAAGTGTATTCACATATGATGACAAACAACATCACAAAAGAAGGGTTTTTGGAGGAACTAAAAACAACCAAAATATATGAATATATCCTAAAAGGTATTAATTATAAAACCGAAGTATTGAAAAATGAGTTGATGGAAGATTTTGTTTGCGTTGATATCATTTTGAAGGTAAACAATTTACCATTTATGAATTATGATAAGGAAGAAAAGATTGAATCATATATGGGAGTGATTCCAGACGTTGTTTTATCAACATCCGCAGAAAGTTTTGTAGGATATATTATGTCGTTTGATAAAGGGTCATTAATGGGAGCATTTCGTGAAATGGCTAAATTGTTTGGTATTAATATACCTAAAGACCCAAAAGATAAGGCGTTAAAACAGAAAAGAATGGACGAATATCTACAAAAAATCAAAACAAGAGCAGAAAATCCTGAAAAATTCTATGATTTCTTGGAAAAAAGTATTAACTTTAATGCAAATAAGGCGTTAAGGAAAATATCTAAGGTATATTCTTTGTTACCGTCAGAAAACGAAAACGAAATACATTCAAAAATAAACAGAAAAGAGATGAAAGAAACAGACTACATCAATTACGACTTTTACAAGAAAAAAGCACAAAAAGAAAAAAACTATCAGAACGAAACAATTAAGAAAGTTCTTGACGAATTGAAAAAGAAGAACCCCCCACAGAAGTGAGGGGTTTTTTTGTTTAATGATATATTTATAAGTAAAATAATACTATCATGAAAAAAATAAAATTAACTGAATCAGATTTAGAAAATATTGTAAAAAGAGTTATCGCCGAGCAGGGAGAAGTCGACATGGAAATGGAAGATGAGGGTGATGCGATTAAAGTATCATTGGACCACATCGCTATGTTGTTAAAAGATGGTGAGTGTTCATGTGGAGGTCAAAAATTAGTACTTGACTTAGATAGTGACGAAGATGATTTTGAAGGTGAGGAAGAAGAAATTGATTACTAAGATTATCTATAATTAAAATTAATAACATGAATAGAAATAATAAAAAAATTGTAAGACTTACAGAATCTGAGTTAGTTAGAATTGTTAGACGGGTCATCAAAGAAGAATATGTATATACTGCATATGACCTTAAAGATGAATTAGAAAAAATGGGTTTTGATGTAACTGTAAAAAATAAACCTGGTTATCAATATATAGATGATAGATTTGTAGGTGATGATGGATATCTGCAGATGTACAGTCGAGAGGATTATGATTTCACCGTAAATAATGTTGATGACATACCAGAACTTATAGACTTTATAAGTAACAAGGGTGTTAGTAGTATTAAAACTGGAGATAACTCTATAAATTTTAATTTTTCGGTTACTCGTAAAATGTGATAGTATATATTCAACAGAATATTAAAATAGATTTAAACCCCTCAGTAATATGAGGGGTTTTTTTATTATAAAACTATTCTGAGACACTATTTATTTAATATAAATAAAGTACACAATGAAAACAAAAATTTTAGTATTAAGTATTATCACACTTATTATAGGTTTTTTTGTAACAAAAAATCTATTAAAAACTGATAAAGAAATAGTTCCATTAGAAATCACCAATACACCTGATAGTCTTGAGTTCTCATGTGCTCAGTTGGGTGATTCTATAAATGTATTACCGATGGGTTTTATACAGAGAAGGGGTGCAAATACACCTAAAACAATTCCTGTCGTAGTTCATATAATCTACACAGACTCAATACCCGGTACGTATATTGACCCTGACGTTATACCAGTGGCAATCAATCAACTAAATGTTGATTTTGAAGGTACTGACATTGAATTTACCTTAGCGGGTTTTGATTATACTGATTTACAACAATATAGTTGGCACGATGCGTTTGTAGATGGTTCAGTATGTTTTCCTAGTTATCAAGTTCAGGCGACTATTTTATCTAAAGACATAAAATGGGACACGAGAGAATACTGTAACATCTATGTGATACCAAAAATGTGTAGTTCAATTTTAGGTTATGCATATGTTGGTTTTGCCCCTAACAATGCAGACGATGGTGTATGGGTTAAAACTGAAACATTTGGTTTTGGTGATTGGCCCCATTTAAATAAAAAATATGATGAGAATGAAACTTTAAGTCACGAGTTGGGACATTACTGCGGTTTGTTCCATACATTTAATATGAACTCTGGTGTATGTGGTGCACACGACCCAGATATAGATTGTCAGTTTGAAGGTGATTATGTGTGTGATACTGCACCTACAAAGGCAAGTAGAGGTTGTAAAAAAGCAGGTGTACCAGGATTTAACTGTCCTGAGTTGGTTTATGACGGAGCTTTATTTGAAGTAAATAACCATATGGATTATTGTTCTGAAGAATGTAGAGATGTATTTACACCAGGACAAATAGATAGAATGCATATGATGTTGGAGTTCCAACGATATGAGTTATTTAGTGGTGATGAGGTTACCCCATATTGTTTTGGTGATGTAAGTAGGGACGGTACTATCGGAACCAACGATTTATTATTGGTATTAAGTAACTTTGGTTGTGTCGGTTGTGGACCTTCACAAGGTGATGTCAATTTGGATTATAGAATAACCACCAGTGATTTAAATTTTATATTGGCTGGTTGGGGTCAAGACTGTGATTAAAATAACTTGTTATTAAAAGTAAAACCCCTCCATAACGGAGGGGTTTTTTGTTACACAAAATTTAACTCATTTGTTTCAGGGTCCCATTCCACATTGAGTGGTTTGTACTCATGTTGGTATTCTTCATTAAGAACAGATGCGTTGATAAAGTGAGTATCTCCATTTGTTGTATATCCGTGTCCGTAGTGAATGTGTCCGAAGACATGGATTTTTGGTTTTACTTCCTTTACCCGTTCCCGTAACAACTCACAACCAAGATTTTCAGGGATATTAGGGAGTTTATCCAAGTACCCGTAAGGAGGTCCGTGTGTAATAAGGATATCCGTATTCTCAGGAATAAGGTTCCACTTATCATTTAATTCAGTCCCTTGCCGAGGAAGGTTAAACGCCCAATTCATAAACTCAGGTTGCCAAGGTGAACCCCAAACATTTACATCACCAATCTTTGTACCACTATCTTCAAGGTAGTTAACCAAACCACCATATACGACATCAAGAATTTGTTTTGTTTCCTTAGGGTTATCTTCGAAATACCGGTCATGATTACCTGCGATAAAGATTTTATGTTTGTAGGGTTGGTTAATAAACCAATCTAAGAAATCCATAATATCATCTCTACGATAACCTGAGTTCATGAAATCACCTGAGTGGATAAGAACATCACCACCTGAAAGGTTTAATGAGTCATGTTTTGTATGTGTGTCGCTGATAAATGTTAATTTCATGATTCAAACTTAATGTTTTTGATTTTTACACTTGAGATACCGAATGGACGAATATACATTGATAATGTCTTCTCAATATTTCTACGGAGATATTTTCTAATCATTACTGGACGAAAACGATTAACATCATAGAATACACCTCCTGATGAACTGATTTCACCTTTAAATGTAATGTCCACTTCACCTCCGTAGATACGAAAACCTTGTTCGTTTTTCTTAACACGATTGAAAGTCACAACACCTTTAATGTCTGGAGTGTCAATCTGTACGTCACCTACAATCTGACGAACCAATTTACCATACATACGTGTTGAGACTTCTTTGTGTACCATTCTTGTTCCTTTGTCTTACAAAGATAAGGAATCATGAGTCTATTTCCAAACGACCTCTAACTTTTTTCCAATACTTTAACGTGGATTCTTTATTAAATCCGTTTGGTCCTCCGTTCCAATTTCTTGCAATTACCTCATCGGTACTATTCGGATGATGATACTCTCTCCAAATATGAAACATATCTAAAGACTTTTCCCTATCCCATCTATCTTCTAAATCAAATCTCTCTTCTTTTCCTGTCTTTTTTAAAATTCTATTTACCTCTCTTACCATTATGGGTCTAATCTGTAAACAACCAACCGCATCTTCGGTATGGTTATATGCACTATCATTACCCCTACTTTCAACATAAATTAATGCACTTGTAATATCTAATTCAATTTGTTCAGGTTCTATTTTTTTTACCTTAGACATTTTTTCATATCCCTGAATTGGATTCACTTTTATTGGTGTAATATTTGAAATACTAATACACATAATACAAATTAAGAATAAAGTTTTAATTACTGTCTGTTTCATCAGAATCGTTTGTTAATAAAAATTCAGTGATAAACATCATAATCGATAAGAGTATGAAACCACCAGGAAGGAAAAAGAAGATTAAAATCATCAATCTCCTAAGTGACGTGTTTCTAATCTTCCTTTTCAATTGATACATAATATTCGCCATCGGGATATCCAATATCCGATGTGTTTGAAAAATCTATAGTCCAGTCGTTATTAATCTTCCTCGTGGTCTTTAAACTTCCTGACTTTTGTTTTTCCTTTTTGTCTTTTGACATTGTTGGTTGATTTTGGGTCAATAGGTTTATTGCAATCACTGCATTTATAAATACTATCATCCCAATCCATGTAAAAGTCAGGACATCCACAATGAATACAAGGTGCGAACATAGGGTCGTCTTCCAAGTAATCATCATATTGGTACTTACTCATCTGTACTATAAATTTAATTGTTTATTACAAATATAAGAAAATTATGATATTTCTACAAGCTCAATCTCAAAATTCAGTTCTTCACCAGCCAAAGGATGGTTCATATCCAAAATTATATCTTTTTCTTGTACTTCAATAATCAAGGCATTAATAGGTTGACCTGTTTCAGTTCTACCTTGAACCATCTCACCTTCTTTAGCTTCAAAATCAGGTGGGAAATTTTCTTTTGCAACTGCGGTAATAGCGTCTTCGGTTCTATGACCATAAGCGTCCTCAGGTTTAATATTAATAGTTTTCTTTTGTCCCACTTCCATTTCTACAAGTGCGTTGTCAAAACCTTTAATCATTTGTCCTCCACCTACTTGGAAATCTAATGTTGAACCTCTTTTATATGAATTATCGAATTCATTTCCATCATTTAGAGTGCCGATGTAATGGACTTTGACACTATCTCCGTTTTTAACTTTCATTTTTTATGATTATTTTATTTTTATATTTTTCTTTTACTCTTTCAGATATTGGAACTGGGTCTCCTTGTTCATCAATTCTAACAAATTTTATTGACGTTGACAAGACTATATCTTGTTTTCCTGAATAAACATTATGTGAGCGAGCCTCCATATAGATAGTTATAGAAGTGGTGCCGATTTTTTCTACACCTGCATAAAACTTAACTAATTGACCTTCTTTTGCGGGTCTTTTAAAAACACATTCATCTATTTTTATCGTAACCATCCTTGGTGTGTCACATACTTGCATTGCATAAGCGGCAGCACTGGCATCTATCCAAGCCAAAAGTTTACCACCAAAAAGGTTACCGTGAAAACCTAAATCACTCTTCTTAACAGGATGAGTATTAAGTAATTCCATATTATTTTTAATCATCGATTCTAAATTCTATCCAATCTCTTCCTGATACATCTTCGTTAGGAAAATAGAAACATATTTCAGTATTATTAAAATTTATAATTTTTGTAAAACCATCAGGAACAGTCGCTCCTGTATCTAATATTAATGAATTATTAGAAAAATGACACTCTATAGATACAAAAACCTCCTCAAATATTTTAGCCAAATTTCTTTCAAACTCCTCCAACTCTTTCCAAGGACCTCTATTTAAACCTTCATGTTGTAAAGCACAATTAATATATAAAAAAGTTTCACGTATCATATCTCTATCACAACTAAACGCAGCTGCGGGGGCTAAATGACCTTTGTCCCACTCATTGTTTTTATAGTCATTATTATCAGACGTATGAACTCCATCATATAATCTAAAGTCTAAACCTAACCTTGATGCATCTCCATTTGGGCATTGTATATGATAAGAAAGAAATATAGGTTGTTCTAATGTTTCTGAGTATGTTACATCGAATAAGTCGGTTTTTATATGTGTTTCATCCTGTGAAAACACATAACAATACACAAAAAATGATAGTAGTATTAAAGCGAATTTTTTCATATTTATATAATATACGAATAAATAATAGACTAAAAAGAAAAAAAATGGATATTTTAAAGAAATATTTACCAGAAGACGAATATTTTCCAGAGAATACAGAAAAAAAATCAATCGTTCTACACCACACGGCTGGAAGTCATAGACCTGATTGGGTTGTTTCTGCTTGGGATAGGGATAAAACAAAGGGTGGTAAGGCTTTAAGAGTTGCAACACATTATGTTATTGGTGGTAAATCTACAAGAGGTAACGATATTGAATGGGATGGTAAAATTATTGAAACCTTTGACTTAAAACATTGGGCACATCATTTAGGTACTAAAAATTCAAATAACTCTCAATTAAATAAACAATCTGTAGGTATTGAAATATGTAATTATGGACCATTAACTAAATCAGAAAATGGTGAGTTTTTTACGTATGTTAACTCTTTAGTACCGAAAGAAGACGTTATAGACTTAGGAAAAAATTGGAGGGGATATAGATATTATCACAACTATACGGATAAACAAATTGAATCAGTAAAATATATTATACAAATCTTATCTGAAAAATTTTCTATAGATGTTTGTAAAGGTATTAATGAATTATTTGAAGACTATGATGAAAATGTACAAAATATGACTATTATAGACCAGCAAAAATTTTTAAATAGTAAGGGTTACTTAGGTATGAACGGAAAACCTTTAGTTGAGGATGGTCTACCTGGTAGAAATACGAGTTACGCTCTTAGATTATATACTGATGCTAAGAGAGGAGGTTGGAGTCCGTTAGATTACCAACAGTTGGCAAATGAGGGTGGAGAAGGTATATGGTCACATACAAACTATAGAAAAGACAAGTTTGATATATATCCACATCCTAAATTGATTGAAATGTTACGCTCTTTGTGATATTTATTTGGTATGGAATTAGATATCGATTTACCCAAATATATTTATAATGACCCTTATGGGTCTTATTCTGACGATTTTTTAAAAAACAGAGACGAGACCGTAGAGGGTTTAAAAAAAGACTCTATACAATTTAAAGATGCGCTTAAGTACTTTACTAAATACAGACCACTTAAAGGTGAGATTTGGTTTCTTGGTGGTATGCAACCTGTAAAAGGTGAACTTAAATTCGTACCTAAAAAATTCTCTGTTGTTAGTTTTAATGGTAAACTACATAAGGCTTTGGTTTGTGACATTATTATTAAAGATATGACAGTAATGGGTAATGATGACATAGATGCTTGGAAAAGATTCTTTTCTAGCGGTAATGATGATAAAATCGCATGGGTAATTAAAAAAGAATTAAGGAATATCGATAAATGGGAACAAGAGTTTAATAAAACTGCTAGGTTAATTGGTATGGGAGACTATTCTTTACGAATAAATGATATATTTTTTGAATATGATGAGCGAAGAATTTAAAGATTATTACAATGGTATAATGGAAATGGTTGTTGTTAAAACAAACAATATTCCATATGCTAAAAACTTAATTGACAAAAATTATTTTAGAATTAAGACAGGGTTTTATGAAGATGAAAACCCTGACACTATTGTTGAGGAATTGGTATTTCAGATAAAGGAACATTTAGCAGAAAGAGGTTCATTAATCTTAGAGGGAGTTATTGTTGAAAGTAGTGTTACTGATGCACCTATTAGAGAAATAACAAGAACACTTGTTAATATTATTAAATCAAGAGAAACAGGAACACATTATTTACCTGAAGATATATCTGAAGACGGTGAAACTTTTGAATATGATTTCAAAAAAATACCATTGTTTAGTTTAGAATTTAATTATCAGTTAGACCATAATCTTGAAGATGAATACAAAATAGACGGAAAGACTGTAGATGATGGAGACATCATTAGTATAGACTTAACTATTAACCCTAACTTTTTACCAAATGTATTATATGATTTAATTGCAGATTTAAACGACTTATTGGCGCACGAAATAGAACATATATACCAAGATGCATGGGAAAGACCAGTAAGTGAAATGGACCCATTTGAAGACAATCCTGATGATAGACCAACGGGTAAAGAATACTATAAACAACCGCATGAAGTACCTGCTGAGTTAGCTGGATTCAGAAGAGTAAATAGGTTAAGAAAAGAACCAATTGAAAAAACAATTAGAGATTGGTTTAACAGAAATAGAAACGTTCATCAACTTAATGATGAAGACATTGATGAACTTACAGAGTACTTAACACAACAATACAATGAGAAATTTGGATGAGGTTAGGAATAATGCAAAACTTTCTACTAAGGCTTTATTTTATCTTATAGAAGTACAAACAGGATATAAATCTAAAATTACGAATTTAGAATACACTGATTTAGTATTTACTGCAACACCACATGATTTAGATGGTTATGTATGCGATGTTACTGTTAAATTTTACAGTGATGTTTCGGACCCCGATGGTCCTGTAATAGGAAAAACAATCGCTAAAATACAAAATAGTTTATATCCAATACTTAAAGAGATGTATTTGGATGGTGATGGTAAATTAAAAAAAGAAGAAAACGGGTTTTTTAACTACGATAATTTTTTTTATGTCAAAGAAGTTACTTATGACCATGAAAGAGAACCTTCTCTTGAAATGACTTTTGACTTTGGATTAAATATTTATTTTTATGAAGATTAAGTTAACAGAAACCCAATTAAATAAAGTTTTAAAAACCGTTCTTAAAGAACAGGGTCTTTATGGCGACACATCAGATGTGGTAGATTATGATTTACCTGAATTTTTATCTGATACGATAATATTACAAAATATTAATGACTGGTCAGATGTTGAGAAGTCATTAAAAGAATTACATAAAAGACTTATCCGTTTAGAAAAAG
>Ga0208161_1001879_pt1 | contig 10947 bp, 16 predicted proteins | sample CB_VirMetaG_3_FD_184538 | JGI IMG/M metagenome (GOLD analysis project Ga0208161, IMG submission 184538) | Freshwater to marine saline gradient viral communities from Chesapeake Bay - CB_1508_1S Viral MetaG (SPAdes) (version 4) | ecosystem: Environmental > Aquatic > Marine > Coastal | place: USA... | reverse complement strand
GCTTTCTCATCGCTTGAAGCTCTCTATTGCATCCTCTAACACACCATCCCACACAGACATTGGCAATGGAATCCCCTGCTTAGGCTTCAAACACTGTGCCCTGTCTTGCCACATTGCAGCCTTCTCTGTCTCATTGTTCATGTCCGCTTCATTGGCTAGAAAGCAACACCACATCCAAGCGCTTTCGCCTGTTAAGCCCCCGTAGAGTCTACAACGCTCCACCTTTGGTTTCATTCCAAGAATTGTCATCTTTCACTCGCTCCAATATTGTTTCTTTGTATTGCAATGCAAATTCTTCTAGCAGAAAATAAACATTCTCTGTCAAATCTACGTCGCTATCCTCCAGCATACTGTCTTGCTCTCCGTCGTACAAGAAACTCTCCAGCCTGTGTTTGAGTTCCAAGACCACAGCGTATGTTGTTGCCTCTCTCATTCAATCAAGTCCTCCAGCGCTTTGACGTGCATTGCCGCAGAAGGAAGCACAGGATCGTCGCTGTATTCCTCTAGCTTGTCCAACAGAGCACCTAAGCCCCAATGCTTCACATAATCAGCACAGACACACATAGCAATATGCAATGCCATTTCTTCAGCGCTAACGTCATTCATGTCTCTGTCCTCTGTTGTCTGTTTAGACTAAGCCGTCTAGCTAGCTAATTAGCTAAGACGCCTAAGCAGTCTAACTAGTCTAAGTTGCACTGATGGCTATTTAGCCTAAGCAGGCTAACTAGACTAAGTATATTATTTAATAATATTCTCTAACTAAGCAACTTAGCTAACTAGCTCTAGAGCTACTTAGCTATCTAGTCTATATAGATATAAAGAAGGGTAGCACAATTATTCCTCCGTGTCCACTTCGTCCTGCATATCCATCAAGTCGTATCGCTCTAGCGCTTGGATGTCCTCTTTGACGCTGTTGTAGCATCCATTGCACAAGTCTAGAAATTCATTGTGTCTATTCTTTCGTGTTGCTTCAAAGCTATTCAGCATTGCGTCACAGGCTTTGCACTTCATCCTCTGTTGTCCTCTGTTGGCTACAAAGGGACAACGTAGCACAATTCATGCCAATGTGCAACACTTCCTTCTGTAAGGCTCTCTGAGGCCCTGTAAAGCCGTCACAGCCACCCTAGTACCAAGACAGGCGCTAGCGTCGCTTGTGGGGCTCTACAGAGCGTCTCAGGGTTATTTCACCATCACAAGAACAAACTTATTAGGATTGTGTGGATGGATGTATGTTTTGAAGCGCCCTTTAGCGAATGTCGAAGCGTAACATTGCACACGCTTTCGATGTTCAATGTCGCCGCTTATCCATTGGCCTTTCTTCAATGTTGTAAACAATAGATGCCATTTTTCCATAAGGCCGTTGCACATGCCGAACGTTTTAGGGGCTGGTTTGTTACGCTCTACAGCGATAGAGTAAAACATATTCATTTCTTAATGCTCCAATGTTGTTTCATTGTGGACAGCTTCCACAGACACAGACAACAGAGGGAAATGTTGCCTGTGTTTCGCCTGTTAGCTAGACAGGCATCGTCAGTGTGGCAATTGTGTGGCGTTAAAAATTCCTAACAATCATTCCTCCTTCAAATTCCACCACCCATGTTTCATCCTGTAAGTCTTCAACTGTTTCAATGTCTGGGTAGGATTGCTGCAGCTCTTCCATATCCTTGTATTCTGTGTAGTCACAGCATAGCTCAATAACGTCCAGCTCCATTTCCAGCCCCGTGCTTTCCTCAAAGTCTGTGAGCATGTCATACAAGGCTTTAAGGCCGTCATAGCTGAATTGATTACCACGCCCATAGTCGTGAAATGCTTGTTTAAACTGTTGAAAATAAATTGTCTGTTTCATCTCTCAATGCTCCTGTGTTGTCTTGATTGTGTGGACATACCAGCGCCCAAACGTAGGCGCATAATGCACTTGAATTGTGTCCTTTGTAAATGCTCCTGATAGCTGTTTAACATAGCCAGCCCTCAATAGTTCTTCCTGTCCTTCGTGATAATCTAGCTCTATTGTCGTGAATTCTCCGAAGGCTGTGACGCTGTGATGGAATGTCAACATGCTGTGTGCTCCCTTATACTTCCCAACATTCGACACTGTTAAGCATCGTCATTGAATCGTTGCGTTGAACTAGCTGTATGCTGTTTGCGATAACTTCCGGCGATTGACCGGCCGCTATAAGCAAATCCCTTGCATGCTTTGTGTTAGTGACCGTTTTATGAAACCGCTTTAAAGCGTCTTTCTTACTTCCAAAAGTTTCTACTCGAAAGCATTTTTCCCCGTTGAAAAATCGAAGCTCAAAAAACATGGCTAAACCCTCTTTGTTTCGTGGTTACTCATCATATTAAGCGTGTATCAGCCAGTCAAGCCATGAGCTAAACAGGAATAATCTAAGGGCTAGATGCTGGCTGTATTGCTATCCAGTCCTATGCATTACACATCTATATGGAAGCACAGGCTATAGAGCTGCACAGACTAAACAGACTACAGAGGCACCTACACAGCTCCACACACTCCAGCAACACAGCTCCCCAGCCTGTGCAGTCTGTGTTGCCTGTGTTGATCGCTTGGAATCCATCAGCGCCTGTGGATAACTTCATAGGCTGTGAATAACTTCATAGCCTGTGGATAACTCTATTGCACTGCACACTAGCAACTATCATGCCAACATAGTCTCCCTAGCAACTATCATGCCAACATAGACACAGGCGAGGGTGGGGGCTATGTAGGGGCGGGGGAGGGGCTGCGTAGCTTTGTTATTTTTGTTGTACCTACTTAGACTTGCAAGAGGGCAAAATAGCCTAAATAGCCTTAAATCCCTGTATATTCATACAGCTTTTTAGCCTAATAAGCCTTTGATGCCTAAAAAGAAAGCAAGAATTATGCCAATAATGCTAAAAAGAGCTTGACAAAGCGTTATTTCTGTGATAAGCTAATGTCCAAAGCAGAATACATTGGGTAATGTCATGTCTTCAGACACCAAAATAGCAACAGAGCCTTTACAGCCTGTAAAGCGAAAGCGTGGCCGTCCTCCTAAGCAGGAAATAGAAGCTCGCAAAGCAGGCAACAGAGGTGTTAGAGGGCGTCCTCCGGGCGATGCAGCCCGCATCAATGAATTCAAAGCCCGCATTCTCGCCACAGCAGGCGACAGAGTGATAGATAAGATAATAAATATTGCTTTGAACGATGAACATCCCGGACAGATGGCTGCTTTGAAGATGTGTATGGACCGTGTCTTGCCTGTGTCATATTTTGAGAAGGATAAGATGAATGGCGGCAGGAGTGCTGTTTCTATCACTATATCTGGTATTAACGGTGACACCACCATTGTCGGCGGAGATGCCGAAGAACATCATAGTGACGATGACGTCATTGAAGGAGAATACACAGATGTCTGAAAAGGCTAAAGAGTTGAGCAAAAAGCTCAATGCGCTTGGAATAACAAACAAGAAAGAGCAAGCAGGCGTCTTAGCTCAAATTCAAGCAGAGTCCAATTATGTGCCTCGTTCAGAGAATTTAAATTACAGCGGAGATCGCTTGTGGCAGCTCTTCCCTAAGTATTTTAAGAACAAAGAAGAAGCCTACAAAGTGGCTAAAAAAGGACCTGAAGCAATTGCCAATCGCATCTATGGAGGCAGGATGGGCAATGCAGCCGATGAAGGCTACAAATACAGAGGCAGAGGCTACATTCAAATCACTGGCAAGAACAATTATAAAAAATACGGAGACATGATAGGCGTCGACTTGGTAGCCAATCCAGACTTAGCAAACGATCCAGACACAGCTTTGAAATTAGCTGCTGTGTATTTGAAAGACAGATCTCCCGACCTCACTGATCCTGTGAAGACAACATTCGCTGTAGGTCCTGTAGACACAGCAAAGAAAGCAGAAGAAAGAAAAAAATTATACAACAATTTGCTTGGAACATTAGGGGTGCCTAAGCTTGACCAAGCCGTTGAAGAAATCAAAGCTCCAGCGACACAGCAATATAAAATTCAACAAGGCGATACATTCTACAGCATGGCTCAACAGCTAGGCATTCCTGTACAGCAACTCCTATCGCTCAATCCCGATGTACAGCCTAGCATGCTTCGCATTGGTGAGCTGGTGAATGTTCCTAATTTGTCTGGTGAATAATGACAGAGCTTAATGTTCAGCTGCTTCCTTGGCAGCAAGAAGTCTTCAATGCGCAAGAGCGCTTCAAAGTGGTGGCAGCAGGACGTCGATGTGGCAAGAGCCGCTTGGCTGCTTGGATGCTCATCATCAACGCTCTACAGAGCCGATCAGGGCATGTATTCTATGTTGCCCCAACACAGGGCCAAGCACGTGACATTATGTGGAGTGTGTTGCTAGATTTAGCCCATCCCATCATCACAGGCAGTCATGTCAACAACATGCAAATCAAGCTGGTCAATGGGGCTACAATTTCCCTCAAAGGCGCTGACAGACCAGATACAATGCGTGGTGTGTCTTTGAAATTCCTTGTCCTTGATGAATATGCAGACATGAAGCCTTCTGTGTGGGAAGAAGTGTTACGTCCTGCTTTGGCGGACCAGAAGGGGCAATGTCTCTTCATTGGAACACCAAAGGGACGCAACCACTTCTACGAACTGTATAAATATGCAGAACTCGGCGATGACGACACGTACAAGGCTTGGCACTTTACAAGCTATGACAATCCTTTGCTCGACCCTCAAGAAATCGACACAGCAAAGAAGAGCATGTCGTCTTATGCGTTTAGACAGGAATTCATGGCCTCCTTTGAAGCGTTAGGCTCTGAGATATTCAAAGAGAACTGGGTGAAATTCAGCGAAGAAGAGCCAGAAGACGCTGAATATTACATTGCTGTGGATTTGGCAGGCTTCGCAGACGTTGCAAGCGCTACGAAGGCAAAGACAAAGAAGCTCGACCAAACAGCCATTGCCATTGTCAAAGCAGGCGTTGATGGCTGGTGGGTGGCTGACATCATCTATGGCCGTTGGGACATTAAGAAGACAGCACACAAGATATTTGAGGCTGTGAAGCACTACCAGCCCGTCGCTGTCGGCATTGAGAAGGGAGCGCTTCGTAACGCTGTCTTGCCGTATTTGACAGACATGATGAAGAGTGGTCAGCGTTTCTTTCGTGTTGAAGAATTGACACACGGGAATAAGAAGAAAACAGACAGGGTGGTGTGGGCTCTACAGGGCCGCTTTGAACACGGACAAATTGCTTTGAACAAAGGCGACTGGAACACAGAATTCTTAGATGAGCTCTTTCAATTCCCCAATCCACTAGTGCATGACGACCTCGTAGACGCCCTTTCTTACATCGACCAGCTAGCCAAAGTGAGCTATTACGTTGATTTTGAGGAAGATGAATTAGAAATTATTGACTATCACGCAGGATATTGATATGGAAGACGAATACAAAGGCTTGTACGAAGCAGACGCTGCTGGCTGGATAATGCAGAAATGCGAGCAATGGCGTGACCATTACACCTCCAATTACGCTGAGAAGTTTGAAGAATACTATCGGCTGTGGCGGGGCATTTGGGCACAAGAGGACAGCTTACGCCAGAGTGAGCGCTCACGTTTAATTAGCCCTGCGTTGCAACAAGCTGTTGAAAGCGCTGTTGCTGAAGTGGAAGAAGCCACATTCGGCAGGGGTCAGTTCTTTGACATTCGTGATGATTTGCAAGATCAAGACAAGAATGACATTACATTCCTCAAGCGTCAGCTCACAGAAGACTTCGCACGGACGAAGGTGAGAAAGAGCGTTGCAGAATGTATTCTGAATAGCGCTGTATTCGGCACAGGCATTGCAGAGCTCATTGTTGAAGAGCAGAAGGAAATGGCGCCTGCGACACGCCCTGTAATGGACGGAGCCATGACAGCCGTTGGTGTTGAAACACGTGATCGGTTTGTTGTCAAGCTAAAGCCTGTCTTGCCTCAAAACTTCCTCATTGATCCTGTAGCCTCCACTGTCGAAGATGCGTTAGGTGTCGCTGTAGACGAATTTGTGCCTAAGCACCAAGTTGAGATTCTACAAGAGCAAGGCATCTATCGTGATGTGCCTATTGAGGCTACATATCCCGACGTTGACTTGGAGCCCGACCAAGAACTCACCATCTTCCATGACGACAAAGTGAGGCTGACAAAATACTACGGCCTTGTTCCAACAGCGCTCTATTTAGAAGCCATCAAAGAAGAAGTGGGCGAAGACGCTGACATCTCCGACCTCATCGTTGCCGATGAAGAAACAGGAGAAGTGAATGGCTACACAGAAGTGGTGGCTGTCATTGCCAATGGCGGAGTGTTGCTCAAGATAGAAGAAAATCCCTACATGATGGCTGATCGGCCTGTGATTGCATTCCCTTGGGACGTTGTTCCGGGACGCTTCTGGGGCAGAGGCATTTGTGAGAAGGGATATAATTCTCAGAAGGCCCTTGACACCGAGCTGAGAGCCCGTATAGACGCTTTAGCGCTGACAGTGCACCCCATGCTTGCTGTGGACGCTTCAAGGCTGCCACGGGGCGCTAAGATGGAAATACGTCCGGGCAAAACCATCCTCACCAACGGACCTCCAGCAGAAATCCTCCAGCCATTCAACTTTGGCCGCTTAGATCAAGTGACGTTTGCTCAAGGCAAAGACTTGATGCAGATGGTGCAGATGGCAACAGGCGCTATTGACGCAGCAGGCATTCCGGGGTCTATTAACGGAGAAGCCACTGCCGCAGGCATCTCAATGTCTTTAGGCGCCATCATCAAGCGTCACAAGCGGACATTGATAAATTTCCAAGAAAGCTTCCTCATTCCAATGATTGAGAAGAGCGCTTGGAGATATATGCAATTTACGCCTGAGCTCTATCCTGTGAGTGATTTTAAATTCATTCCAACAAGCTCGCTAGGCATCATTGCTCGTGAATACGAAGTGACACAGCTTGTACAGCTTTTGCAGACAATGGACAAACAATCGCCAATGTATCCGCAATTGCTAGAAGCCATCATCGACCACATGAACATCTCCAATCGTGAAGAGCTCATTGCAACATTGCGTCAAAGCTCACAGCCCAATCCGCAACAGCAACAAATTGCTCAGCAGCAGGCGCAGATGCAAATGGCTCAGTTGCAAGCGCAGACAGCAGCCTTCCAAGCACAAGCGCAAGAATCTGCTTCACGTGCACAGAAATACACAACAGAAACCTCTCTGTTGGAATACGAAGCACAGACAGATCGCATCAAAGCCCTCTCCAATCAACTTGAGCCGGGCGTTGAAGACGACAAAGAGTTTGAGCGGCGTGCTCGCATTGCAGAGATTATTTTAAAAGAACGTGATATTCAAACAAGGGAACGTAACAATGGTGGTGACCAAAACAGAGCTAGAGCAATTAGTGAAGCAAATCAACAGCAAGTTCAGCAAGCTGGACAGCCAACTGGCGGAATTGCAACAACAGCTTCAAACATCCCAAACATCACCCGCTAGCAACAATCGTGCCAAAGTACAAAAAAGTGCTTGACATTTGATAAAATCTATGCTAGAATGTTCTATATAGAAAAGCCGCTTCTTGAAGGGAGAATGTCTTTGACACCAGAAGAAGAGAAATATTACGAAACGTATTTTGATTTATTCCTCACAGAGGGTTGGAAACAATTCATAGAGGAAATAGAAGACATCATTGATGGCTACAGAATTGAAGACATCAAAGATGAAAAGCATCTGAACACCGTCAAAGGCCAACTTCAGATGTTACAACGTGTTGCTAAGTTTGAACGTAGTATACGTTTAGCATACGACTACACGCAGGAGCGTTTAGACGATGTTGCGTAGATATGACATACGATGCACACAATGCCAAAGCGTAGAAGAACATTGGACAAACAACATTGATGATTGTCCGCCTTGTTCTAAATGCAATGGCGCAACACAGCGTAAACTTTCCCCCATCTCTACGAAGTTTGAAGGTGTCGGCTGGCCCGGCGCTGACGATAAGTGGGCAAGAGATCACGAGAAAGCCGCTAAGCGAATGTAAATGTCCATAATGCTATTGTAGCACGGAGAAATGATATGGCAAAAATTATTGACCAGCGTGAGGAAGAATACAACGAAGAACTGACAATGGAAGAGACAACAGAAGAGGAAGTGCAAGCTTCTGAGCCTGTTGAAGATGATGTTCCCGACAAATATCGTGGAAAATCCATCAAAGACATTGTCCAGATGCATCAAGAAGCTGAAAAGCTATTGGGGCGTCAGAGTTCTGAAGTGGGAGAGCTACGTCGCATCGTAGACGATTTTGTCCAAACACAACTGGCCACACAAAAACAAGCCCACACTGGCACAGACGAAGAAGTGGATTTCTTTGTCGATCCTCAGAAAGCTGTTGAGCGTGCCATTGCTAACCATCCAAAGATTAAAGAAGCAGAGACTGTGTCTCAACAACTTCGTAAGTCAGAGGCGTTAGCACGTTTGCAAGCCACACATCCCGACTTCCAAGCGATTGTGTCGAATGAGAAGTTTTTAGAATGGGTGGGCAAGTCTAAAATTCGGACGGAGATGCTTCGCAGAGCCGACCAAGCTTACGACTTTGACAGTGCAGACGAACTCTTGTCTTCTTGGAAAGAACGTCAAGCAATTGTCTCTGAAGCGGCAGCAACAGAAACAAAGGCCCGCAAAGACCAAGTGAAGACAGCATCAACAGGAAACACAAAAGGATCAGCAGAGGCTCCAAGCCGCAAGGTGTATCGTCGTGCTGACATCATTCAACTCATGCAAAAAGACCCAGAGCGTTATCGTGCTTTAATGCCTGAAATCAGGCAAGCCTACGCAGAGGGTCGTGTTAAATAGCCTTATAGGAGATCGACATGGCTACTTCAACCTATCCCACCATGACAGGCGCTATCGGTAAAACCGAAGCCGCTGTCTTTATCCCTGAGTTGTGGTCCGACGAAATCGTCGCCGCATACAAGAAAAACCTCGTTCTCGCCAACCTTGTCAACAAAATGTCAATGGTGGGCAAGAAGGGTGACACACTTCACATTCCTAAGCCCACTCGTGGCACTGCGAATGTCAAGACAGAAAACACTGCTGTCACCATTCAGAACGCTGTTGAAACTGACGTTGAAATTTCCATCAACAAGCACTACGAATACTCACGTTTGATTGAGGACATCGTAGAAGTGCAGGCGTTGGATAGCATGCGTCGTTTCTACACTGATGACGCTGGCTACGCTTTGGCAAAGCAAGTGGACGACGATTTGTTCTCATTGGGCAAGCGCTTCGGCAACGACGGCGGCACAGGCACAGACTGGGTGCATTCTAACAGCTACTACGTCAACGCAACAAACGGCATTGCCGCTTACGCTGTTGACACCGTTGCTGCTGGCGATGACTTCTCAGACTTGGCTTTCCGTCAGCTCATCAAGTTGATGGACGACCAAGACACGCCAATGGACGGACGCTTCCTTGTCATCCCTCCATCAGCACGTCAAACCATCATGGGCATCGACCGTTACGTGTCTTCTGACTTCGTAAATGGCCGCACTGTCAACAATGGCTTGATTGGCAACCTATATGGTGTGGACGTTTACGTCTCATCCAACTGCCCTGTCGTAGAAACAGCTTCAGACAACTCTGCAGCTGCATTCGACGTTAAGGCAGCTCTTCTTGCTCATCGTGACACTATGGTGTTGGCAGAGCAGATGGCTGTTCGTTCACAAACTCAGTACAAGCAAGAATTCTTGGCCAACTTGTACACTGCTGATACCCTTTATGGTATTCAGACACTTCGCCCTGAAACTGGATTTGTACTCGTACTGCCAGCCTAAGTGTGACTAATGAGAGGCACCACTTCGGTGGTGCTTTCTCAATTTATTCTATAAGGAGATGCTATGCCGGTGTTCCGAGGCTTAGGTGGTGCAGGGAGCAGTGATGATGCAGCAACAATTAGTGCTGTAACAGAACAGGCTCAGATTGCAACAACAAAAGCCAACCAAGCATCAGCGTCTGCTTCTAACGCAGCTGCGTCATCTGCGACAGCTGTGACAAAGGCTGACGAGGCTTCAACGTCTGCAACAAACGCAGCTTCTAGTGCCTCTTCAGCCTCCTCTAGTGCCACAACAGCCTCCAACGCAGCCACAGCAGCAGGCAATGCTCAAACGGCTGCAGAGGCAGCACAGACAGCCGCAGAAGCGGCACAAACCGCTGCAGAGACAGCAGAAACCAATGCAGAAACAGCAGAGACAAACGCAGCTGCATCGGCCTCTGCAGCGTCTACATCAGCCTCTAATGCCTCCTCTAGCGCCTCCACAGCCTCTACAGCAGCCACAAATGCCTCTAACAGCGCTACGGCTGCACAGACAGCACAAACGGCTGCTGAGACGGCTCAGACAGCGGCTGAGGCTGCACAGGCTGCAGCTGAGGCGGCACAAGAGGCTATTGATGGCTTCTTCTTAGGTGTTAAGACAGCCAATCCCACGCTAGACAACAATGGCAATGCTGTTACAGCAGGCGATTGGTATTTCAACAGCGTAGACAACAGCACACGTATTTATGATGGGACGAATTGGAACACCATCAACCCCGACCTTGTAGGCGACAGCACACCACAGCTTGGTGGGACATTAGATGCCAATGGTAATAACATTGACATGGGCACGAATGTCATCACAGACACGAAGGTGGGGCAATGGGACACAGCGTATGGCTGGGGAAATCATAGCACAGTAGGTTATTTAACATCTGTAGCCTTTGGCGACCTGACGTCTACACCAACAACATTGTCTGGCTATGGCATTACAGATGCTGCAACGTCTGCTCAGGGCGCTCTAGCCGACAGTGCTGTACAGCCCAATGACAATGTGTCTACATTGACAAACGATGCAGGCTATACAACCAACACAGGCACCGTCACCTCTGTAGCCTTGACAGTGCCAACGGGGCTCAGTGTTGCAGGCAGTCCTGTCACAACAACAGGC
>Ga0208161_1001876_pt1 | contig 10957 bp, 8 predicted proteins | sample CB_VirMetaG_3_FD_184538 | JGI IMG/M metagenome (GOLD analysis project Ga0208161, IMG submission 184538) | Freshwater to marine saline gradient viral communities from Chesapeake Bay - CB_1508_1S Viral MetaG (SPAdes) (version 4) | ecosystem: Environmental > Aquatic > Marine > Coastal | place: USA... | reverse complement strand
TTGAAATCATTGATAATGAAATCTCATTCATCCACTCAGGGTAGTGTTTACCCTTAATCCAATTTGTTGTATCTACTTGTATGCTCATAATTTTATAAATCGCTCCAATCTGCTGTTGATTTTGAATAATCTGTTACTCGGTTTGCAAAGAAATCTTGGTGTGTTTTACCACTTGTTAAATGCCCAAACCATTCCATTTGTTTTAAAAGGTTAGGATCAATGTCGTTATAGATTACTGTATATCCTAGTTCTTTCATTTTTTCATTTGCTCTAGCTTTAATAAAGTTTTTTAATTGTTCTTTAGTTAAACCTTCAATATCACCCATTTCAAATGCTTTGTCTATAAAGTCAAATTCAAGTTTTACAGATAAATCACAAGCTTCATAAATTGCTTGGGTCATTTCTTTTGTATCTAGTTCTGGGTTTTCTTGGAGTAAAGTTCTGTATAACCAACATCCTGCTTTTGAATGTAAAGATTCATCACGTACACTCCATTCAACTATTTGTCCTGTTCCTTTCATTAAATTTCTTAATTGAAAAGACATCAAAATAGCAAACGAAGAAAATAAATTTACACCTTCAGTAAATGCTGAAAATATAGCTAATGAAAGTGCTTTTTCACGTAATGTATCCCCAGGTAATTCAACTAAACGATCAATTTTAGCTTTTGCTTCTTCATCTTCCATAAATGCCGAAAAGTCATCTAAACCAAGTTCTTCATTTAAACGAGCATAAGCCTCAGCGTGAATTGATTCAAAATCAGCGAATGCACACGCCATAGCTTTAATTTCATGTTTAGGAAACCATACTGCTACCTTTGTTGACCAGTAATCGTTTACATACGTTTCTGTTTGAGCAAATGATTTTAAAATATTACCAATTAGATTTTTTTCACTTTCGGTAAGTTTTAATTTCCAGTCATTTAAATCTGAAGATAATGGAACTTCATCTGCTAACCAGTGGGCTCTATGTTGGTCTTTGTAAAATTCAAATGCTGTTTGATACTCAAACGGCTTATAATGTGGGCGGAGTTGTGTAATCATGTGTTTAATTCAAAAAATTTATTAGCTAACATTCTGCGATCAAGGTCTTCAAACTCTTCATTTGACATTTTTCTAGGTGCGTCAGTTTCTTCGTCATATTGATTTCCTATTTCGATTTGGCCAGTAGAAGTGTTAACTTTAGCTTGAAAGGTAAGGCCATCCATCCCGTATCGGTTTTTCATAATGTGTAATCTTCCTGTTCCGTTAACTTTATCTTCTTTTTTTCTAGATAACGACATTGACAAATCAGTAATCATCATTTTGTCATAACTTCCAGCAGCTTTATCGCCTTCAATAACGTCATCTTTAGCACCGGCACGATTTACTTGCGAAACTGACCAAATAGGTATGTTTAATTCACGAGCTAAACCTTTAGTACTCGTATAAATATCATCTATCTCTCCTTTGCGGTCGGCAGTTTTTTTCCTTGTTGATAAAAGATCAATATAATCTATAATTATCAAATCTGGTTCAATTCCTCGCTCTTTTACTTTTTGAATGTGCGATTCTATGGTAGAGATTGTGGTTTTTCCCATAGGAAATTCACGAATTATCAATTCTCCAGGTATACTTTCTATCGCATTTTCTACGACTTCTTTACTGTTTTCTAGTTGATCAACTGGGGTGTTTGTAAAAAAGGCGTCATATCGTCTTCCTGTATAAGCTTCACTCAATTCTAGAGTATAATGTATAACATTGTAACCCATTTGAACAGCATAACCACCTAAAGCAACTAATGTCCATGATTTACCTCCTCCAGGATTACCAAATATTAAACCTAAATCTCCATTACCTAAACCACCTTGAACTAATTCATTTATTTCGGGCCAGGGAGTAGGAACTGTTACTCTATGATCTTCTCTATATCTTGACTCTGTATCGCGTTTATATTCGTGTCCTATGTTTTTATCAGCACCTGCTTTCATTGCTGATTCAATTAAATATTTTATAGAATCATAGTCGCCTGCTTTTAACAAGTCAACACTATTCAATAGTGCTCTTTTAAGTTGTTGATTTTTACAAAATGTAGAAAATTCTTCTTGAACATAAGTTAAATCTTCTTTATCAGCTTTATAAGCTTCACGTAACTGTTCTTTTATAGAAACTTTAAGTACTTCATTTTCTACTTTTTTCATTTCAACTTTTAAAATATCCATTGAAATGGTTGTATGGTATTTTTCGTAGTAGTTTAAAATTTCATTTATAACCCATTTATGAGCCGGGTTAGAGAAATATTCATCACTTAAAACATCATTTATTGTTTGTAAAAACTCTTTATGTGTTAAAAGAGATGAAATAACCTTCATTTGGAAGGATGGACCATATTCGTCAATTGAATGTAATGTCATTTTTTATAACTTTTATTTAAAAATAATAACTCTTTATTTAGACTCCAACAGATTTTTAAAGACATCACGAACCCAAAAATCTGTGTTTCTTATAAGGTTTCCTAGTTGATCTTCTTCACACATTTGAACAAATGTATCTGGGTAAAAGTTCAATTCGGTATTTGCTACAACTTGATTAACCTTTTCTTTTTCACTGTCATTCATCATAGGATTTGATAAATCCATTACTTTATATTTGTTTTCTAAACTTTCAACATCATGTAATAACCTTGCATATATAACATGTTCTTTTAGTTTAGATTCAGAAATATCTAACAAATCATCAAATGTTAAATTTTTATCTGCGAGTTCTGGGAAGAGTTTGAATAGTTTTTTTTCACCTAATCCTTTAATTCCTGTAATTCCATCAGAATTATCCCCCATAAGTAACTTGTATAGGAGAAAATTGTTTGGAGATATTCCAAATTTTCCCTTAACTGTATCTTCAGTATAATATTCCTTTTCTATAGGTCTGTAAACAATTACTTGTTCAGTAACTAGTTGTAAATAGTCTTTATCGCTTGAAACTATAAATACTCGGTCTGTTGATTTTTTATTTAATACTGAACTTAAATATGAGATAATATCATCTGCTTCTACTTTAGGTAGGGACAATGTTTTTACAGGAAGTGTTTTTAGATATTGTATAACCCGGATGATTTGATCAATTTTTGATTCATCTTCCTCTTCTAAATTTTCAAAAACTTCCCAGTTTGTAACTCGAGATAAATTTCTGTTTGATTTGTATTCTGGGATTATGTTCTTTCTGTTTGTTGAAGAACCTGTTCCATCAAATACAACATAAACATGGGTTGGTTGGATGGTACGAATTAAAGCACCTAATGACCTAAAGAATCCTCCTAGACCCCCTATATGGACTCCATTTGAATTTACAGCGTTAATTGCACTAAAATTGCGAAAAAATAAGTTGAGCCCATCTATTAAAAGGTATCTATTTTGACTTGGTAATTCGTCTCCTTGTTCTTGTACATTGTTAAGGAGATCTAGAAGGTCTTTTTTCATATTAATCTTCAGGTTCTGTTAAAAATGATTCTACGTGATTTGAGGTGTCTGATTCTTCTTCGATTAAATCAAAATCTAATCCACCTAAAATATCTCTCCATTCATTTGCATGTTCGTCCTTATATTTCTTAAGGGCTTTTTCAGTATCTTCAATGAATCCATGAGGTGTCATTATAATTCTACCTCTTGATTGCATACCGTTAATATGGTTTTTATCAATTTGTAAATTTGTACGTTTAGCAAATTCAACTTGTTTACCATCTTTAATAGCTTTTAATTTTGAAGTACCAGAATCAGCTATGTTTCCAAATGTAACTACAAATGTAGCATCAAACCACATTGCAAATCCTCCTTTGTTCATCAATTTTGGTTGACCCATTGGAACAGTTGGTTTTGCAGCCCATACTTTGTTAATACAAACTAAAGTATTCGTGTATTTTGAGCTTTCTTTTCGAGATAATGTAATACGCTGGTTAACATTGTTTCCGAATTGGGTTGACATAGCACCTGCATTCCATTCATTGTTGTTTTTGTTTGATTTAACAGACATTTCACAAGGTACAGAACCAATCGAATCCCATAAAAATAATAGATCGTATGGTAAATTACCTTTTCTTTGTTCATCAATCAAATCTAAAACAAATGCAGCTACATCTTCAATTGTGTTAATGGTTTCTCTATCAGCATAAATGAAATTTCCTTCATAATCGACCAGCTCACCTGTCTCTTTATCAAAAACTTCATTTACTTCAAATCCCATCATTTTTGCGTGTTCCCAAGACCATTTCATTTCGGTAATGATAAACACAGGGAGTACACCCATTTTTTGACCATTAACAGCTGCCTCAAGCAATGCTGTTGTTTTACCTGTATCTGAATGTCCTCTAAGTAAAACTATATGGCCTAAAGGTATCCCAGGAACTGAAGTTACTTCCTGGAATGCTTTGGAGAGTGGTATCCATCTTTGGTCTTTAAATTTAACGTTTGAAGCTAGTCCTTTTTTAGCTTTAAAGTTTTTTAAATCAAAATTTGATTTTAATTCATTATCTACTGCTTCAGACAGTGATTTTCTTCCTCTAGGCATATAACTTTAATTAAAATGGTAAGTCATCATCTTCCTCATCAAATAGATCATCAAATTGAGCTACTTTAGATTTAGCTTTTGGGGTTTTTGATAAACTATAATTTGATTTTTTTTCTTCAACTGTTTCAGCATCATCAAAATCAGAAGCAGCTTCAGAAACAATATCTCCTTCTTCATCTTCAGGGTTTAACCACTCTTGAAGTGCTTGTTTGATAGTATCAAATGGTAGAGGTTTGTACATATCAAGAGGATTTTCTTGTTCGTTTAACAATTTCTCTACTGTTGATTTATCGTCAGCTAAAGGGGATGTTTTCATAGAAGGTGAAATAGTAGTTTTATTGTAAGGAGTACCTGTTGAATCTGGTCCTACAGTGTTTAACTTAATATCTCTACCTGTCATGATGTCTGTGAAATCACCTACTTCCTCATCAGCAGCCATTTGTAAAAATGCTTCGTAAATTTCTTTACCAAATTCCCACAATTGGACACCTTCATTTTCTTCTCCTCTAACAATTACAGGAGCAAAAATACGAGTTTTAGGGTCTAATTTTTTAGCTAAACGCCAGTTCTCTTTATCGTTTGTTCCTCTAAGTTGTTTTGCAAACTCAGCAATTGGATCTTTTTCTTTCCAATTTAAAGGTGAAGCAATTACTTTTCTGCTTCCGATTCCATAGTAAAATTTCATTTCCGTAAATGGAAACTCTTTGTTGTATTTGAACGGAACAACTCTTACCGTTTGTTTTCCAATGCTTGGCTTAAATCGCTTAACATTACTTGAATTGTTGTTTGAACCTCCGTTTGAGGTTTTTTGCATTGATTCAAGTTTTTTCTTAATTGCATCTAGATTCATAATATAACTTAAAATTAATTGTTTACAACTTATAATATAATAACCCTTTTTTAGATAGCCAAGTTATACTTCAACTATCTTGTAAATTTTTGTATTTAATTGCTTAATCTCATTGTGTTGAGTTAACAATATACAATTTTTATAGTGTTGCCAGTTTACTGGGAATTTTGTATCAACAACACCTCCATTTAGTTTTTTGATAAGCTCATTTAGAGCATTTATCGTATATAACGTATTTGATTCTTTTTTTCTATGTACTAGAATTGTTTGTTCAGGTATATCATTTACATTCCCTTGATCAACATTGTATGTTACAACATATTCATTATTGCTTTTAACATATAACACAAACATCTTGTTATACATGATAGAATATTTACTAGATAAATTACCAATCAACTCATCTATCCCTTCTAAAGTGGTAAAAGTACAAAATAATCTATTGTTCATTAAGGAAAAATCATGTATGGTTTCGAAATCATACTGATTATACATATGTTGAGTTGGTTGTAAAATGCTGTACATAACTTATTTTAAATTGTTATAATTTTTACCTTTTTTTATTTTAATTTGTAGGTTTTTATTTTTAAATACATCAAATATTTTATCTAATATATCTTGTTCATTTTCATCGAAATCAAGTAAAAACGAATCGTACACATATAGTACGAGTCTAGTATTTTTCCCTCGTAAAATCTTAAAAATCTCCCACAATATAAGAACATTATTTGCGGTTTCCAAGTTTTGTAGTACGTAATTTAAAAGTTTTTGTGGGTTCATATTTTCCAGTTCACTATCTCTAAATTCATATTCTGAAATAGGGCATTTTATAGATCCATTTGCTTTGAATTCTTTCCATAAACTATCCGTATATGTTTTTACTTTTTTAAAAAATTCTAGTTCCTCATACTCTTTCCAAATTCCTCCATAGATTTGCTTAAACGTAATCTCTTTTGCTTTGGCATAGTCCACATTGTACATTTTAGCAAAAGATTGATGTATATCCACATCATCAAAAGCATAATCGCAAAGATTAGCAAGAAGGGTAGGGTGGTAAGCGCTAATATCCATTTCAACAAATATGTTATTGCGCGGGATAAAACATTCTCTTTCTCCATTTTCTTTATTTAAAGTTGAATAATTAATGCCCCCAAATGTATTTGAGGGTCTTGTTGTTAGTGTGTTTAGATTATATTGTGTGTGTATAAACTCGTTTACTTCTCTATCAAAGTACTGTTCAAACAAAGTGGGGTCTATTTTTATTCCCGCTCGTTCTAGTTGATTAAACACAATTGCTGCTTTATTGTAAAATGGGTTTATTTCATTTTTAAAGTTAGCATAATTTTGTTCACATACTTCATAGTGTTTTACAATAGGTACTATTGTATTTAGGTTTTGTATATTTGTATACTTGTTGTAAATGTGTGTATGAGCTTGTGTTTGTTGTGGTATATACGTAGTAGGGGATGGGGGTGGTTGGTAACAATGCTTTATGCAAAAATAGTGTAGAAACTCCTTTTTATCTCGTACGTAAATGTTTTTTATACTTTTAAGTATATTTACACAATCCTCTATTGTTGAATTTATTGTTTCACTATGGTTTATAGGTATAATGTATCCTTTTGTATCTTCGTTTGGTCGAATATATAAAGCACATATATCGTTTTCAACAGGGTGTAAGTTGTGTGAGGTTGGTATTACTTCAACATAAGCTGTTTCATAGTTTAATTTACACAGTATGTCTATTTTTTGGGAGTCCTCTATCAACCAGTACATAGGTTGAATATATAAAAGAAAAAATGTTTATCCAATTTTTCTTTCTCTACTATCAGTAAAAGATTTAAGGGATTTTACGTATTGGGAAAACCCAACCCATCTTAATCTAATCTCTAGTCCTCTAACATTAGATTGGTTTAATCCTTCATTAGCTAATTCCCATTTTAGCGAGGTTGGTGTGTATAAATCCCAAGCAATAGATTTATCTTTAGATACTAGTTTGTTAAAATCTTCTTTTGAAATTTCAATGTATTTGTATTCGTTTCCTTTTTTGCAAAAATATCTTGTAAGATAACCTTGGTCTTTTTCTTTTTGAGTTGGGAATGGAGAGTAATAGGTGGGAATTAAACGAACAAAAGAATTAGAATTATAATTATAAAAATTTAAAGAAGTAACATCAGGTGATATTAAATTTTCTTCAAAGGATTGATTAAAATCCTGTTGAGAGAAATTTTGTGAGGGAATAACATTGTCTTGGATGTTTAAAAGTAAAATATTTTTACCATCTCCTGGAAATTTTCCTGTGTACTTTTTACCTGAAGAAATTTCATAGTAGGGTCCTGAGTAGGTTTCTTGGGTGGTTGATAAGGTGTATTGTCCATTACTATAAATATTGGTTTTTATTTGAGATTTAGGGTAATAAGCCATATGTTAATATTATATTTAAAATAAAAGCCCGTAATTTTTTATTGTTTGTCTTGCATTTTTATATGTAGTTTCCCATCTAGAAATTAGTTTACAATCATCAAAATGAGTTTTATAGGTATCGGTTGTTCTAGCACCGTATCCATTCCAATCTCTAAAATATCTCCAAGCAAATTCATTAGCTTTATCTTCTTCTGATGCTCCTACAGCACCATGCATGCTTCTTTCTGCTATAATACTAATTGCAATTCTCATACCTATTTCTACTGTATTAAAAGACCAATAATATTTTACTATATTTGTTCCTCCTTCTGAGGCTTCCATTCGTTGTATTTTACCTACATCTCCAGGGTACACCTTCCAAGCTACCCCCTCAATACCAAAATAATTATTTCCTGGTCCTCCTTTGCTATAAGATGGTTGTTCCATAGTCATTTTTGCATATAATGCTACAAGAACTTCATTTTTTTCAGCAGAAGAAGCTCTAGGAAGTACAAAATTAATTTCATTTTTGGCTTTTTGAATAAAAGATTTTTGATTTAACTTAGTCCATACCTTTCTTGTTGTTGGAAGAGTACTCTTTTTTACTTTAACTGTAGGAGGGTTCCATTTTGTAGGGTTTATTTTAGGGGTTAGAGAACCACCACCCCAATATGTAGTTTTTGGATAAACATTGTCAACATGAATTGAAGGATCAGTACAATGATTACCTGCTGCTTTTCCACACTTTTTATTAGGGTCTGCTGGGATTGTTTTGGCTCCGGTACCACCGACTTTTCCACCACCTGTAACAGTTGCATTAGTTGCATTATTAGAAGGTGTAAATGTTCTAGATGATTTTTTAGGGTTTGAATTAGGTATAACAGTTGTTTCAATACTTGTTACCCAATCTTGATTACTTATTTTATGTGATACTCCTGTTACAACTAAATCAAGTTGATCTCTATAAGCGGCAGGTAAAAAGCTAGTATCAACAGTTAATTTGTTGTATATTTTTATACCAGACATTCCATCCATTTCAAAATTTAATTTGAATGGAATAAATCCTATCATTCCTCCCCCTCCATCTTCTCCTGTTTCTTTTTTAGAAGCCATGTAATATTTAAAATATTCGGACGCAGCTGTAAGGTTTCCGTTTATAATGTTGTCTTTATGTTCTAAAAATTCTTCGTTTTTATTTTCCTCTTTTACTTTTGCATAACCGTATCTATTAAAATCTAGTGAAGGGGTTTCAAATCTATTTTTAAAGTTTGTAACTGCTTCATCTTCAGTAGCACTTCCACTAACTTCAGCTTGTTCTGCGGCTTCAGCTGTTGCTTTGTTTCCAGGAACAAATTTTGTTTTATATCTATCTTTAAGTCCAGTATTCCATTTTGAAAATGCAGTTGCTTCAACCCCTTTTGTATAACCACCAGATGTAGCTCCAACAGTTATCATAGTTGCAAATTGTGGGGTAATAGCTGTTTTTAAATTAAATTTTCTAATAAAATTAGAAACAGCTTTAGTTCCATCATACCCATACATTTGAAGTTTATAACTATTATGTTTTGAAGAGTTATTCCTTACAGTGCCTGGGATTGGGGTTGTTTCTATAATTTGGAGTATGTTAGTATCTTCATCAATTACAGGTTCAATATTGTTAGCACTTCCTAAAGCTTTATTTATTCCTGTACATAGGTTACTTATAAAGTCATATAGATTCACGTTACCGTATTGGTCTTCAGATAAACTTTCTATTATAAAATTAAAGTTTAAATATATATTCATTGATAAGGCAGCAAAATTGGAATCAGCTTTTATATTAGAGTTTGCACCACTGTCAGTTAATCTAAAAGGTTCAAGAGATTTAAATGATTGTACTCCTACAAAATTGTCATTTCTTACAATACAAACTCTTGGATCAAAAGATATTTGTTCAGGAAGAGAAAACATTATATTATTTTCAGTCTCAGAATTTATTTTAAATATAGATGGATTATTATCATGGGTTGATGATGTTTTTACTCTAGGTAAAACATTTTTCCTTATATAATCTAATAAATATCCAAACCTAAGATAATAATTTTTCTGTTTTGTATCTATAACAAATGCATCCTTTGGTCCAGCATCTTTTAAAGGATTATCAATTGTAACAGTGGTAGTAGGTCCAGAAGAACCACCAACAGATAAAGATTCTTTAATAAAACTTGATTTTATTTGGGCAAAATTTGAAGGAAATGTATATGGTTGAAACCACCCAATATCATTCTTATTAACCTTTTCCATGGTTTTTATACTCCAAACATTTAAAGTAACCCTACCTGATCCTGCTAGAGGTAAACCCCCCATTGTGTTTTTTCTACCACCAGAAAGCCAACCCACAACAAAATACCCACTTTCATATTCTTTAAATTGGAATGGGGTATTATCGGGTTGCATTGCTATTACCCGTTTATAATCTTCTTTTCTTCCAGGGGATGGGGTAATAGTTCCTGATGATACTTCAGGTCCATAAAAAAGATCAAATCCCCCACTCCATCTTCCGCTAGGATTCTCAGGCTCAAAGTTGTCATATTCTTTTGTCTCTGTTATATTTCCACTACTATCGTATATATCAAAAGCACCTTCAAGAAGAGCAAAGGATGGATCTGTAAAAACACCTTTACCTGATCCTTTGAAATACCCAAATCCATCAATTCCACATCCTCCCTCGCCTATAGAGGTAAATTTTTTGGCAAGTTCCCAACATTTTATTTCCCAGGCTTTTTTTAATTCATCATCTATATTTGATGTAGAGGGGATAGTTACGGCGTTTGGGAAATATATATAACTATTAAAAGCTAAATATCCACTCCTAGTACCACGTGGAAAATCACGGGTAAAACCCCAATCTATCATAGGGAGGCCTTTATTCCCATCATATGTTGAAAAATCAAAAGGTCCTACAGTTCCTTTATATCTTTGAGAATCATTAAATTCAGATGCGTTATATGGATAAAAAGCACCATCACTTTTTCTCATATAGGTTGTATTTAAATATCCGTTGCTCAAAAAAACATGATAAAGAATTCGATAAGGGATAATAAAGTCATAAGAGGTTGAAGAAACAGTAAGATTTCCACCTCCTCCTCCAGCACCAGTATTTGGTTTAGGTTCTTTATCTAGAAAA
>Ga0208161_1001875_pt1 | contig 10958 bp, 15 predicted proteins | sample CB_VirMetaG_3_FD_184538 | JGI IMG/M metagenome (GOLD analysis project Ga0208161, IMG submission 184538) | Freshwater to marine saline gradient viral communities from Chesapeake Bay - CB_1508_1S Viral MetaG (SPAdes) (version 4) | ecosystem: Environmental > Aquatic > Marine > Coastal | place: USA... | reverse complement strand
GCTGAAGCTGGCTGTGACCAAGTTTTATCAGAGTTCGCTATCTTTTGAGGTGGTATGACGTTTGAGCTAACAGCTTCATGATATGTTTCTTGAATCCTTTCGCCTCTTCCTACTTTAGATCTTTGATGTTCACCAACATCTTCAGGTCTAAACCCTTTTGCTAACAGATCACCATTTTTTACTGGAATGACTCCCCAGCCGTCCTTACCTGGCTCATGGTCTTCAAGATATTGTGTAGGAATCATTCCTAGTACTAGAGGATGCTGAGCTTCCTCTCCGTCTAAGAACACGCCGAAAACGAAAGAGTTGAGTGGAGGAACCGGATCATCTGCGGTGTAAGCACCACTCACGCAAATGGCCCAAGGAAGTTCCCAAGGCTTAATTTCTGCGTTTGATCCGTGCACGCCGAACGCGCGAACTCGAACTCGACCTTGAAAAGATTTGTCGTCGTTATCTTCAACGACACCAACAAAGAACATTGGATTTGTAATTCCTACTCCTCTCATTATCCAGACCTCACTTCAGAATTTTGTCTATTATCAGAACCAGCATCACTCCAGTCATATTTAAATAGTTGTAAATGTGTAGCCATAATATCGCTATCACATGAGTTGACTATGTGAGTTATTAGATATCTTCCGCTCAGTTGATCGTTTAATAATACTTGGTTGGTGCTCTGGTTTAATTCTCTAATTCTTATAAAGACAACATCACCTGGACTTAAATCTAATCTTCCAGAAGTCATTGCAGTAACTGAAGTCGATTGCAAGTGATTGTTATACATTACTCTCGATGCAACTAGATCTCTAAAATTCTTTTCTCCACCGAATGCTTTAGCGTCATAAGTATCTCTGTAATCTCTCACTATTAGGTATTGTGGCGCATTGGTTTCGTTATATGTAGCATCGACAAAATCTTTCGTGTGTACGTCAGCAGACCAACTAGACTCTTTTCCAGTACTATCTTTAAACATACCAGCATCATAAGAATAGTTATATTTTTTTGCTGTATGATTTAACAAGTCAATTTCTACGAATGAAGTTCTATAAGCACCTCTTGCGAGATCTCTAGCCGAATCAACTCTAGTGGTATTAGTAAATGATTCTAAAGATCGAACCTGTTCAGTCACATTTAAAGGATCTAAATCTACCTGCGCCGAATAGTTCAATATATTTTTATTGGAAATACCATTTAAAGTAGCGCGCTCAAACATCCACTCGTCACTTACGAAATAAAACCCGTCCCAAGTTTCGAAAAATCTAAAAGACGAAGACTTTGATTGTGTGTTTGAAAAGGCTCGCTTAACACACATACCCATCGCTTCTGAAGCAGAATATTTCGGTATAGTGAAAGTTGTTGTAGCTTCTGTTTTCTGCAAAACAAATTTTCTTTCTTGTTCACCTTCAATGTTGTAAATGCTAGTATTTTCTGGCAACTTTACATTATCTGTTTTTGACGTAGTGTAAGCTCTAAGTTTAGCGATGTACTCTTGAAATATCTCTTTAACTATTGTTGAAACGCTCTTGTTTGTATAAGCTCTAATTATTGACTTAGTGAATCCGTTCCAACTCGGTTTAGAAATCCAACGAAGTGTGTAAGTGACACCTTTAGTATCTGGTGCTGGATTAATGTCGTCGATCCTATAGATCACAGCTTTAATTTTACGAACAGTTTGAAGGTCATAACACTTAATTTCAAGATCTAGTGTTTCTTCACCTCTTAGAGGAAGTCTCTCCATGAAACTCTGATTGTCTAGCACAGTGATACTACCAGTCAAAGATACTTTTGAAATACCATGTTCGATATCGAAGGCGCCGATAATAGGAGATATGTCTTCGCCTGCAGTGCTTTCCTTTCCATAAGGAGAAATAACTGCTTTAACTATTTCACATTTTCCTGGACTAAATTCTGACATGAGCCTTATTCTGTGCTAACTGAACGAGAGAATTCACGAGTGATTTGTTCTAAGTATGCTTTATCGAACAAATAGATCTCTTTTTTGTTTTCGTTCAACGTATTTTCATAATCATAAATTCTATACGGTTCCCACTCTTCAGGAATGATGCGCTTGATGATGATCTTTCGACCAGTCTCTGTTCTTAGAATGACGCGGTCTTCTCGACGAAGATAAATCGTTCTAAAAGATTCTGGTGCTAATATAATTTCTTCTACGGCCATTTATTATACTCTCTTTACATAATACAGGATGTTGTCATCATTGTTAGGATCTTGAATCCAGTCGATAACATCTTCACCGACTTCACCTGAGATCTCTGTATACTTATCTACGAGGTAAGCGTTAAAAGTTTTCGGATCCATAGGCCACTCATAATAAGGATCAATAATGTTGTTCGCCATGTATACTAGCCAAATGTAATCAACTGAACCATAATACCATCTTGCGACGTCTTCTGCGCGCTCACCTTCTTTAACTGTATAAGGATAGTAAACGTAAGGGTTGTTAGCTACAGCTTTAATGAAAGCAGATCTTCGAGTAATATCGCGAACACGGCGTCCTTGATATTCTATGATTGGAAAGTTTTCAAAGTATTTCATTTTTTTCCCCTACACACGACATTAATTATTGACTAGAACTAGAATTTTTATTCTCACTAGACTTTGTCTGTGAATCTGTGTAATCTTCAGCAGTTTGAATGCTGAGCTCTTTAAATGTTATTGAAAGAGTTACAGAAGCTGGAACACCGCCTTTGATAATACTTACCTGAGGACCGCCTCCAGAATAATCTACTGTTACGTCAGATATCATGGCTCTCTTAAATCTTAAGAAGTGTTCTTCTTGAACACCGAGTAGACTCAATTCTACTACTGAAGGATAACCTAAGAACGCGCGCTCTAATCCTTCGATGCCGGCGACTCCGCTAACTGAAGGTAACATTTTTCTCTTTAGAAATCTAACGATTTCTGTAATCTTTTCTGTGTCTGATTTATTAGCAGGAAAGAGTTCCCACTCAAACGAATACTCTCTTAGATTAACACCTTCAAAAGCCAGTGTTTGCTGAGGATTAACAACCTTTCCGAAAACGGTGCCGGCAGTTTTTGCGAGATCTCCACTGATATATTTCTGTGCCAAGTATGCAGCAATCGATTTTGCATCATTTATTTCCAAGGCCTTGAGCGCTTCTTCTGCCGATGTTAAGAATCCTTTCTCACCAATGCTCTTCCCCAAATTATAAGCACCATCTAAAGCGCTACCTGCTATTTCTGCCATTGCGCCCATCACATCACCTATTGCTGATTTACCACTCAACACTCCAGCAGCTCCTGAAGCTAAACGCTCATAAAGAAAATCCCTTTCAAACGCTGTAACTTGAACTCCAGTAGCATCTCTTAGAATTCTAGGAAAGGGAAGTTCTAGAGAACCCGTACTAGACTCTTGAACTGGATTATTCTTTAGAGGAATTAAGCCTAGATTGGGATTGCTTTCAACGGTAGTACCGTTTCCAGCTTGTTTAACTTGAAAAGAAGCAGCATAGGCGCTGTAATCATAATCTTTAAAGATCATTTGCAACCCGTGCGGAAGAGGTTTTGTAGGAAACGCATAAGTCGTGATCGCTTTTTGTTCAGCGTTACGAATGTTTCTTACTTGTTCTGGTATCTCAGCGGCCATAGAAGTCTCTTTTGGTGAAATTTGTTTTTCCTGCAGTTTGAATAAATAAAGCTACAGATATCTTTCAATTATTTATACAGACTAGTGAAGAGAAAAAATGGCATATAGCGGTAGGTTTCGCCCTCGAAACCCTCAAAAGTACAAGGGCGATCCCACTAGAATTATTTATAGATCACTGTGGGAATTTAAATTCTTTAAGAAAGTTGATGAGCATCCTGACGTGATATGGTGGCAATCAGAAGAAGTCATTGTTCCTTATAGATCACCTATAGATGGAAAGGTTCATCGATACTTTCCAGATGTTATCGTACACATGAAAGATCACACTGGTGCCATAAAGACGAAAATGGTAGAGATTAAACCGTATAAGCAAACACTTCCTCCTGATCCTAGTAAAAAGAATGCTACAAAAACGGGAAGAATATCGAGAAGGTATTTAAACGAGGTTAAGAATTACGGAATCAACGATGCGAAATGGAAAGCAGCACGTAACTATTGTGCTGATCGTGGTTGGGAATTCGTGATCATGACAGAAAAAGAACTAGGAGTAAAGTAATTGTCCGTAAAAGTCTTCGATGAAATTTTAGCTAAAGGTATTCGGGCCGGAGAAATTCCTGCTCGTACCAAAGCTGCGCGCCAGTGGTATAGAGATCAAGCATCTAAATTAGTTAAGGGCGGAGAGAAAGCTACTGGAATAAGCGGCGAGAGCATGGTTCGAAGTGTCGGCGATCGAGCTACTTCTAGACCTATCATTGGTAATATGTACACTTTCAAGTATGATCCTAAGCACAAGGACACTCTTCCGTATTACGATATGTATCCTCTAATCTTCCCGATAAATAAAGCTAAGGGTGGTATTCTGGGAATCAATTTTCACTATTTACCTCCTCAACTTCGAGCTCAGTTAATGGATGCGTTATATAGTACAGTGAATAACAAATCTTATGATGAAAACACTAGATTACGAATTTCTTATGATATATTAAACGGAGCTTCGAAGTACAGATTTTTTAAGCCGACGATAAAGCATTATTTGTTAAACCACATGAAAACGAGACTGGTTTACATTAATCCTTCTGAGTGGGACATCGCACTCTTCTTGCCAACGGCAAGATTCGTCGGAGCAACGAAACAAAAAGTATACGCAGACTCGCGAAAGATCGCGCTAAGAGGATAGTAGAATGGCGTTTAACATCAGTAGGTTTAAATCGACGATAGACAGATTCGGCGGCCTAGCTCATGGCGCCCTATATGAAGTATCAATCAGCAAAGAAAAAGAAACAAACTCGCTATTAGATCCAAAAACTGAATTTCAGTTTTTCTGTTCTAGCGCGGTTATTCCGGGCATTCAACTAGAGCTTGTTCCATTTAATGCGGTAGCGCAAATGCCGACTATGTTTCCCGTCGGAATGGCGAATCCTCCAATGTCTTTAACATTCTTCGTAGACTCAGATCATCAGATATTATCTTTTTTCCATAATTGGATACAAAGAGTGATGAACTATAGCACTAAGGACGGTCCTTTCGCTGCGATCAATGGCGAGTATGACGCGTACGGTCAGCTGCCTTACGAGCTCGGGTACAAAGATGACTACTCATGTCGCATGACGATAAAGCATTTTTCTAACGACAGTGCAGGAGAAAAATACTATGAAGTAGTACTCGACAATATATTTCCATATTCTATTACAGATATTGATGTTGCGTGGGACAAAAATGATCAATACTTGACTATGCAGGTATCTTTTGCTTATGATAGAATACATTATTCTGGAGATAAAACTGGTGTTCCTTCAGAGAGAAGCAAAGCTGGAATACTAGAAAAATTATCAAGCTTAGCCGGATTAGTAGATGTTTTAAAGCAAACAAAAGATTTAGGAAAGCCAAGATCTATTCAAGATGCTATTAACAGATTGAATAGAGTCCGCAACTCATACGAGAAAGTAGACAGTTTGTTTGGATTAGGTGGCTAATTTACATAATAGGAGAAAATACATAATGGCATTACCAAAAATTGACTTGCCGATCATGGAGCTTGAACTCCCATCAACAAGAGAAAAAGTAAGATATAGACCTTTCACGGTAAAAGAAGAAAAAATTCTTTTAGTAGCGCAATCAGCTGATGATGCTACTCAAGAGATTCTTGCAGCAAAGCAAATTGTCAATAACTGCTTAATAGACAAAGATGTTTCTGAACTTGCTATGTTCGATCTTGAGTACATATTGTTGGTCCTAAGAGCAAGATCAGTAAACAACTTAATTGAGTTTAGGATCAAAGATCCAGACACACAAGAAGAAGTAGAACTTAATATCGACATAGATAGAGTGTCTCTAACAAGATTCGATGGTCACACAAATGAGATCGCTATAAATGATACTTATAGATTGTTCTTAAAGTATCCTACTATCGATGAATTTGTAAGACTATCTCAGCTAGATGAAGATGATCCTCTAGCTGATTACTTAATGTTGTGTACTTGTATTGATTATGTAGCGTCAGAAGACGAAGTTTACTACTTCAAAGATTATAAGCAAGAAGAAATTGACACTTTCATGGACGATCTAAGTGGTGAAACGATCAAAGGAATCCAAAGATTTTTTGAGACTACACCAAAGCTTAGACACGAAATGAAATACACTAACAAAGACGGAGTAGAAAAAACATTCGTCGTTGAGGGACTTCGTAGTTTTTTTACTTAGTGCTGGTCCACATGAGGCTTGAAGATTATTATAGAATGATCTTCAGTTTGGCCCAGCACCATAAATACTCAATAGACGAAATTGAAAGGATGATTCCCTATGAGCGAGATTTATACTTTCAGATGTTGATTGACTGGGTTCAAGAACAAAACGAAAAAAACAAACAATAGGTAACTAGTTGAATGGCTGAAGAAAAAAATAACAAAAGATTAAGTCCTCAGACTCAAGCTATCATCGACAGATTGAAAGCCGAAGGTGATCTCGTTAGAAACAGCGGCACTAATTCGATCAAAGTGGTTAAAGCTGAGTTATCGAAATTTACCGATGTTTTTCAGGCCATGAATATTTCTCTAGGCGGACTTAGCAAACAAAGCGCTGCTACTCTTGCTTTAGCCGAGCAAGATGCTAAGCTGCGCGCTCTTAGTAACGAAGAACGAGATGCGTTTTATAAGAAAGAAGCTGAAATGGCGCAGCGCCAACAAGAACTTGATAATCAAAAACTAATAAAACAAGAGAAAAAAGCTGCAGCAGAAAAGCGCGAAAGAAAAAGTTGGTTTAGTGGAATTAAAGGATTGTTCGGCGGTATCTTAGGATTCTTTAAAAAGTGGGGAATGATATTAGCTGGAGTAGCACTTGGTTACCAGTTTATTGCTGGTTGGCTCGAGGGAGCGCTTGGTATCAAGTTACCTACTATCAAAGAAACGATAACAAAAATGAATGATTGGCTGAAAAGTGTCGACTGGGACGAGCTCGGCAACACGTTTAGATCATTAGTTGGGTTGTCTCCTCTCGTCATAGGATTAGGTGTTGCTATGACGAGTGCTACTTTTTGGCTTAAAGGCCTCCCAGCACTGATGAGAGGGATGTTAACTGGATCATTTAAGAAACCACCTGCTGTAAATCCTGGAACAGCAGGAAGACCAGGAACTACATTAGCACCAGGAACTCCCGGAACGACGACTACTCCTGGCGGAGAAACACGAAGACTTCGAGATTACCGAGTCTTGAAAGATCCAGAAACTGGAAAATTCGTGAAGAACACTTGGTGGAATCGTTTAAAATTATTCGGAAATGCTGATCTGCCCGGAGGAAAATACGCGCCGGGGGCTGTTGGTGCAGCAGTCAGCGCAGGTCAGATCGCTCTTGGAATAGCTAACGAAGAGAGATTATCAGCTGATGCTAGTCAAGAAGAGTTACTAGCAGCTGCTTACGGTAGACGAAAAACGTTCGAGCAAGTTGCGATGGATACCACCTTAAGTATGGGTGCCGGCGCGCTTCTCGGCGCGGGCACAGGAGCTCTCGCCGGTGGTGTCGGTGCTGTGCCGGGAGCTGCAGCGGGTGCTGTCTCAGGTGCTGCATGGGGATTCGCGACATCTATTATTGATGGTGTAGTAAGAGAGTTTAGAGACTTCGGTGAAACCGGCGTAGACGAGCTACCTAATACTATTCAATACGCGCTTGAAGACGAGATGGGTTTAACTGGAGAAGCGCTTGTTAGTTCTTTGATGACTACGAGAGACGTTGCGCAGCAATTTATAGATGAAAACAAAGAAGCTATAGAGAAGAACAACGAAGAAATAGCTGAATTAGAACAAAAATTAGAAGAAGCAGGAACTAATAACCGCAGAAGACGATCTATCGAAGCTGAGATAAAAAGACGTAGAGACGATTTTGAAATTTTGCAGACGCAGTACGATGTCGCGCAGACGATAGTTCAGAGAAAACAACAAGAGCTTGAAACATTAAAAAGAGAACGAGAATCGCTTGAGGATCTATACTCTCAACCCCCTCAAGCTTTCTTAACATCTGAGGAGAGGGAACGTCAACTCTTTTTTGAACAACTTAACAAGAATGCTGCAGAAGTAGCTGCAGGGCTTCGACCTCCTATTGTCGTCAGACAAGGAGACGTAAACAATTTTAATACCACTTCTATGCAAAGATCATCAACCGGAGTTTATAGATTAAACTCTGTAAGTGGAGGCAACGGTGGTACAGACAGAGCTTTCGTCGCTATACCAGGACTAGCGCAATAAAAAAAGAGGCCCGAAGGCCTCTTTTCTGTTTAGGCTTTAAGATACTCTAGAACTTTTTCAGGAGAGCTCTCACCGTAAGGATCAGTAGGACAATCGTCCTGTTTACCCTCTTCAGCAAAAACCTTTTCGACAACGCCATCGTTAACCACCATAGCGTATCTCCAAGACCTTTTACCGAATCCAAGGTTGTCCTTTGCAACAAGCATATCCATGCCTGCAGTGAACTCGCATGAACCATCAGGAATGAACTTAACATTTCGAACTCTAAGATCTTGAGCCCAAGCGTTCATAACAAAAGAATCATTACAAGAGATGCAATAGACTTCGTCTACTCCGGCTTCTACGAACTGATCATATAGAACATCATAAGCTGGAACTTGGTTCGTTGAGCAAGTCGGTGTGAAAGCACCTGGTAGACCGAAAGCGACTACGCGCTTACCTTTGAAGTAATCGTCAGTCGTCGGATATTGCCATTCAAAATCACCCGTGTCAATGTTACGGGCGCGAACTTTAAAAGTAACCTGTGGGACTACTTGATTTTCCATGATTTATATTTCCTTTAAGTCAAATGCGGAGAGCATTGCACTCTCCGCGGTCTATAACGAATTAACCTAACAAGAGTTCTTTCTTGTTGTCAATCTTGATTTTTTGAGGTCTCTTCTCTTCTGGAATGATACGTTCCAGAGCGATAGTCAAAAGACCATTCTTGAAGTTAGCACCGATTACTTTAAGGTCGTCAGCTAATGTAAAACTACGAGTAAATTTCTTATGAGAAATTCCCTTATGTAGAATTACAGTGTCGTCCTCAGGCTTCTCGTCCCAAACGGAACGAACAGTAAGAACGTCTTCTTTAACTTCGATTTCTACATCATCTTCAGAAAGACCAGCTAGCGCAAGTTCAACGGTGAACTTATCGCCTGCTTTGTTTCTGCGAATGTTATAGGGAGGGAAACCAGTTGCTGCGTGTGTTTGTGGAAACTCTACGAGTCTATCGAAAACTCTGTCGAATCCGACAGCAAATGGTGTTAAGTGATTTATATTTAATCCAGTCATTTTTATCTCCTTAATTAAGCTAGATATTAATATAGATGGTTGTACCCATCGTTTTCTTCATAGAACCCTTTCGGCGTTCTACAATTTTATTTATTCTTCTCTGTCTGCTCTTCAATAAATTTTTTAATGAAGTGACGAACTTCGCGGCTAGCCGAAGTATCGACATCTTTACAGAGTTGAATGAATTCTTTCTTCTGTTCTTTATTAATTTTAATGATCAACGTATCATCTTTTTTCATTTTATAAGATCCTCAAGTGTATATATAGTATATATACGTAATAAAACTGTAATATATAAAAAGGTTAAACATGAAAATTTTATTTATCAAGTTCGACCAGATGATGAAATCTGGTAGAATTGACAACATAGCAAATCAGTTCTTAGTGTAAGGAGAAAGTATGAAATACTTAATCGCTGTACTAGCATTCGTATCGTCTGCTGCTTTTGCAAATATTCCAGTTCATAGCATTAATAATACTACTATCATGACGAAAGATGCCATGATTGTTCTTGATAAGCGCGCTGGAAAATTCTGGAAAGTAGAAACTTCTTGTGATCTTCCTATCAACGTTAACTCTAATGTTAAGTTCGTTTCAAATTCTCGTGTTATCAAAGAAGGTACACAAGTAACTTTTGTTATTGATACGACTCGTAACAAGCATCGCTGTTCAATTCAAAAGATTTCTTCTATCTAGTACCGGTGCTACCAAGTCCGCCATCGCGTTCGGTTTTTTGTTCAGGCTTTTCTTTAGTCTCTTCGATAGATACATGATGAACCGGTTCGATGGCGCACTGCGCTAAACGCTCGCCGCTCTCAATAACAACAAGACTTTCAGTCGTGTTTTGAAGAATGATATAACTCGGTTCTACATAATCGCTATCAATAATACCCGTTCCATTCGCCAGAATCAATCCTTTCTTTAGTGCTACGCTTGAGCGCACGTACATCTTCATCACGTGGCCTTCAGGAATATCGAAAATAAGTCCTGTAGGAACTAGAGCACGATGCATCGGAGGGAGTTGAATAGCAGCCTTGTTTGAGATAAGCTTTACAACAACATCTACTTTTTTATTCCAAGCATTATAACACGAAATTCTATCACCAACATAAAAACAAGAACGCACGTCAAAACAAGCAGATCCCGAAGTCGCCAGTGTTGGAAGCTGTGCTTCAGGGTCTACTTTGTAAACTTTTAGCGGGATAGATATATCATCTTTATACATAATATTCCTCTTCAATCAATAGGATCAAACCAACCCTCTCTTAGTTCTTGAAAAAGTTTTGCGTCTGGAGACTTTTCCCATAGTTCATTATACCAAAACAGATCATTGAATTCTTCTAGCCAAACGAACTCGGTTTGCTCTTGCATTTGTAAAACGCAAGTAGAAATTTTAAATCCATTCATAAACTCTAATGGCTTAATAACTTTGTAGTTATTAGCTTTAGTTAGTTCTTCGAAAAAATTATCGTTGCAGTGCCAGATCGAACCGTGAAATCCGTGTTCTTTAAAACAGTGAGCTCGAGGAGTCCAATGAACTACAA
>Ga0208161_1001873_pt1 | contig 10963 bp, 9 predicted proteins | sample CB_VirMetaG_3_FD_184538 | JGI IMG/M metagenome (GOLD analysis project Ga0208161, IMG submission 184538) | Freshwater to marine saline gradient viral communities from Chesapeake Bay - CB_1508_1S Viral MetaG (SPAdes) (version 4) | ecosystem: Environmental > Aquatic > Marine > Coastal | place: USA... | reverse complement strand
CGTGTCCGGTTCTCTCATCCGTTGTTCCCCGAGTCGTGGAGGGAAGATGACTATATTGACGTGGTTGGTGGTGGCACTGGCATTACTGGCATCGTACCTTTTGCGGGACACATAGTAATCTTTAAACCGCGTGCGGTGTACGCCATCTACGGCTATAATGATGATACGTTCCAGTTGGTGGAGTTGACCCGTGAGGTTGGCGCGTATAACGCGCGTTCGTGGGCTGTGTCGGATTATGGTATCTATTTCTTTTCGTTCCCTGAGGGCGTATACTTTTATGACGGCAAAGGTATTCGCGATGTGTTTCAGAATCTTCGGCCAATTATTTATACGGCCGAAATCAACCAGTCTGCTTTAGATGAAATCAGTATGGGTTACGCAAACAAGAAGTTGTTTGTGTCCTTGCCTACTGGTGCTACGAACACGGTGTCCACATCATACGATGATGTGTCGGTAACATACAATCAGTCGGACCGCAAGTATGCTGGGTCGTCACGTGCTACACGTGCGACCATTAGTTTTGTGTGGAATGAAACAATCGGTAAGACTGGGGCATGGACAATCTATCAGACTGTTGATGGTTACGGTTATATTTCTCCGATTACTTTCTTGGATTCGACTGGTCGTACTGCTTATGTGGCGGCACATCCATACGAACCATACGTGTTTGATTTTGATGTGCCCGAAGTGTATACGGATGATTTGGATGGTACGCCCACGGCGTATGATTCGTATTATGTGACACCGTGGTTGGATGCAGGTAACTATGTGACGAAGAAGTTTTGGCGTCGACCGGAGATGATTGTGCGTCGCGAACGCACACCGGTCACATTGGATGTGGATGTGTACCGCAACTTCAATGGTATCGATGTGGCCAAGTCTTATACTGTTTCCACTAGTGCGGTTGATGTTTCGGGTGTGTCGTTTGATGGTTGGAATGACCCCGAGTTGGGTTCAACACTAGTTAAGGCTGATTCGTTGGGGTTGGCCCGTGCGGTCCAACTGAAAATCTCCAGTGACGACGGATATCCGTGGTGCTTGAACTCGGTGGCCTATAAGTATAACCCACGTGGAACGAGGCCCTGATGGCCGTCAAACGTGCGTGGACAAACCCGGCTGTCTATGGTTTGGATGGGCCGGACAACCGTAACCTAAAGATTATTTTCGAGTCGTTGACTGGCTTTTTGTCCTCGCATATTGGGGTGTGGGGTACTGCTACCGGGACGACAGATGCTACTGGGTTCTGCACGTTTACCCATGATGCCGGGTTTGTGCCCACTAGCATTATACTTACTGAGGAGTACGTGGCAGGAGCGGCCCATGATATGGGGCCGTGTCACCTGCATGAAACAACGGACACAACTTTCCGTGTCCATTTCTTGACGAAGTCCGGCCAGGACCGGGGCACCCATGATGTCCACGTCCACTATTTGGTGTTGCCCACTACCAGGGTTCGGGACTGAACGAAAGGCCTATTGTTGATGAGCAGTTTCTATAATCCCAACTATGACCTCCAGGAAGCCGCCGCCCGCAGGCGGCGTGAAACTGCACGTCGCTCCTACGAATTCGATGTATCCAATATTGGCCGCAAGTCCCAGCAGTCTATTACGGAGATGAACCGCCAGTACCGTCAGGGACTGGAGCCACGAGCAACCGGGTTCACCCGGCGTGGTTTAGGTCGGTCTGGCCTGTTTCGTCGGGCGATGTCCCAGTATGCGGCCGACCAACAGCGCGGTCTACAGGACATTACCCAGGCTACTAGTGAGCGTTTAGCGGGGTTGCGCCTTCAGGAACAGCAGTCCGCTCAGGAACTTCAGGATGTTTTGGACTCTATTGCTCGGGCGAAAGCCCAGGAGATTTATGCTTCGGCTAGTACGCTGAGGTCGTTCCAACCTTTTACTGGGTTGTATTCTTAGGAGATAGTTATGGCTACTGGTGTTTTTCGTCCTGATGTTGCTGAGGCGGCGGCGCGTGCGCTGGCCGCTAATGCACGTGCGGGTAATGTATCGACGTTGAGTCCCGTAAACTCTGTTTCGTTACAGAATCAACTGAGGAATGTGGACTGGGCTGGGTTGGCTCGGTTGGCTAATAACACTGTGGCTCCTCAACCTAGTTACACGCCCACCAGTGTCCAGGGTGGCCGTGGCACGGCCGTCAATACGGTCGGTCAGCCTGGTGGTATTCGACCTGGGACAACTGCACCAACACCCAGTGCTTCTACAATGACACCATATGGCCCTCAATTGCGTTACGGTGCTGGCGGTATTAACGAGATTGGCTCCAGTGGTGTTACGCCTATTGGGTTTGCTCCTATTGGTAGCACTGCCGAACAGGCTTTGCGTGATGCCGGTCTTACTAGCGCAGTGTGGAATGCCAATAACACCGTTGGTAGCAGTAGCCCCACTAGCGATATTGTTGTCGACACTGGTGGTGGCGATGGTACTGGTGGTACTGGTGGTACTGGTGGTACTGGTGGTACTGGAAGCACGGGTGGTGGTACCGGAGGCGTTGGTGGAGGTGCCACCACAGCCCCAGTCGATACCACGGTATCTGACCTGCTGGCCGCACTAGCAGAATCAACTGCGCTAGCACGCGAGCAAATCACTGGTGCAGGAAAAACACTCGCAGAACAGTTGGCGGCCAATGACCCGATGGCGCAGTTCCAATGGAACCCCGCCAGTGTCACCATCCCCCAGGCCACACTAGCAGACTACGTCCAGGCTATCGGTGGGTCACCCAACGAAGTTCAGGCAACCCAGCAGTTGGGTCAAGAATTGTTGAATGCGTTTATGGGTGATGTCGGTCAAGTGTCCCAAGGTGCTACTACTGCCGCCCAGAACTGGCGTCAACGTCAGCAAGATGTTGGCGCACAGTTGACAGCCGATGCTTTGCGTCAGTTGGCTTTCAACGAGCAGGCACAGAAGATGGCTATTCAACGGTCCGAAGCAGACCGCGCCCAAGCACTTCAGAACCAGGCGTTGCAACTATTGTTGCAGTACGCTACCGCCAAGTCTGGTAATGGTTCGTTGAATGTGACGGCACCGACGTTGCCGTTCAATACTGTTACCATCCCAGGTATAGGCAATATTACTATTAATCCTAGCACATTGGCAGGTCTTGGACTATGAGCGAAACAGGTAACATCCAGCCGGACGTACTAGCACGAGCGTTGGGGATTGACCCCAGTGTTCTTAGTTATATTGCGTCACAGAACAACGCATCTAATTTTAGTACGTTGCCGGTCGGCATCAGTGGGGCTACCGCCGGTAACGTGTTCAATCCTGAAACAATGTTTCTTACAGGTGCCTTTAATCCGTCGTCCCTTCAGTCTGCCATTGATTCAACACACCAGCAAATGTTAGCAGATTACCAGGCTAAGGTTGACCGCGCCATTAGTCGCCCGTATGATGCGACGTTGGGTTCGATTGGTTTGGATGAAACTTTCTATAATCCGAATACGGAAATTGGCGAGTTGATGCAGGATGCTGTTGATTCTATTGCGGCTGGCGAGCAGACGGCCGCTGGTGCTTTGGATGTTATCAATAACCTGATTTCTTCTGGCCAGGTTCCTGCCGAGGTGGCCGATAGTATTGGTCGTATCGGTGACGACCTCAAGACATTTGAGGACAAGGACCTTCCCAGGTATCGGGATGCCGTCAAGAAGTATGAGTATGATGCGGCTCAGGCTATGGCTAATTTGGGTGTGACAGAACCGACACGTCAGGACGCCAAAGTAAAGTTCTACTCCAGTATTGGTACACCGCAGATGGCGTTGTTACCTGACCCGTCTGAACAATATCAGATTGACCCGTTTATTTTCGCTAAGCCGGAAGAAGCCAAGAGGCGTCAAGACGCCATCGCTAAGGCTGAGGAAACTATTGCTAGCGAAACGGCAAAGTTTTCCAAGCAGTTGTCTAGCAAGAATCTTGGCACTCAATTACGTGGACTGACTAAGATTCTTGATAAGGCCAACCAGGTCCGCTTGGAAGCAGAGGCTGGTGTCAAGGTGCCAGAGCAAAGCACATGGAGTAAGATTTGGAATGCTCCTGTTGTTACTGGCGCGCTTTCAAAAGTTTATGGTGTCAACAAGTTTGTGTCACCGCCGAAGGCACCTGGCGCACAGCAACGCAAGGATGCCGGTATGGCGGCAGTGCAACAGTTCCTTGCTTCACCCGAGGCTGGTAGACTTGTACCACAGAAATCGGTATATGACCTTAGCCCTGCGGCTAAGGCCGCACGTGACGAGAAACTGAAGAACGAAATGTATCTTCGAATTGTTGAAGGCATCACAAAGCCGAAGGCGGCGGCCGCACAAGCCGCACTAACCAAAGCCGGTATCACACCTTGGTCCCAGGCAATGAACCAGATGCTTCTTAATGCCCAGGCGATGTCCACGAAAAAGTGAGGTAAACCCACGTGGGTAAGTATTCCGAACTGTTCTCTAGTGCACCCAAGGTTGCATCAAAGATTAGCACCGAACTGGCAGACCTCAGGTCTGCTACTGCGGGTGCCCAGTATCGTATCGGCTCTAGCCCTAATGTTGCTAGGTCCGGTAAGTACGCTGAGTTCTTCAAGAAAACAGAGGATATTGCGGCTGGAAAGAAAACTCCTAGTCGTGGTCTATTGGGGCTGGTTGGTTCCGTTCCTGGTAAAGCACTTAAGAGTTTTGCTGATGTGGCAGGTTTTGGCTCTAGGGCAGTAGCCAGTGTGACAAAAGAAACTTCAGACCTGTTGTCTGGTGAGGGTTTCTCTGTGAAGGAACTTGTTACTCAGCCTTTTGATTCTGAGTTTTATCCTTCGGCTTTGATTAAGAAAAGCGGTAATCCTTGGTTGGATTCTACGCTTGGATTTGTTGCCGATGTTGCAGGTGACCCGCTGACGTACATGACGTTTGGTGCTAGCGCATGGATGGGTAAGGCTGGCCGTACATTGTTGGCCGCTAAGGCGGCCGAGGCCGCGACTCTCGCCAAGGCTCCGTCGCTTGCAGGCAAGTTGGATGAGATTGGTCGCCTGGGTGTCCACGCTAATTTGACTGCACTTGAGCGTCAGGTGTTGAATGCACCCAAGGGTGTGTCGTGGACGTATGGTGCACGACGTGGTCAGGTTATTGGTCGTGAAGGAACCAAACTCCGCAAGGCCTCTGAGGCTGTGTCGACTGCGGTCGGCAAGCCGGTGTCAATGGCTCGTGCTCGTATCGGTGACTTGCCGTTCTTGGAGCCGATTCAGAAAACATTTGTTAGCAAGGCCATTAAGAATGCTGACCTAGTGAACTTTGGTCGACGTGGTGCGTCTGGTACTACGGGTGAGATTGTTGAACGGCTTGCTGGCTATAGTGCTGGTATCCGTGGCAAGTCTATGTCTCGTGCGTTTGTGTCGAAGTTGGGTGGCGAGAACCAGCAGTTGGCTAAGGATTTGACGGAGTTTGAGAACTCTACTGGCTTGCGTGTCTTTAACTTCATTGAAGATAAGTCGTTGATTCCGCCCACGCCGGAGGCGCAGGCGATGGTTGCTCGTGTAGAGGATTTCTTGGCTAGTGCTAGGACCCGAGCCAACGAGATTGTTGAAGAATTTGCTGGACGCCGTGGTGTTCGCGCATACGACATCGCTCACCAGGACAACTATGTGCCTCACACTATTAGCGAACAGGCTAGGAAGTGGTTGGCTTCGAAGCGTTGGCGTGGCACAAAGTATGAATCGTTTGTGCAGAGCAATCTTGACATCAGCCCGGACGAATTTATTAAGGGTCCTGGCGTGTTGCGTTCTCGTAAGTTGGTGGCTGGTAAAGATTGGTTGGGTGAGGAACTTAAGACCGGCACACTAAAAGAAATCAATGAGATTACTGAACGCAAGTTGGGGTTCAAGTGGTTTGAAGAAGATGGTGCCACTTATCTGAATTCGTATATTAATTCGCTGGGCACACAGATGAAGCGTGTCGGTTTCACCGACCGCCTGTTTGACTATGGTGCAGATGTAGCCCGTGCTGTTGACTACAAGATGATTCCCGATAAGGAAGTTGTTTCCGCATGGCGCAAAGCCGACAGTTCTTGGAAGGCGATGTTGCGTTCCGTTGGCAACGACCTCGGGGATAACGTCAAGGATGCAACAAATATTATTCGCAAGGGCAACAGGGCCGCCCAGAAGATTGTTAATGAGCAGAACACTAAGTTGATTTTCTCTCAGGCTGAGGTCAAGCGTTTGGAGAAGGGTTTGGCTGACGCCAAGTTTTTCTTGGATACTGCGTCGGCTCGCGCCGCCGAGCGTGGCGGTAAGATTGCTCAGGATTTTGAGTCATTCGCCGCACCCATTAGGGCACGCATGCAAGCGTTGGAACAGGCGTTGTCCACGAATGACCAGACTGAGTTGGCGGCGGTGCTGTTTCTGGAAGAAACGCACGCCAACATGTTTCCGAAGATGAAGAACCGTCCGACTGACCCGATGGTTATGGCGGAACAGATTGCTTCTAAGTTGGAGTCGCGGACAGCCAGTAGGGTCAAGGCGTTGGAGACTAGACGTGACCGACTTAAGCGGTCTATTGGTCCGCGCGGTAAAAAGACTCGTGAGGTTTCTAGGACGGCCGAGGAAATTGCGGCTGATGAGGCGCAGTTGCGTGCGCTTGATAGCGAGATTGAGTTGTATCGTGAACTTGCGGAAAGTTCCAGCAAGGAATTTCCGAATGGTGTGGTGTATGTTAGCCGTGCAGATTTGGAGGCGGCTGGTTCTGGTGCGCGTGCTGGCCTCCAGATGTTTGATGAGTTGCCTGCTGGTGCTAATCCCGATGATTTTGTTATTGGTTACGCACCAGAGTTGGGTCCTATTAGCGGGAAGATTATTGACCCAACATCGAACTATGATGACTATGTTGATTTTGTTGATGGTATCGGTAACGGTGTTGGTTATGCCATCAATCGTTTGGGCGACCGTCAGGGTGCGGAATTCTTTGATGAGATGTGGGATATCGCTATCCGTTCTCAGCGTGGTGGCGTGAATGCTTTGGACCCTGGTTTTGTGGATGCCGAGCCAGAGTTGGCTGGTATTATTGCTATTGCCGATAGGATGGGACGCAAGTATCGGGATGCTTCAGCATTCGATAAAGCGATAGCCAGTAACCCTGCTGAGCATATTAATATGTTGGACCAGGACTTGGAAGATATTGGTATGTTGATGGACGACTGGTTGGGTCGTCAAATCGCCGAGAACGGCGCGCCTGGTGACGTGTTCGAAGATGGTTATGACATGCTGTTTGAAACCATTTCGGAGATTGGCGACCCCAGTGCAGGGTTCACTGATGTTATTGGTGTGAACTTGCGTGACTTGTCGTTTGGTGGCGAGAGTGCTGGCATTGTCATGTCGGGCGGTCAGGCCGCACGAACCTTCAGGGAAGCACCTGAAAGTGTGGCTATGGCTTTGGGGTCGGGTCCGTATGACCCGACGATGTCGCTAATGATGGCGCAGGGTAGTCGTCAGTCTGTCATCGAAGGATTGTCGGCACGCCAGTCAATGTTGGAGACAGCAGTCCAGGATGTTAAGGCAACTAAGGCGGAGGCCGCGAAGATAGGCCGTCAGATTGGTGGCGTCAAATCTTCCGCCAAGAAACTTGAGGGGCGTGTTGGCGAAGCACGCACCACCATCCAAGAGTCCGGTACGAAGATTGAGATTCCTGATGGCCAGGGTGGCACTAAGGTTGTTGACCGTGACCGTGTCATCAAAGAAATGGGCATGGATGCGAAGAAGATTCGCAAGGGCGAACGCGCCATGAATAAGGCCATTAACGAGGACCCGATTATGCGGGAAGCCCAGGCCGCCGGGAACGTATATAACCGTACCGAAGCACAGTTGAATGCGGCTAAGGCTATGCGTGGCGAGGCGGCCGAATGGGAGCAGACGTATGGTGCCGCGTATCGTGACGACATGCTACAGATGGACCAGTTGTTGGCGGAACGCCCACCAAAGGGTGCGTCCGCAGAGGTTCATGCCGCCTATAGTCAGCGTGTAGAAGAAGTGTATCGGGCCATTAGGAACCCGGAGATTTATACGCCGGAACAGATGGCCGCGATGGAACGTATCATCTTGCAGAACCGTGGCATGACCGCCCAGATTGCAATGCTAGAGCAGTATGTGAACTTCTCGGATGACATGTTGCGCAAGGCGTTGACTGGTGAGGTTGGCGGAAAGATAGTAGCCGACGTTGCTGAAGGCTGGGGGGCTATTGAGTCTTTGGGTGTTCAGATGCCCAACCAGTTGCGCGATATGATGTTTGGTCGCATTGAGAAACTGGCGGACATTAAGGAGTTCAACAAGTTCCTGGATTCTTACTTCCGATACCAGCGGTTCTTCAAGGTGACCGCCATGCTTACACCTGGCTTTATTGTGCGTAACGCCATGACCGCGGCATTCAACAACTATGTTGCCGGTGTCACCACTAGAGAAACAGCCGAGGGTATTGCGTTCTCGCAGAACGCTTTGAAGTATGGCTCCGCTAAGGCTTTAGAGATGGTGCCCGCCGCGGAACGCAAGTTGTATGATGATGCGTTCCAGGTTGTGATGGCCACTGGTGGTGGCCAGACTGCCGATGACTTCTTCTATCCTATTGCGTCGACCAAGGGTCAACGCTGGTTGAACTCTAGGATTGTATCCAAGTGGCGTGGACGTAACGAGCAGGTGGAAATGGCGGCTCGTATGTCGCTGGCTCTGTCCTCGCTACGGAAAGACTTGGGGTTCGATGGTGCGGTAGCCCAAGTGGCCCGCTACCACTTCGACTATACGGACCTGAGTCGACTGGATGAGATTGCTAAGACGGTCATCCCATTCTGGACGTTCGCTAGCAGAAACATTCCACTCCAGATTGTGAATCAGATTGCACGTCCTGGTTTGTATCGTGCATACGATTCGTTGGAACGTAACTTTGCTCCCGAGGGGGGACTGTTTATGGCTCCGTGGATGCAGGCGAACCGTCCTATTAGTGGCCCGGGTGGGCGCGTGTTCATGCCGGACCTGCCGTTCATCGACATGGAGAACCAGATTCGGATGTTCGCCGACCCGATGCGGTTGGTGTCCCAGTTCAACCCGGCTGTCAAGTTGCCTATTGAGTTGATGGGTGACCGGCAGTTGGGTTTGGATATCCCGTTCTCCGAGAAGCCGTATCCTGTTCGTGGACCGTTGGATTATCCGTCGGCTATTGCCGGGTCGTTGTTTGGTCAGACAACCCAGACCGCCGAAGGCGACTGGGTTACGTCCTCCAAGGCCGGGTATGCGCTACCTAGTTTGCTACCTACGTTGGCTCAGTTGCAACGGTTGTTGCCTCAGGCTGGCGGTAAGGAAACATATGTTGAGCGTCAACCTTATAGTGCCCTTAGTGCGCTGACGGGTATACCCTTGCGAGGCATCAGTGAAAAGGAACAGGCGAACGAGTTGATTCGCCGCCAGTTTGCTCTCAGGGATTTGCTTAGTAATCTGACACGTATGGGATATTTGGAACCGAAGGATTGATGTGGTTAATTTCAATAAGAAGCGGAAGTATACTGGCTATGATGGCGACGCCGTAGCACGGCGCGTCGGAACGCAACGGCTGATTGACTGGGTGCTGTTTCTTAATGGCGGCAAGATTACTAATCTTGGTTCGTTCGTGCGACGTAACATGCGCGGCAAATCCTCTCGGTCTGTCCACGCTACTGGGCGTGCTATTGATTTCGGGTTCTCTAACTATGAGGATGGTGTTGCGCTCGCAGATTTTCTGGTGCGCAACAACGGGCTACTTGGTGTAGAGGCCATCATAGATTATTACCCTCGCCCGTATGGGCGTGGGTGGCGTTGTGACCGTCAGTCGTGGACAACGTACCGTAAGCGGACTGTTGCTGGTGCACCGGGTGGCCGGTGGATTCACGTTGAACTTAGTCCTGCTGTTGCTGATAGTGCTGAATGGTTCGACGCAGTGCTTCAACATCTATTGTCTCCGGCTGATGGTCACCAGCCTGAGGATTGACGGTTGCTATTTCTCGTAGCATTCCCCACGGGATGTTGATGACACACGCATAGTTCTCGCCGGTCGGGTCCTGGGTGGATGCGACGGACACATAGTTGCGGTTGACAGCGAATGGGAACCCGTAGGTAATCATTAGCCTATCTTCGGCCTCATAGTCCCCATAGTCGTACCAGTCTGCGTCACCTTCGTATGCGTCTAACCAAACGAAACGCATAGGGTTTGCGTGATTGGTCGTTGATTCGTCCACGTTCGATGCTCCTGAAATGTTCTGCTACTGCGATAAAGAATACAACTCCGCCGACTAGCCAGCCGACAGCGAAACTGATGGATACAATTACTAGGTGTTTAATAATCCGTAATATCGTCATTGATGGCTGACTCTAGTCGGTTCATTATTTGCATGAACTCTGTCCAACAGCGTGCCATAGCCATAGGCTCACCGGCAACCGCATCCTTATAGGCGTCTATCAAATCTAGGGCGTCGTTCCTGTTGATGTAGAACATCATCTCGTACCCTTCGGATTCTTGGTCTACTATTTTGCGGAATCGTGATTCGATTTCGGCCAGGTCCTCGGGGTCGAACATCTCGCTCATGCTTCGTCCTCATCATAGTTCGGGTCAATAGCCTTGAGTCTCAGGTTCAGGTGGTCAATGCGGTCGATAATATCGTCCGCAATCTCCGGGAACTTGGTGATGTGGTTTGCTTCCAGAACGAACTGGCTATCCAGGGCTACGTCCTCTAGGTCCCACATGCGCATATACATGTCTGTTAGTTCTGCTCGGATGCCCGCATAGCGGTCAACCATCGCATCATAGTTGGCACGTCGAATAATTTTAAACATTCTTGTTCCTATCTTCTAGTTGTTCTACTACTTTGATTGCGTCATCGATGTTGCGTACTCGTGCCATCGGCATACCCAAAGATATCACCAGGGTTTTCACTGCCACTAGTTGCTTCTTGGCTTCTGCTAGGTCGACCACTGT
>Ga0208161_1001872_pt1 | contig 10964 bp, 16 predicted proteins | sample CB_VirMetaG_3_FD_184538 | JGI IMG/M metagenome (GOLD analysis project Ga0208161, IMG submission 184538) | Freshwater to marine saline gradient viral communities from Chesapeake Bay - CB_1508_1S Viral MetaG (SPAdes) (version 4) | ecosystem: Environmental > Aquatic > Marine > Coastal | place: USA... | reverse complement strand
TAATGAGCAGGTTAAAGCAATCTATGCTAGATATTTAGGTAGTAAAAAACCTATGTATTATGAACTTAAATTAGAACACGCAGTCGATAATTTATTGACTATTGTTGGAAGGAGGATAAATGGATAAATTTAAAATAAAAAAACAATTAAGTGAAGAACATTATAAACAAGCTTGTAAGTTTGTAGGTGATGATGCACCAAATTATGAAGAGTACAAAAAGCAAAATGCTTATGCACAATTCAAAAAATGGTTACATCTCAAATCCACCGTCAAGTAATCCTGCTGTTGGTACACCCATAACAGCTAATAAACTTATTTCACCTTTTTTAAGCTTTTCTACTAATTCTTTTCTGGCCATTCCAATTTGTTTAGCTTTTTGAGTAATACGTTTACTAAACACATCTGCAATAGCATCTGAACTTCCTAATATACCTGCTCCTGCTGTTTTTTCACCAAACGCTATACCTTCTTTTTGTGCCATGTCTCTATAACCAGTCCATACATTTGCAGTAAAGTCAGCAGGTGTTGTATTATAAATTTTAGCTTGTTCTCTCATAATTTCTTCTAATTCATCATATTGTTTTCCAGGAGGAAATACACCTTTTTTAGTATCTGTAAATATTCCTGCTGAAGGTTTTTCAGATAAATTTGCCCAGTGCCTATCAAATACCATAGCATCAGGATCTCCTGATAATGCTTTAGCCATACCTCTTACTTTTTGACTTTGCATTTCATCTAAGTTACCTTTCGATGCTCTTTCAAGATTTTTTGCATAACTTGTTTCGAGTGGCATCTTAGATCCAGGAGCAATAGATGTTGATCCTTCAGGAACTCTAAAATCAGGCTGAACTATAGGCTCACCTTTTTTCATTCTTCTTGCATATTCAGAAAATAAATTAACATTTTTCCCAACATCTGATAATGGTGAAGTTGCTGCTAAATATCCTGCAATTTGTTTGGTATTTTCTTTACCATAAATTTCTTCTAATTCTGTTCCTTTTAAGTTCCACCAATTTTTTGTTGGATTGTTTTTTAAATATTCAACACCTCTTTTATTTAATATTCCAAGACGTTCTGCATATTCTGGACTTTTAATAAATTCAGACCATTGGCCTACAGGAAATTCTTGACCTGTTCCAAGATTGTATCCTGCTATCTGATTAGTTCTTTCACCAAATTTAGTTGCTTTTCTTATATCATTAGGATCAAATCTTTTTGATACATCAAAGTATGTAGTTCCATCATCTGCCCATGTGCCCAAATAATTTTCAGGATTGTCTAATGTTTTTTGATTTATATTTACAGACTGTTCAACATCTGCTTTTGTTATTGGTCTACCTTCAATAACTACATTTCTAGGATCTGTATTTTTATACATACCCATCATTAAACCTTCTTGTGGTGCATCACCTGTTTGTAAATTAACAGTATAACCACCGCCTGATTTTGTTTTGTTTACAATTCTTCCTGGTGTGCTTGTTGAAAATCTACTTAATAATCCTTGAGGAACTTTTAAAGGTGTTGTAGCTAACAATGCACCTCCTAATCCTAACCCTGTTCCAAGATAATTATTATTAGCTAAACTTTCTCCTGTCATTGTACCTAATTCTTCACCGACAAATGCAGGAGTTAAATCCAAAAGTCCAAAACCACCTGATAATGAGTTTCCGACTATGTTATCAGTCATTACTCTTGGGTTAGATACACCTGCTGATTTTAAACGCTCATAGGTAGCGTTCCATACTTTATCTCTAGTAGATAACGGTGTTTCTGTTAAATAATTATCTGCCATTCTTTTCTTTCCAAATAATTGTTAGCCAATATTTTAAATCTGATACTCGTTGTTCATCGTTGAGTTTATTTATAAATGCTCTACGTCTATCTAAATCCCACTTAGATAATGTTAAAGCTTCACAGTAACGTTGCCAAAGTTGTGAATAGTTATCAGTTTGTTGTCCGTCAGGTAATGTTTTAGGAATCAAATTCTGGTATGTCTGCATATATACTATCAACTACTATTTCTATAGATGCACCAGAGCTAAGGAAAATTGTGATGGTGTCCTCACCGTATGTAATTTGACATTCTTCGATTGTCGTTCCTATCATATGTTCAGCTATTTTTTCAATATCATTCATAATAGTCCTTACACGCTGACGATTGATTCTTGTTTGTTTAACTCTTTTACTGCTTTGCTGCTTCGACTCCAGCTTCCGCATGACATACATCTCCATCGTTGATATGTTCTAGAATGTGTTTGTTGATAACCACGCTTATTAAGGTGAGAACTACCACAGGTTGGGCAGACCGACAAAGGAGAGTAGGTGTTATGATTAACGAACCCACCCAACCATGGTAATAACTTATTATACAACTTTTCTAGCAAAAGTGTATCTTGTTCGTTATACTTTTGCATTAATTTTCTAGCTTCTGGATTTTTCTTCTCAACTTCATTCCAAAGATCCATTCCAGAATGTTTCACCTTAGATCCTATTCCTAATTCCTGACTAACATTGTCAAGTTTATTAGATATAAATCTAAAGTTACGTTTTACTGCACGATGTAAATCTATTTGTTTGTAAGGACTAGGAGGAGGTAATCCTTCTAGTAAGAACTGTCTATTCAATTCCTTCATGTCAAATGCTTGGCCATTGTAATGACATACTGCATCTGCTTCATCTAATAAATTCCACATATGTTTGATCATACGCTTATGAGATGATGTCCATTCAGAATCAAATATGATGTCGTTGGAATCTTTCCATTTAGCTGCCCAACAAATCACTGTACCACGTTTAATAATTTGATTAAGACTAGCATTAACATTCCATAGAGACCAGCTAGTAATAATTGTAGCTTTTGTTTCTATGTCAAGAAATAGCAGCTTCAAAGGGTCGAACTCCCTTTCTGTCTATAATTAATGCCTTATTGCGTGGATTATCTCTGACAAAAGATAAGTGACACCACCGATCAAATTCAAGGATTATTTGATCGTAGTTAATTTTTTTAGTATGCTTAACAATTTCTTCGACCACGCTACGAGGGTTTCCCCACATCGGAGCAATGAAGTCCACAGCATTGCCAGTAGTGTGCTGGGAAGTTCTCTTACTTCCCAAATGATCATTAAGAACATGACAACGGAAACCGCTACTAATAAGCATAGGACAACGTAATATACTTCTAACATCTTCTAACCTTTCCGCAAGGAATTTTAAATTATCAATAACTTCAACTGTAGGTGTATTGTCAATACCTAAACGCACTGCTGTTTCAGAATGAGTTAATTCTTCTAATGTAAAATTAGGACTTAAATTCACTTAGTTAAACCTTTAGTTTTTTCAAATGTTCTTAAACTACCAAGACCTAACATACCCATTAATACAGTCATTAATGAACCCATGTCAAACTGTGGCAATGCAGGTAATACAACATTAAACCATGATGCCATGAATATTATAACTGGCGATAGTACGAAATGCCAAGCTAATGCAAAGCCACAAACCCATCCTATAAATGGTCTCCAACCAGCTACCCATACACTACGATGTTGTGCTTCTTCCTTGTTTGTTTCTGCTTGAATTAAATTAGCTTCATGTGCGTGTTTCTCTGCCATGGTAGCTATCTCATGTGCGAGTTCGTTCTTCTTATCTTTATCTTCTATAAACTTATCTAATATACTTGCAACAGGGCCAATTAAAGCTGTCCAAACCATTATAACTCCTTAGGATCAAAACCAAACTCAGTAGCTACTTGTTTAGTTAATTTTTTAAATTCAGAATTGTGATTCTCGTAAGTTTTATCACTTATATACAATTTAAAGTGACACATTTCGTGAGCCATTGTTTTGATGATAGTATCGAGATGATCGTGTCTAGCTTTAGAAATAGAAATGCAATCAGGCTCAGGTTCATACAATCCCAAAACTTCGTCATCATTAATAACCTTAAAAATAACTTGTGAAGAATCTGGCAAGTTCCATTTATTAAATGGATATAATTGTGTTAAATATTCATATGTTAATTTTAATGTATCTTTATTTATCTTCATTAATAAAGTATTCAGTTATTTGTGCAACACCATTAACTGTTTTACTAACAATAATATTTAATAATCCTAATGTATAAAATATAAAAAATAATATTGGAACACAAATTAATCTAAATAATACAAATACAATGTCATTTAATGATTCTAATATATTTTTCATTTATCCATCCAGTGGCCAACAAAAAATGCAATAACAGCAGCAAATGCACTAAATAACCACATAGCCATACGTTTACCACCTCTAAATTCATCTAGTGTGCTTTTAATGTCATCAATAGATTTATCCATTTTATCTACCTTATTCATAATATGGTCTATGTCTTTTTTCATATGATCTATTTCAGCAGAATGTACTGCTACTTTTTCTTGTACTTGTTCCACTAGAGTCCTTTCTTTTTGGTACGTTGTATAAATTGATTGGAGGTAAGGTTAGTTCGTGCCATGTCATCTATTTTCTTCATCTATGATATTAGATAATAGACCACCTGTTCCGTAATATTCAGCACCTGTTGGTAATTGAACTTGATATGCTGAACCGCCTGGAGCAATCTCTGTGCCACCTGCTCTAGCAAATCTAGCTAGATCTCTAATGCCACCTTTTCTCATTTGTTCTGCTACAATTTGTGATCCTAATGTGCCTGCCGCAGCCATCAGTGCATTTTCAGGAATTCCACCACCTGCACCTGCTTCAAAACCTCCAAGACCACCGTACACTGCTGTTTTAAATGCACCTCCCCTTGCACCAAAGCCTGGAGCAAGCAATCCACCAAGAGAAAATACTCTTTGTGCCATACCTCTAGCATCTCTTGATTTAACTAATTTAATAATTCTAGCTTTCTCATCAGGTGTAAAAAATTTCATTCTGTTTTTATCTTTACTTAATGCTGTAAGATCATTTAGTAATGTTCTATCTAAGTTACCACCTTCAGAAGTTTTTAATTTAGCAGTATCAATTAAATCTTCAAACATCTCAGACTTTTTCATTTTACTATAAGCTATTCTAGCTTGCTTCCATGAATCAAGACCTTTTTTACCTGATACAAGAAAATCACTTTCAGGAGCATTTAGCATATAGTCATCAAACTTATCTAATGCAATCATTGCCTGTCTTGCATAATCAGGATTTGTTTTATCAGATGCAGCAGTTTTAAACATTTTTCTAATTGCCTGTAGTTCTGTAAAGTCTTTAGGTATTCTTGTTTCTAATCCTTCTTTAAAAACTGCTGATAAAGCTGTGTTTCCTTTTGGTGTAAATCCTTCTGCTCTCATTTCTCTGCCTATATTTAGCAACTTTTCATTAAAGGCATCTGTTTTAAATTGGACACCTGATTTAGCTGCATTGTCATATAGTTTTTGTGCTTGTAGTCCTAATTTTTCTTGGCTAGGAACTCTATCAAATAAAGAACCAGTTGTTCCAGTTCCAAGTCTTGTTGGTTTTCTAATACCAAATTTAGAAGGCACTGGTGCATAAGGAGGTAAACCTTCAAATATACCTAATGCTTTAGCTGTTTTATCTAAATATCTTTTACCTGCTTCTGTTTGTGGTTGATAGATACCAAATGGGTTTTCTTGTTCGTAAACTCTTTCTGCTGTACCCTTACCAAAATCACCTGTTAATACCTCAGTACCGATACCCTTAACTTTACCCATGATATCACTAACAGCAGCTGTGCCTAATGTTCTTGCAACTTCACCTGCACCTATAAGCTTATCACCTATAGTTTCCTGTGCTTGTGGAGTTGGTGTTAGGTTTGCATCTGTAGGAATATCGCTAGCCATTGTAGGAGCAGGTGTAATGTTTTCTGTTGTAGGAATGTCTGAAGGTGCACCTGACTCTGCTCCTCTTTCCATCATAATAATTTGTTTTACAATATTATCAAGTTGCTGTCCAGAAAGATTAGCAGGAACTTCTCTTTGGCCTAGTCCTGGAATATCTACTATTTGATATTTATCTTCTGCTGCCATATTTATCCTTATTGTTGAACTAAGTTACCGTCTTTATCAAAACCATATCTAGTAACTTTTGTTGGTTGAGATGCTCCCATATCTATTTTTACAGGTTCTAATTTAACATTAAACTCTTTTTGGTATCTACTATATCTACCATCAGCTAATTCTCTGTTATATCGATTAATTGCTGCTAATTCACGATCAATTCTGTTTTGTGTCATATCAATTAGTGTTTGTTTTGTTAATTGAATACGACCTGTTAAAACATCTCGTAAAAAGTCTCGTTCAGCAGGAGTATCAATACCACGAGCACCAATACCTAATTGTCCGATAGCTTTAAATACATCTCTGCCTAACGCTGAATTTAATAACTCAGTATCAGAAATTCTATTTAACAATTCAGGATCTTTTTTGAAATAGTTAACTACTCTTTCAAGGTTAGTTTTTAATTCTGCAGTAATACCTGTATTAACATCACCTTCTTTAATTAATCTCATGACATTTTGTAATTCTGTTACATTACGTCTAGCTTCAGGCATGGCTTTGTTAATCATGTTGCCTTGGTATTCAGCTTCTAGTTTTCCACTTTCTTTTAAGAATGAAGTTTCACCTGCACTAGCTATTTGCAATTCTTTTTTATAAAGTTGTTGTTGAGTTAATACCTTTTTTCTTTCATCTGTAGTTAGATTTCTAAAAGGTTTATCATACATACTAAATGCAACTTCATTGGTATCAGTTGCTGCAACAAATGGATCAATAGCTTTTTGAAGCAAAGAATAATCATATAAACCTGTTGGTGTTCTTGATGCTTGAAATGCTCTAATAGATTCAGGTGTGTAATTCATGGCCTGAATATCAGCAAATGGTTTACTTCTATTTTGTGACAATGCGTTTCTATATAGCTGATCTAAATATAAACTTTGCGTTCTATTAGCTGCATTTATACCTGACCCATAAGCTTGTGGCAAATCTTGCCCAAAAGCCAATCCTGCAAGTGCAGCTGTTGTTCCTTGTTTTGTAGTTGCATCTGATATTGCTTGTGCAATAGTTGGATCAACACCTACGGTTGATAAGTCAGGAGTTAAGAATGGATTTATTACTGCCATGATTATACCCTTCTTCTATTTGATCTTTGTATTTGTAATGGAGCACCAATGGAAACTTGTTTTCCACCAAGTTGTGGGCCTAATGGTGCTTGTGATATTTGTTGTGTTTGTGGTGGGTTCATACCTCTGTATAAAGCTAATCCACCTAAACCTACAAGCATAGGATTATCTTTTACAAATTGTAAACCTTGTTTTCCATAATCTAATGCTGTATCTGCTAATGATTTAGAATAACCGCCACCAGTATAATCTTCAGATACACCTTGTTTTACATCTTCAAAACGTGGTCTATATTTTTCAACTAACTGATCTACATATGGTACGTTTTCTTTGTAAGCTTCTAATGCAGCTTGATTAGAAACTAATGCAGGGTTAATGTTGCGATATGCAGGAGTCATTTGCTGACCAAGATTTTGTTGGCTAACTAATGCTGGGTTCATGTATGCTCTGTTAGCTAATGGCTGAATTCCAACATTAGATGTTAAATTTTGGTTTAAATTCATACCGCCTTGACTAAGTGCGTTGCTAGTTACATTTGAAGTTACACCTTGCATTGTTGATGTTGGCCCAATTAATGCAGGATTAATGTTATTAGCAACAGGTGCTGTTCCACCAACATTAAAATTAGGAAAAGCATTACCAACACCCATATTTATACCGCCTTGAAATGCAGTGTTTTTTGCATAACCACCAATATCACCTCGCATAAGTTGAGGTGCATTAAGTATTGCAGGAATAATAAAATTTTGCCACATTATTTACCACCTCCTGAAGATGAACTTGTTGTAACTTGACCCATAGGTGCACCATAAGCTGCTGATAAGAAATTTTGTAGTTTGGTATATGGTAAGTTTTGTTGATATTCGTATCTTGAAATATCAGCATCTAATGCACGTTGCTGGTAATCCTCTGCTGTCTGCCCAATATTTTGTAATTGTTGAATATCAAAATAATCAGAAGCTGCCATTTCAGGTGCTTGTTCTATTGCTTGTTGCTGTGCCTGTCTTTCCTGTCCATAGTTCTGATACATCAGGCGGCCTGCTTCTTGAGCAAGAGCATTTGCAAGATTTTGTTGTGCTCTTGATTGTTGGTCAAACATTGCTGTTGATCCATAACGTCCTGCCTGTGCAGCACCGCTACGAGTTCCCTGTATTGCATCTTGATATGCTTGAGTAGCTTGAGCAGCTGCTCCTGACATAGCTTGTTGCAAGAATGGGTTATTACCTAAAAATTGACCTTGTATTGTATTTTGTAATTGTTGTTGAGCCGCAGGCACTAATGGAGATCCTGCTGTTGCTCTGTTTTGTGCTGCTTGTAATGCTTGTTGTGTTTGAGCAGATGGTGATACATATGTTTGATATGGGTAATATGCAGGGCCAGGTGTTTGATAGAGTGCCTTTGATTCCTGAAGGCCATACTCAACGAAAGGCCGAACAGTAGGATCTAACTGTTGTTGCGTTGTAGATTCTGATTTGCCGCCACCTCCACCACCACCATAAAAGGTAAACGCATCTGGATTTAGTCCAAATAAAGTTTTAAAAATTGTTAAAAAGGTCATAATTTAAGCTCCATTAGTGTATATTTAGGTTGCATACCCCATTTGATCCGCCATAATCTGACGATACCATCTAGTTTGGTAGAACCTTGTATCTTTGTTCCACCGTTGTTTCTTACCCATGTACAGAATTGTTCCCAACATTTCTTATTAGTAACTCCACCGATATAAGTAATGTAGGCAACTCTGTCATTAGGATAGTTAATCCATTGCACTGTAAATGCACAGTGACATTGATGTTCTTCATCTAACACAAGCAGTAAGTCTGACTGTCCTTGTGCTACAAATTGTTTTAATTGGTCTATCGTAAACTCACCAGAACTTACATCTATTGCTTTTTGTAAGTGAGGTGCTGCTAGACTCCAGAATTGATGAATATGATTAGTAGGTACTACAAATAGGTTTTTTTCCATGAGAGAAATCCTAGAAATATACTACCCTATTATAACATATCCATATGTTTTATTCGACACGCTATTAGGTAAATGTGTTACCGTTGCTTGTCCTTTTTGTTTATCGCTTACATATAACTCATGTGCTGACCCTGTTGTTTGTGATGGGTCTATCATTTGTAAATTAACCATTAATGCAGGAATTGCAGGTCTTACAAAAGGTGTTGTTTGTGCTACATAATTTTCTAAATAAATACCTGTATTATCTACTGCTGCAACAACTTCAACATAATCATTAGCATCTAGTTCTAATGGGTGATTAATATTAACAGGCATATATCCATCTGTACCACCATGACTTTCTACCACACTAAATTTTGTTGCAGAATGTGGCACATCTGTTCCATTTACCCTAACCCAAATATATGATTCATGGATTTGAACATCAGTATTTACAAATAAAGCAGATACATCTAAATCATAAATACCTGCATAACTGACTGTAATACGATTACTTGCTAATGACATACCTACTGTATATTCAGATTCTGATAAATCTAATATTTGTGGTGTGTTAGCAGTTGCAAATGTTATATCTGCTCTTTCTTCAAATGTTCCATAAGGATAAGCATTTGTAGCTGCGGCACTTAAAGTCAATGGAACTAATATAATCTGTGAATCAGGACTGATACGCTCATTGTAGATTGTGGTTGTGGTTGCTCCACCTGTTGCCAGTGTGAATGTACCAGTATTATTTGTCTTACCATTTAAGATAAGATTAGTTACTTCAGCAATTTCACGAGTATCTGCATACTGTGGTTGCAGTCTACGAAACTGATTTGCCATTATCGGTTACCTTGTTGCTTAAAGTCTACATCGATAGAAGTTGCGTTTGTCCAGTTACCAGTAGGACTGATAGAGAAACGATGATAACGACCTGCACTACGAATACTTGCACGACCTTCTTGAGATGTAGTTACAGATGAACCAAATTGTATGTTATCGTCTAGTTCTCGTCTTGATGCGACTTTTATATCTGCACTACCATTATCTATTTGTGGTCTAACAAGAGTTGCTACAGAGTTATATCCTACTTCTATATCAGGTGTAATGAGTTCAGAATTGTATGTAGAACCTGTAAAGGTCACAATCTTTGCAGCTTTAAATCCTGCAAATAAGAACTTACCACCCACCCATAATCGGTCATCGAGTGATGCAGGAATAGTTTCTAAATTAGTATATCCTAATACTGCCTCTAAACCTTCTAGTGTATATCCTGTTGTAGTAATACTACCTACGCCTGTAGTGGTTGTAGTTACTCTTGACCATTTATTGAGTTGCCAGTTATAAACTAGAATACTACGACCACCGTCCACATTAGCATAGTTCCATACCACTAGCTTTTTAATAGGGTCTACAGATGCTGTCATAGAATCTAGGTCTGTTAAGTTTGCATCGTTAAAAAAGTATCTGTCTACTTTTTCTGTACCAATGCCTGTAACTGTTTGACCATCACATTTATAAAATCCGTCATCAGATAAGAAGAATGATGTAGCACCGTATTGTGCAATCGAGTTACCTTCTAAACAACCTAATCCTCTTGAGATGGTGTCAAACTGGAAGAATAATGGTGAACCAGCATAAGACATACGCACGATAGACTTTTCTAAAAATACAAGTCCAATCTCGCCACCTGTTAATCCAGTAATGTTACCACCGTCAGGAATAATCTGATAATCTGATTGCGATGTTGTTCCAGATACCCAATTAGTTTCATCGTTAATATCTGACCATTGAACTTTGTTAGTGTCTGTTCCTGCACCAATGTTAGCTGCAACCACAAAGTCACGCACAACAGTGACATATTTAGCAACAGGTGCATTAGCATTTAAGTCTGCAAACAATGTAGATGAAC
>Ga0208161_1001870_pt1 | contig 10971 bp, 9 predicted proteins | sample CB_VirMetaG_3_FD_184538 | JGI IMG/M metagenome (GOLD analysis project Ga0208161, IMG submission 184538) | Freshwater to marine saline gradient viral communities from Chesapeake Bay - CB_1508_1S Viral MetaG (SPAdes) (version 4) | ecosystem: Environmental > Aquatic > Marine > Coastal | place: USA... | reverse complement strand
ATACGGAGATGGAGTAACTGCTTGGAACTCACTGCCTTATGCGGCTAGCTCCGGCGGAGGCACAGGCACCGTAACCAGCGTCAACCTTGACGCACCAACTGGTTTTGCAGTAGCTGGTGGACCGATTACAACCGCTGGCACTATCACGCTGAGCTATGCCAGTGGCTATCAAGGCTTCACCACTGCAGAGGCAAGCAAACTCGTTGGCATTGAAGCCGGCGCGCAAGTCAATGTTGCCACCGATCTCACTTACGCGGCGGCAACGCGTCTACTCAGCAGCAGTACAGGTAACGATGTAACGCTGCCGCTATTCACCAGCACGCTTGCCGGCCTAGCTCCATCAAGCGGCGGCGGCACTGCCAACTTCCTTCGTGCTGATGGGACATGGGCTGAGCCGCCTGGGGGTTCTGGCGGTAGCGGCACGGTAACCAGTGTTTCGCTCACCGCGCCAACCGGATTCAGCGTTTCTGGTTCGCCTGTAACGACAAGCGGCACCATTGCCCTTGCCTTTGCGGCAGATTATTCGCTCCCGACCACGGCATCGCAGACCAACTGGGACACTGCATATTCTGAGCGCTTGTATTGGGATGGCGGCAACACTGGGCTAAACGCGACTACAGCAAGAACAAGTCTTGGGCTTGGCAATTCAGCAACATTAAATGTCGGCACTACTGCTGGCACCGTAGCGGCTGGTGATGCACTCGGCGCTCACGTTGTTGCCGCTGACCCACACCCGAATTATGCGCTTGAAAGCAGCCTTGCAACGGTTGCCACAACGGGTGCATACAGCGATCTAAGCGGAACGCCAACGCTAATAACAGCGCTTGACGGATTGAGTGATGTCACGCTCAGCTCGCCTTCTGATCAGCAAGTCCTGAAGTATGACGGCGCTACTGGGCAATGGATCAATGCTGCAGCACCTGGCGGCGGTGGCGGCACGGTAAGCAGTGTTGGATTCACGGCGCCTACTGGCTTCAGCGTCAGCGGTTCGCCGATCACCACAAGCGGAACCATTGCGCTGAGCTACGCCGCTGGCTATCAGGGTTACACCAGCGCCGAAGCGTCAAAACTGGCTGGTATCGCCGATGGCGCTGAAGTCAACGTCAACGCGGACTGGGATGCGACAAGCGGCGACGCGCAGATCCTGAACAAGCCAACACTTGGCGGCGCTGCGGCGCTGGATGTTGGCACCATCACTGGCACCGTTGCAGCCGGTGACGATGCGAGGTTTCACGATGCGGTGACGCTGGCTGCCAGCGTGGCTGATGTGCTCGGGTTGACCGGTCAAGAGTTGACTGCTGATGACCCCGGCGCCGATCGCTTGCTGTTCTGGGATGACAGCGCTAGCAAGCTGACGCATCTCACACTTGGCACCAATCTCAGCATCACCGGCACCACGCTGGACGCCGCTGGTGTTTCGGACGGCGATAAGGGCGACATCACCGTATCCGGCGGTGGCGCCACCTGGACAATCGACAACAGCGCAGTCAGCTACGCCAAGATCCAAGACGTAAGTGCTACTGATAAGTTGCTCGGGCGAAGCACCGCAGGCGCAGGCGTTGTTGAGGAGATCACCTGCACCGCAGCGGGTCGAGCGCTGCTTGATGACAGCGACGCGGCTGCGCAACGCACGACGCTGGGACTGGCCACTGTCGCCAGCACAGGCGCCTACAGCGACCTCAGCGGCACGCCGGCAATTCCATCTGCTGCCGACGCAACGCCGCAGCCGCTTGGCGTTGCTGCGATTGGTGCTAGTGCTGACTACGCCCGCGAGGATCACGTTCACGTAATGCCAAGCGCGGCGGACGTTGGCGCTGATGCTGCAGGGGCAGCCGCAAGCGCAGTTAGCACACACGAAGCGGCTTCAGATCCGCATCCAGGCTATGCGCTTGAGACAAGCCTCGGCAATGCTGCGGCGCTGGACGTTGGCACGACGGCTGGCACGGTAGCCGCTGGCGATGATGCCCGGTTTGCCGTGCAGGACATCTACATCATCGCCTGCAGCGACGAGACGACAGCGCTGACAACCGGCTCCGCGAAGGTGACGTTCAGGATGCCAACTGCTGGTACGCTGACCGCAGTCAAGGCGACAGTCACCACGGCGCCAGTGGGCAGCGATCTGATCGTTGACATCAACGAAGCCGGAACGTCGGTCTTGAGTACCAAGCTGAGCATTGATGACGGAGAGAAAACGAGCGAGACAGCAGCAACCCCTCCGGTGATCAGCGATTCAGCCCTGGCGGACGACGCAGAGATCACGATCGACATTGACCAGGTGGGCAGCGGCACCGCAGGCGCTGGCTTGAAGCTCACCCTCTACGTCTCCCGGAGCTGAAGCCATGAATACTTTCGCACTTTGGGACACAATCGATCAGAAAATCCTCAGCTACCCGAGGGCTGATGATGAGCCCGTGGTGAACCTCGACCCGCGCTATCTGGTGCTGCGGATCATCAAGGAACCCCGGCCCGATGACGTTGAGGGCTTCACGGTGCGGCAGCGGCTGACTGTTGACCTTGAAGCGCTGGAATGGCGCCACGGCTGGGAGCTGATCGAGCTGCCGCCGCCTCCACCACCGCAGCCGGATTACGTGGGATTCTACTCTGCGCTGCTCGGCAGTGCGACATACAGCGCCGTGCTACAGATGCCCGCTACGGCTGAGCTTGCTCGCGCTTTGGCGGTGTTTGTTTCGGCCATCCAGGACGCTATGAACTACCGCGTCAACCCGCAGGCGATGCAAGGCGCGATCTGGCTGCTGCTAGGGCAGGTGGCGCTTACTGACGAGCATGTGGCTGAACTGACTGAGCTAATGGCAACGCATCACCTTGATCTCACCTATACCCTGGCACCGACATGAGCATCATCTACATCAACCCGCATCAGTTCGCGGCGGCAGCGCCAACAGATCCCGATTTCGCGAATGTCTCCCTGCTGCTGCATGGTGATGGCGCCAACGGCAGCACGACGATCATTGACAGCAGCCCGTCGCCTAAGACGGTGACGGCATTCGGCAATGCGCAGATCAGCACGGCGCAGAGCAAGTTTGGTGGGGCGAGTATTGCGTTTGATGGAACGGGGGATTACCTAAAGAGTCCCATATCCTCTGATTACGAGTTCGGAACCGGAGACTTTACTGTTGAAGCGTGGGTACGGTTTGTTTCTACTTCAACCGAGTCACGAATTGTGGGAATAGGTAGAGGGGCGCTTGGCGGAGGCAACCCTATTTATACTGGATGGTCCGTCCGTTACTACACCGGAAATCTAACTCTTTACCGATTCGATGGATCAGAAACAAGCGTGAATCGGGCTTGGGCGCCTGTTGTAAATACTTGGTATCACGTTGCCGTGAGTAGAAACGGCACATCCCTGCGATTGTTCGCGGACGGCAATCAACTTGGCGCTACGCATACGAGTACATTATCTTATAGCAGAGTGAACAACGAAGACCTTGAGGTTAGTCAAATTATCACAGGCGCTGGAACTTTTTACTTCAACGGATACATCGACGATCTCCGCATCACCAAAGGCGTCGCCCGCTACACCGCCAACTTCACCCCACCTACCGCACCGTTCCCTGACGCCTAATGACCAGCATCCGTGAGCAGATCCTCGCCGCCTTGACTACCACCCTGGGCAGTACCAGTGGGGTCACCTTCAAGAAGGTGCAATCATGACAGCAATTATTGGCTACTACTCGAATAACGAGAAGAACATCCATGAATGGGACACCCTGACATCTGATGGTGAGACGCCAGCATTGAAGGTCAACGCAACCTCGTTCACGTTTGTAGACAAGATTGTTGGGAGCAACATCACAGTGATTCATCAAGGGTCGCTAAACGGAACCGATTGGTTTGATCTTGAGTCTCACTCTCACAATGAGTCAGGCGTTGACTATCACGCCTATTCAGACCTGCCGTTGCTGTATGTGAGAGCAAAGGCAACTAGCATCGGTGCGGGAGAGAGTTTTACTGGTTCTGTGATGTGTAACTGATGGCTACCAAACGCGAACAGATCCTTGCTCAGATCGCGACGACGCTCGCCGACACTGCCGGCGTTGGTGGTCGGGTGTATCGATCGAGGGTGACGGCTGTGGCCAGGGCCGAAAGCCCGATGATCATCATCGAACCTGTCACCGATACGGCTCAGCAGTTCACGTCACTGCCGAAGCTTGACTGGACCATGCGTGTCAGAGTCGTCGTTGTGGTGCGCTCCGGCACGCCTGACACGGATGCTGATTCGATCATTGAATCAATGCACTCAAAGCTGATGGCAGACCTGACGCTCGGTGGCTATGCAATTGATGTGCAGCCGGTGCTAACAACATTTGAGTTTCTTGACGCGGATCAACCTGCAGGTGTATTCGCGAATGAATACGACATCAAGTATAGAACTGCAGTTGCAGACTTGACCACCGAGTAGGATTTAAGCAGAGGCAAGGACTACCATGAATGACGAGTACAGCGGTCAAGGTGGGTCGTATCTTCTCGATCCAGAAACCGGTAAACGCACTCTGATCAAGCGCACACTTCCCGCCGACACCCCAAAAACTGATGGCACTTCTTCTTCGGAAACGACTGATTCTGATCGAAACGGAATCAGTGTACGGAACGGATCCGACTCCCGATGGAGCGGACGCAGTTCTGGTGAGGGATCTGAACATCACTCCTCTGCAGAGTGATGTCGTCAGTCGCGACCTGATTCGCCCTTACCTTGGCGCATCTGAGCAGCTGCTCGCCAACACTCGCGTTGAATGCACCTTCAGCGTCGAGCTGGCTGGTTCTGGCACTGCTGGCACTGCTCCTCAGTACGGCAAGGCTCTTCAGGCTTGTGCTCTGAGCGAAACCGTCTCTGCTGGTGTGAGCGTCACCTACGCGCCCGTATCCGGCAGCTTTGGCTCTGTCACCATTCACTACAACATTGATGGTGTGCGCCATAAGGTGACCGGCTGCCGTGGCACTTTCGTGATCAACGCGAACGTGGGTGAGATCCCTACGATCGACTTCACCTTCACCGGCATTTACAACACTCCTGACGATTCGGCACTGCCGAGCGTGACCTACGCGAACCAGGCCACTCCGCTGGTGTTCAAGGAGGGCAACACTGATACATTTGCACTGCTGTCCTACTCTGGCTGCCTGCAGTCGGTGACCTTCGACATCGGCAACACGCTGGTGTATCGCGAGCTGATTGGTTGCACCAAAGAGGTGCTGCTGACCGATCGTTCCGCGAACGGCACGGTTGTGATGGAAGCTGTCACGATGGCGGAGAAGAACTACTTCACCGCTGCGCTCACCGATCAAGCGCTGGGCAACCTGACGTTCCAGCACGGCACCACTGCTGGCAACATCGTTGATTTCGCTTCCACCCGGATCGACATCGGTGATGTGTCCTACAGCGACCAGGATGGCATCGCGATGCTGAACATCCCTTACACCGCGATCCCGTCCACCGCTGGCAACGACGAGTTCAGCTTGGTTTACACCTGATCGAAGGCTGGCACCGAGAGTGGGGACCGCGTTGCGGTCCCTTTTTCATTGCTGTATAGTTTGCAGGAGTCTATTTTCACTCATGGCTTTTGTTCGCAAAAAGGTTAAGACGTTTAAGTGGCCTGTGACCATTGAAGAACCTGCCGATGGCGGTGTGTTTGAGGAGTCTACGTTTGATGCTGTTTTCAAGCGTGTGCCTCGATCTGAGTTCCAGAAGCTTGCTGATAAGGGCGACCTGGAGCTGCTCAAGGCTGTGCTGGTTGGATGGGAGGGCATCGACGAGGAGGATGGCAAGCCCGTACCGTTTTCCCAGGCGACGATGAAGGAATTCTCTGACGATCCGTATTGGATCCGTGGTGTGCTCAAGGCTTACACCGAAACCTTCGAGGGCGCCCGTCTGGGAAACTGAAAGGCGCCGTCGAGTATTGGTGTAAAGGCGGCAAAAAAATAGAGGACAACACTGCTGATGACGCTGCGGCATTCGGATTGAAGCCGCAGCGCAAGCAGGCCGCTCCGGCCGAGCAGCATTACGAAGTGTGGGAGGAAAACTGGGAATCGTTGATGATGTTCCTGCGAATGCAAACGCAGTGGAATGTCACGATGGGCGGCTACGTCGGCTTGAAGTACGAGGTGCTGCTCGGTGCGGGCGGCCTGATGTCGCTGTATGATATAGAGAACCCACGCGAGCTGCTTGAGGACATCCAGACAATGGAAGCAGCCGCGCTCGCAGAACTGAACAAGAAAGATGGCGCCTAAAACTGTTCAGCCTATTGCTATTGAGCTTGGCATTAAGGGCGGCGAAAAGCTCGCGGCGCTGAACAGGTCTTTTCGTGATTTATCCAAGCAAGTAAGGCTATCCGATGCGGATATAAATCAAGCTACAAAAGATATAATCGATTTTGCTACCAAAGCTGGCAACAGCGAGGCGACGATCAAGGGCCAGATTAAGGCTTTTGAGGGATTAAGAGAGCAAGCGGCGCTTGGGGGCAAGGCGTATATTCAACTAGGCAAAGATATTGAATCCCTAAAGGTAACTCTCAGGGGTTCAACCGATGAAATGGAGCAGCAGCGTGCTGCTTTTGTTAAAACTGGCAACGCTGCAAAATCAAGTGCATCTGATATTGCCGGAATTATCTCTCAACTTGAAAATCTCAGGAACAAAGCCAGACCCGGATCTTCCGCTTTTGCACAGCTTGGGAAAGATATTGCTGCATTGAAGTCTCAACTGCAGGAGGCAAATGTAGAGGTCAAGAAATTTAACGCAGGCTTCGAGATCAGTCAGCGCCCCGCAATGAGTCTTGAAAAGATTCAGAGGCAGGTTGGCCGGCTTGCTGAAGGTCTTAAAAGTCTTAACTTCATTAGTGATGAGTTTTTGAATGTTCAAGAACGCATTGCATTGCTTGGTCAAGTTCAAGGCAGAACTACTGCAAGGCAGCGGGTTCGCGCTCAAGCGCAAATGTATTCTAGTGCTGCATTTGCGACTTATGCCGAAGGTCCGGCTGGCAGTTTAAGCCTGCCAAACACAACAGCAGCATTGCAGCTTGAAGTCACTGAGCTTCAGCAGAGACTTGTCAATCTTGATAGATCTTCTTCCGATTACACCGCGACAGCCATGCGACTGGCTGATGCGCAGCGTAAATTAGCTCAGGATGTCATGGGACTTAGCAGCGCCTATGACAAGCTTGAGGCTGCAGAGGCTGGTGCTGCGCGTCGCGCTGGCAAAGTTGCTGGTATTCAGCAGTATTACGCAGGCGGCGCTGGTGCTCCAGGTGTGGCTGGATTCAGGGATCCCGCGACTGGAGCGATTATCGCAAGAGGCGCTGGCAACGTTGCTGATCGTCGTGCATTTTTGGCGGCGCAAAGACAAGCTGGCCTGTCTCAGTATTCGGCGCCTATTAGCCCTGAATTACCAGAAGCAATTCGAAAGGCCAATGAGGAAAGAAAGCAAGAGATAAGATCAAGAATTGAGAACCTTGAGAAAATAAACAAAGAAAATGAAGCGCTGAGAGAGCAGGCTGCAATCAATCGTTCTATTGCTCGTGGCAGAGCTAGATCAATAGCGCAGGTTGCTGCAGAGCCTCCGGTCAGAGAGATTAGCGGCCTCTACAGGCAGATTGGCGATATTGGAATGTCAAAAATTACTGCAAGTATTGAAATGATGAGTCAGTCCTACTCAACAGTTGCCACTGACATCAAAAAAGCGACTGCAGCGTCAAACGGAAGTATCGCCAGTCTCAATAGGCAGCGCTCCGCTTGGTCTCTTCTAAGGGATCAGCTTGATCCAGCCAGCAAGCAGTTCAAAGATGTTACCCAAGAGCTAGAAAAAGTTGATCGCACCTTGTCTAAGATTCAACGCCGCAAAGGGCTTTCCCCGATGCAGATGACCCAAGCTGCGGGTGCTGCTATTTCGGGTGGCATCTTCGGTGGCCCTGAAGGCTTCCTTGGTGGCGCGATTGGTGCTTTTGCTGGTGGAGTTGGTGGCGCATTTGCTGGCGCGGCCATCGGCGCTCAGGTTGGCGCCTTCAGGCAGCAGTTAGGTCAAGTAGCTGATTATGTTGCACAGCTTAATCTTGCAAAAACAACACTTGCTGGCGTCTCCGCCAATCAGGATGAGTACAATCGCTCTCTTGATTTTGCTAGGCAGCTTAGTCAAGATTATTCGGTTCGAATTGGAGATGTCATAAAAGGATATGCGTCTGTTAATGCTGCTGCCAAGGCAAATAATTTATCGCTAGAGGACACTGAAGCTCTGTATCGAGGCATTATTACTTCCGGCGTGGCTTTTGGTAAGTCACAAGAAGACATCCAAGCCTTAATCGTTGCGACAACGCAGGTGTTGTCAAAAGGAAAAGTTAGCGCAGAAGAGCTTCAGGGGCAAATTGGCGAAAGATTGCCAGGCGCTGTCGCGAGGTTTGCTCAAGAAACAAACAGAAGCCTTCCCCAGCTTGCCGAAGACTTCAAGAAAGGGGAAGTCACGATTGCAGATTTTGTGACTTTTGCGAGAGGGCAGGGAGAAGAGTTTGACGCGATTGCAAGAAAAATTGCCGAAGGGCCAGAGAAAGCTCAAATAAGGCTGCAAATTGCCCTTGACCTTGCTGGTGAAAACTTTGGGGGATTTTTCCAAAAGGTTGGCGCTGGGTTCCAGGACTATGCAAAAGGGCTTGTCGATTTTCTAAACAATAATGAAAAAACGATAAAAAGAGTTCTTGTTGTTGTCGGGATTGGCTTTGGCGCCCTTGGCAAACTAATATCTTCCTTTGCCAAGTGGTTTGTTGGCGTATTCAATGCCGCATTTACAAGAATTCTTGGAAGCCTTGATACCGTGCTTTCAAGGGTCGAAAACGCTATCAATCGAGCCAAAGCAGTTGAAAGCTTGACGCCAGAAGCTTTGGCCGCCGCGCAAAAGCAGGCAAGACTTGAGACAGAGAAGGAGTTTGGCGTCCTTGGGCTGCCGTTGATACTCGACCAGGAGGCTGCTTCCAAGTTTTACAATCGAAGGTTTAATGAGATTATTGATGCCGCAACAAAAGCGGCTGGTGCCACTAAATTTACTGACAGAGTTCGGGACACAATGTTCCCAGAGTTCACGCCTACTGAGTTTGGGGCTGGTGGCGATTTGCCTCAACTTGGTGGTGACCAAGCGTCTGGCGGTGATGCTGCCGGTAAAGGAGCAGAAAGGCAGGCAAAGGAAATAGCCGCCGCAGAGGCGAAAGCCGTTGAACTTGGCGAAAAGCTTAGAAGGATGCTTAGGGATGTAGCATTCGAATTCAAAGGCGTCGGCGCATCTGCTGAAGAGGCGATATATCTAAAAGCAAGCGAGGCAATCAATGCGGCTATTGACCAGGAAGCAGATCTTCTCAAGCAAATTGACGAGCTATCGAAGGTCACGGGAGAACCGTATGAAAGCCTGAGAAAAGATGCAACAGAGTATGCCGCTTCGCTGGTAACTGTTGCAGAAAAGCAGCGCAACTTAAAGCTAGAAGAGCTGTCAAACAAGCGCTTCTCCGAAATGCTGAAAGGCTACGGCTTCTCCGGCGGTGTCGATGTCAGCGGCAAGATGCTGGGCGCGATGACGCCGCAAGAATTCCCGACTGGCGTTGATAGCATTCTGCAGCCAAATAAACTGAAGCAGAACATAGAAGAGCTTCGGACCAGTCTTCAAGAGCTTGTTGATCCGATCAACCAAATCACAGGTGCTGCCACCGCAATCGGCGACGCATTCTCGCAGTCATTTGTCGATGCGATCAGTGGCTCGAAGACTGCCAAGGAAGCGTTGGCTGATTTCTTCCAGTCCGTTGGCAGCTATTTCTTGGACATGGCGAAGCAGATCATTGCGAAGATGATTCAGATTGCGATTTTGAATAGTGTTGCGAAGCTGCTGCCTGGTCTTGGGTCTAATGCTGGCAGTGGATTCAACCTGACTGGTTTCGGCAGCTTGCAGTCTGATGCTGGGTCTGGAATCTCGGGTTTCATGGCTGGTGCTGGCGGCATTCTCGGCCGCGCCTCCGGCGGCCCGGTCAACGCAAATCAGCCTTACATCGTCGGCGAACGCGGCCCTGAGCTGTTTGTTCCGTTCCAGCAGGGCAGCATCACATCGAATGAAGAGCTGGAAGCGCAGATGCGTGAAACCGGCTCAACGCAGGTGCCGTTCTCAACTTCCGATCGGATGCGTGAAACCCGTGAGGTCATGTTGCCGTTCACACGCAACGCTGAGCAAGCATCGATGGTTGCAGCCGAGCGCGAAACCGCGCAAGCCATCAGCAATCCTGGCCCGATCGATGTGCGCTACGAATCCCAGGTGATCAACGGCGTTGAGTACATCACTGCTGAGCAGCACCGCAAAGGCATGGCGCAGGCCGCTGAGCGTGGTCGAGCGTTGACATTGCAGGCGCTGCAGAATAGCGTCAAGACCAGGAGTCGCGTCGGGATATGAGCGCCTACGCATTCGTCAACTACATCCGCTTCAAGACGCAGGCTGATGCGTACACCGGCACGCCGTATCAAAACTTCAGTATCAACGAAAGCAGGACGTACAGCGGCGTCGCCTACAGCTTTGCGCCATTCGCCATCTCATCCGGCGGCGGTGCTCGCGGTGGCGAACGCTCCAGCGCATCACTGGTGGCTGGCACGGATGCAATCTCCGTGAACCTGTTCGCCGAAGCGGTGCAGAACCGCTACATGCTGGAGATCAAAACCGTCAGCCTTGATCCGCTTACCTTTGCTGATGAAGCACTCGTTGCATCTGAGATCTGGCGTGTTGCGTCCTATGACATGGACGCTAGCCGCGTAATACTCAAGCTGACCTCACCGCTTGATGCCGTCAAAGCGCAGGTGCCACGTCGCACGCTTAGCACCGCATTGGTTGGTGCATTGCCAACATCCGGCGCATTGGTGGTGAGCTGATGTGGCACCAGTGGATCGGACTACCGCATAAGTTCCGTGCTGATCCACGTAAAGGCATCGGCGCCGATTGCTTGATCATGG
>Ga0208161_1001868_pt1 | contig 10979 bp, 6 predicted proteins | sample CB_VirMetaG_3_FD_184538 | JGI IMG/M metagenome (GOLD analysis project Ga0208161, IMG submission 184538) | Freshwater to marine saline gradient viral communities from Chesapeake Bay - CB_1508_1S Viral MetaG (SPAdes) (version 4) | ecosystem: Environmental > Aquatic > Marine > Coastal | place: USA... | reverse complement strand
TGGTGGCTGTTGTCGTTATGACATCACTCAGCGTAGCACACCGACCACTGTTGTCAAGGGGGTGCTATTGGGCGGTGCCGACACCGGTTTCAACGGTGCCTGAGGTGGCTCCTGTGGTGCGGGCGAACCCGCCACCGCCAGCGAACTCTGCGACACGCTGAGCGCGGCGTTGAGCTAGACGCTGTTGTGCCTCTACGTCGTAACCAAAAGTTGCCCCAATTTTTTCGGCTTCCGTCAATGCTTCCTCACCACCCATTTCGGTGTACAGGCCACCTAAAAGATTCATGCGTTGGAACGCTTCCTGTGCCTGCTGTTCGGTAAAGCCGCGGGACACAAGTTCTTCGGCCGTCAATCTGGACAACTGGACGTTGCCCTGTTCGCGGCCTCGTGCCGCGATCTGGGCTGCGCGAGCCTGGGCTTCCAAGACTGGGGTGGCGCGTTGCGGGTCTAAGAAATAGGCGGCAAGACCGGCATCGTCGACGTTGTAAAGTTGACGCATCTGACGTTTCACTTCAGGGTCGGCTTCGGATACTTTGCGGTAACCGTTTTGGATTCGGCTTTGAAGTTCTGCTGGTGAAACGTCGCCCGTGATGAGGTCAGAAAAATCTTCCGTGGTGTCATAAAACTGGGGTGGCAAACCGTTGGATTGCAGCACGCTGCGATAGGCGTTTTCTAATTCCAAGTAAGAACCTGGGTCGAGTTCGGGCAGGTTTTTGGCTGCTCGTCGTGCGTTGGCTGCGAATCTGGTTTGGTATTCGGGTCGATCCCTGATGGCGAAGATCAGTGCATCAGGATTGTTTAGGTCGACTTCTCCACGGGTGTAAATTTCATACAAGAAATTGGACAGGCTTCCCAGGCCAAAACGGTTGAGTACTGCTGCGATGGTTGTGCGTGCATCGGTTCGTGGTCCAACGGCCACAGCAGCCGTGCCACTGCTGCCTGTATCACCGTCGGCGGGACCCAAATCCTGTGTTTGAACAACACCGTTCGAGTACTGGATTCGTCGAACGTTGCGACCATTTTCCACCGACGTCGTGTCCGAAACGATGTCGTATTGCATCGGTGCCCCAGGACGTTCCTGTTTGGCTATCTGCTCTGGTACCCCGCGAGCGATTTCCTCTGGGGTGAAATCAGCAAGCCGAGGGTCGTCTGGTCTAATGCTCATTACATCATCCTCCCGAACGCTCGCGCAATAGTCAAACCAATGTTCGTCGCATCCTGATTAGCTTGCGGCGTGTACTGATAACCGAACCTACTGTCAGTACGCAAAGTACGCGCCCACTCACTCAACGTCATACGGCGCGGCTGCCCATCACCAGCCACATTCTCCAACGCCATACGAAAATTCGACGACGGTGAAACCATGTCAATCTGATCTTCCGACATGCCCAAGATTTGTGCGGCTGCACCAATGTACGGGCGGGCAATGTCATTCAAAGTTGAACCGGCGTCAATCAAATCCGACAAATGCGGATACAAAGATTTGACATCCATCTTGTAACGATTCTCCAAATCGGCCAAACCCATAGTTCCCGTCAGGACAGAGTTGATGTCGTCGTTCGTCGGTTTGATGAAATACTTTTGCGCCAACTGCGTGATCTGATTCCGTTGCTGACCGGCCATCGCAGTCGCATCGGCGCCCGCTTTCTGCGACATCGTAAGATACTGCGAAAACACATAATTCTGTAGCTGCACACCCTGGAATCCGTTGCGTGCAGCAGTACGAGAAATCGTCATCAACTGCTCATCAGTCAACTGTCCGCGCCCGTAGGAGTTCACGATGTTCTGTTGATAGGTGGCGACACGTGCATCTTTGTCGCCTTGCTTCAAACCGTCGAAAGACCGCTGGTTGGTGCTGGTCGTCTGGAAATAGGTGGTGCCTTGAAGTTCAGCAAGCAATCGGTTCGCTGAATAATTTTGAAGGACTGCGTTGACCATGATCTTGCGGACATCGGCACCGAATCCGCCGCCATCTGTTTCCAAAAGGTATGAGTAAGCGGGGAACATTTCTCGGATCACGTTGATTGCCGTCTCCGTAAGGTCGCCTTCTTTTTGCAGCGCATCGTATTCTTGACGTAACTGCTTACGGTTTTCTGCCGTGGTTTCCATTCCGCGAGCTTTCAGCTGCGTTTCAACCCAGTTCTTGCGATCTTTGTTTTCAGCCATTATTGACCCAACAGTCTTTCAAATACTTGCGCATACTCAGCAAACTTGTAGGCGGTAGCCTCATCTGGGTTGCGTTGCTCAATGCGTTCCTCAGCGAACGTAGCCGCTGAAGGTGCCTGCGTGACCGTTCCTCCGCCGGCCAATTTCTGTTGATAGGTGCGCTCCGATTCTTGGTAGGCGTTCACCATGCGATCCAGTTGTTCGCGGGGTATGTCTGCTCGACCCAAAGTATCTTGTGCAGCTTTGCGGAATACTGCACGCAAATCCATTGGATTCGTGACACGATAAGACTGCAAATCTCCGGTAGCACCCGATACTGGTTGGGTTTGACGGAACGTAAGTAGCTGTTCCCAACTTTGGCCGATCAGGTTGGCTTCCGTCATCAACGCCGCAAACGCCGAAATCGGTCTAGTCAGCGGGTCACCAGGCTTGTGTTTATCGGTGAGATAATTAGCTTTCTGTAACTGGCTGATGATCGTTGCTTGGCGTTCAGGCCCGTAGGTGGCGAGGATGTATTGGTCGCCATCCCAATACTTCGGTTGCACTTTTTGTCCAGTAGGGGTGACGGCTTCGAAACCTTCATACCGCAAGACTCTGCTTGGATCTGTTTTGTCAACAACTTTTGAGCCAGGTACACCAAGCGCAGAAATACGGGTTTCGTTTGTGAACAATCCCGCGAAAGCAGGATTTTGCAACAAAATAGAAAGAGAATCTTGCACCTGTTGGGTGCTCGGCAAGTTACCTTGCGATGGTTGATTTGGACCTGGAATAGTAGTAGTTGGCGCCACCGTCGTTGGTGGCACCGTAGTCGTGGGTGGTTGACCCTGATCGTTGTCGCGTGGGCGTCGTTCAGCCACCGGACGTCACCCCCTGCGGCATGGTACGACGCATCAGAGCGTCCATGTCTTCTGGTGTAAGGCGTTGAAATTCACGAGACAATAGATTATCCCACATGTTTCGGAACGCAGGATTTTCGGTCGCAATCCGCTGCCCTTCCTGGAACAATAGTTCGCGTTCCAGGATTCCAACTTGTGCGGTTTTCCAGCCGTCCGGCGACAGTTTCGGGTCGTTGGTACGGATGCTCTTGATGATCTCATTCCTCCAACCCAGGTATTCCTGCAGGGAAGGCATGAGCGGTGTGTTGGCCAGTCGCGGGTCGCGTGATGCTTCCTCGATTTCGCGGACAATAATGCGGATTTCGGATTCGCGTTCCGCGGCATAGGCACTGGGATTCCAATACGGGAACGCTTGACGAACCTCGGAGGCTTTGAGCGACAGAATGGCTCGACCCAACGGGGTATTGCGTAGCTCTACGGGCAGGTTGTTTTCGTAGCGGCGGTACAGGATGCCACCCATCAGCCCGTCAATCGACCTGGCCAATTCTTTCGGTGGCAAGTATTCGCGTTCACCGATGCGGCGCTGCAGGTCGTATGCCTCCAGCTCATACCCACCGGTTGACTGGTGGAACAGGCCGGCTGCGGCTGGGTACTGTTTGAACAGGTAGTCGTTTTTGGCGCGGAATTGCTCGAAATCATTTGACGGTTCCGATCCGGCGCGGGTCGATGTGCTAAGGCTGGCGAGGTATGGGACGATGAAATCGCCCCATTTGTTGACGATGATTTCCTGCGAGTCGGCAATCGTGCCGCCGTTTTTCAAAGTTTGAATTTCGGTGTTTCTGATGTCGTCAAGCAACATGCCCAATGGAATAAGTTTTTTGTCTACTTCGGCGTAGTACTGGGTGATGGGTGCAGCCGGTAGGAAGAACTGTGACAGGCCGCGCATCAACCAGAGTTTGAGAGCGGCATCGTAACTTTCTTCAGCAAGTTGGGTGATGCCGCGTTCACCTGGCGGGTAGACGCGAGTACCGGCAAACACTTGCATGGCTCGTGAATGACTGAACTTGAACACTTCGTTTTCTTGCGGGTCACCAAACAAACCTTTGAGAGCGTCACCGACGGATGTGTCGGAAATTGCGCCTTGAACAATTCGTTGTGCGAACGTCGGAATGAAATACTCGGAAACGGTACGCTCCCCTGGGGAGCCAAACGGGAAGATCAGGCGGTTGAGAAGCGCCCAATCTTCGTTGAATGGCAACGCCTCATAGGTCAAGGCAACGACTGGTCCGACGCCTGGGATGACGTTTGATTGCATTGTCAAACCCGAAACTGGGATAGCGAGACGGAACGGTATGTCAGACCACATCGCCGCCAACGAACCGACCAGCGGAGCAGCGATGACTTGTTTTCCGGTGTTGGGGTCGGTGTACAACATGCCTTCGGTTTTGCCGTCCATGTTCGTGTCACGTTCCCCGAACAACATCGTTTCGCCTGGGCCGCCGACACGGAAGTTTTGTAATCCCTGTCTGGCAATGTCGACCTTGTGGATGTTCTGCGGGTTGAGCCCCAGCTTTAGCAATGTGGCTCCGGTTTCGCGGTAGGCGTCAAAGAACGGGAAAAGGAACGCGTGTTGACGAGCGAACAGTGAACGCTTGGAGGCATCGAATAGCAGGTTCACGTTGTCTTCCAATGCCCATGCGCCAGCGAATTGGTCGAGGGTTTCTACCGTCATGGTGCCGACGCCCGCTCGGTCGATGTTGGCAGCAACGCGAGCCTTCAATGCTTCCGGAAGGTCCAGGTCAGCGACAATGTTTGCGAGCCTGGTGCCTTCTTCTTTGGAAAGCATCGGTATCATGTCCGCAATCTTGTTCCATTTCAAAGCCTGGAACAGAGGTACGCGTGCAATTTTGTCGGATGTTTTACCGTACGTCATTTGCATCCACCAACCGAAAATCTGTCGCTTCTGTTTCTGTTCGGCAACTGGGATTGACGGGAAGAAAGCGGCTCGTTGCGGTGCGCGAGGATCGGCATAGAGCGCGGGTACCGCTGAATCTGGTGTTCCTTCGCGCAAAAATTTGCGCAGCAAACGGTCCGCGATTGGGCCTTCAGAGGTGCGTACACCCATCGGTATTTGGTTGCCGAATTCGTCTGCGATGGTGCCTCGGCTCAATGCCGCGATAACATCTTCGTTGCCGCCAGTGGCGCGAAGGATCATGCCGCGCAAAATGCCAACACGGTTTTTTGCTTCCGCCAATGTATCCCAGTTGTAACCGGCTTTTTTGTCGACACCTTTGTAATACTGCTCAAAGTATTTGCGTCCCTTGCCAGAGAACATCCATTCCGCAACTTGGTCAAGGGCCTGTTCGTCACCTCCAAGCATCAAGGCTCTTGCTACTTCTCGAACATCTGGTTCAGTTGAAAGCCCAGCAATTTCGTCAGCCAAACCCCTCTGCCATTCTTGCGGATTCTTCTCGCGGTCAACAATTTTTTGGATTCGTGTACGAAGGTAGCCAGGGGTGTTTTCTCTCAACGCCACATCTGCTGCGCTACCAGGCTTGCGCCCGATCATCGCGTCAAGAGCGGTCACACCGTCATCGTTCAACATGATTTCCACTTCGGTCAAACGGAAATCAAGCACCTCTTGGGAGTCACCGTATTGTTCCCACAGCTTCGGGTATTCTTTTTGCACTTTGGCGTCAATCTTGTTCAACGCTTTTTCAAGCCTGCCCGCAAGGATGTCATCTCCAGCGGCAAGTGCGGTAGCAAATTCTTCTTTGAGTCTGGTGATGTTTGTGATGTCGGCAAGAAGATTGTTCGCTTCATCCGCTCGTGGCAGCGCACGTCCCAACGTGTCAACGTTGAGTCGTCCAGACAAGATTTCGGACACATACGAGAATGGGCCGCGGAACTGTCCCGACATGGAAACGCGCATGGCTTCGTCAGCGACAACGCGGGTCGTGTAACGCAAACCAAACAGCACACCAGATTTCCACAAACCCATTGCGTCTAGCAATGTTGTGCGTGCAAACTCGCGGGCTTTACCAGCTTGATAGAAACCAGGGTATTTTCGCAACGAATAGATGGTTTCGGACCACATGTTGAACAGTTTGGCAACCTCATCCAAGTCTTCGGGGTCAATGAGATAAATGTTTGAATTGAACAGTTCGCTGGTCAGTGCCGGCCCCAAACCGTCGCCGTCCAAATACGGCAGGGGTACATCGTTCATCATGTCGTCACCGACCCACACACGTGTTTGGTCGAGTTCGCGTCCACGCCAACGGGAAACTCGATCCACGAATTCTCGAAGGTCATTGGCTGCTTGACTGCTCGCGTAGGTTTCTCCGCGTTTCAGCATCAGTTTTTGCACTAGGGGTTGCAAACGCTGTTGAATGATGGCTTTCTCCCAATCGCCAGCGAAACGGAACAATGTTTGTTTCCTAACTTGGTTGTCGGTGATCGAGGCTGCACGCAAAAACTTGTTCATCCATTCTGTGCGCATCTCAAATGAGACGTTCAACACTTGCATCAAATCGTCTAGGTGGCGTGCACCTTCGTCGAGATCGTCAAGTGCAATAAATGGGGTGCGTGGCATGTTGGCAAAAATGTTGCTTTGGCGCGAAACGGTTTGTTTGATGCGGAATCCGGCTTCGGAAACCATGTTGCCTGACCAACCTGGCAACTGGCGCAAATAGTTCAAGGGGTCTGGATCGTAGACGGCGGTATCAAGCAACTGGGTTATTTCATCGACCGATTTTGCGCCAGCCATTTTGACTGCCAGTTCCGGCGAGCGGCGTTTGAGGACCGTCCTCCAAATTTCGTACGGATTGTCTTGGGCTGCAAGTGCTGTGCTGAGGTTCTTGTATCTTCCGGTGGTCTTGAAAAATTCCCATCTGTTGAGATCGGGTGCTGCTTGGCTGCCCGCTTCGACGAGCCCCGCGGCGTCACGTAAGCCTCGTGCTTGTGCTGCGGCGTTGGCGCTGTTGCGCAACTCGTTGCCTTGTTCGATGTATTTGGATGCTTGGGTACTAACAATTTTTTCGCCAGTTGTCGATTGAACTGTCATTTTGCTTGGTCGGAAAATGACGTACGCATTGTGACGGCCGTGCCCACCAATTCTTACGCCGCCGTCATAACGGATGCCATCAACGCCGCGGGTCATAAACCAGTCATTTATGATGTTTCCATCTTTGAACGCAAGTTTGCTTGCAGTGTCATCAAATTCAAAAGCCAAACCGGTTCTGTTGATTTCAAGTCGTAGGTTTTTTGTGCCGGCCACATCACCAAATTGGCGCAACACAATCAAATAATCGTTTGTTTGCGAAATTATCGACACGTACGGATGCACACCATGATTTATGTTTTGTCTCAAATACGCACTGTCTGATTCAAAAATTTTCAAGGTGGTTGCAACATCATTTACCCAATTAGTTGATTTACTAAGGTTTTCGGGAATAAAACCACTTGTGAGCAAATTCATCAATTCTTCGGGGTCCGTAGCAGCCGCTAGTTCTTGATAGGTTGTGTTGTGGCGTGCCCGTAACACTTCGTCAATGGCTTCGATTTTGGTTGCGCGTGCAGCTTTCCAGCTTTCAACTGCTTCTGATGCGAGCGGGCCGACTGCACCGCGTGAAATCATGTCGTCCAGTGCTTTGAGGTCTTCAGCGCGTTCTACCAAAACGCGAGTCAGTAAGTAATCCACTTGGCTGCCCGCATCGGCAATTTCATCAGGGCTGCCCCAACCACGTCGTTCACGAGAAAGTTGATTTAGAAGTCTGACAAAATTGTCTTTGACTTCTGGGAACAAATCGAGGACTTGCTCATTCATTTTTTTGATGAGAGAGTTGGGAGAAAAATCGTTCAGTTTTTGAATCCACGTGTGTTTGTATGGACTTTGCATGTCTCCTCGAAAATCGGCAACTTTCATGGCGCCGTATCGCTGCATAAACTCGTCAAGACTTTTCGGCAAATCTTTGGTGGTGTGGTTGATAAAAGCCAAAATTTCATCTCTGGTCATGGGTATGCCTGCGGCAACAAGTTCGTCGGCAATTTGGTCTGCCCTTGTTGCGTCGCTCATAAATTCTTCAAAGAATCTTTCCGGCCCCCATTCGGTTCCTGAATAGGTGGAGTATGGCAATTCTCCATCCAAAATGTTCATGTCGTCGGCCATCTCAAATCGGTACACGACGCCCACATCTTCGCCGGTGACAGCTATTTGGTCGATTTCTCTGCCGATGCCGGCGCGGACGTTTTCTGGGACTTCGATGTATTTGCTGATGGCGCCAGCCGATTGCGTGTAACTGGTCGCTACATACGGTGCGTCTGTCACATAAAGACCCTGGCCAAGCAAATTGGCGTGGTTGCGAACATGGTTGGGGTCGTCAAGGTCGGTGAACTGTGTAATTGGCGTCGATGTGGTGCTGCGATCCCCACTCCAAACGACGTTCGGTTTTGGTTGCAGCATTTCGATTGCTTCGTCGTCAAGTTTTGCAGCGGCTTGGATAGCTTCTTGTGCTTTGTTTGCGTCTTTCCACAGTTCAGGGTCTAGGGCTACTCCAGCTTCGGCAAGTTTGCGTAGTTGGCGGGTAGTGGCTGGGCTGGTCGGCAAATCAGCTATGACGCCTAAACCTTTGTAATAGTTAGCAAGTTGGATGTAGTTGAGCGGGTCAGTAAAGATGATAAAACTGGCGTCGGTGGCGCCTGTAAGCAGGCTGTGAACGTCGTCGCCGGCTTGAACGAGTCCGGTGTCGACAAGTGGTTTCCATGCTGCACGCCCAACGGTTGCAGTCTGCCCATAGATTTTGGGGCGGATGAATTCTTCGTATTTGTTTTTTTCTTCCATCGTCATACCTGACGGGAAGAATCCTTCTCCGCTTGGCGAGAAAGCGAATTGGCCTTCGCCGCCTTCAAAGTTGCGTGTTCGCCAACGTTGCAGACCCGACTGGTAAATGGTGGTGTTGGCGTAGATGGATTTGAGCATTTCGGTGACGCTGGCTTCTGATGCTTCGTATCCTGGTCCCATTCCGTATTCGCGCCAAATGAGATCACCGCCGACCATCGCAAAGTTTTCGATTAGTTCGATCGGAAGCATCAACGCGGATGAGACGTCCCGAATCATCGGTTTGAAGAATTCGTCGTAGACCCATGATGCTGCAACTCCTACTCCGCCGACTGCTTGACCAACGAGATCTTCGAAAGCTTCGGGGGCTACTTTGTCTCCGATGTACATTGCTGGTCTGGCGACGTAGGGTTTGCCAACGTTTTCCCGTAACCAGATGAAGGGGTGTCGGAACAGGTTGAAGATGTCTTTGCCGACCATGCCGGCAAACTCTTGAGTCGTGTTGTTGGTAAATTCAAGTTCGAATCCAACTGATCCTTTGGTTGAGGCACCCATTTCTTTGCTAAAAAATGAAACTCGGTCCATGTTGATAACCGGTGTGTCGCCGGCAATCCAAACGTTCGGTCGAACCGTTACCTGCTTGGCTTCTTCCTCTTGCCAACGCTTGTACGCCTCTAGCGTTTGTCTGTAGTCGAGGCGTTGCTGTTCGATTGAACGGTCATCTTTGGGTGTGGTGAACGCAAGGTAGGGGCGTGTTTCGCCGCTGGGTGTTGCGTATCGTCCGGTGGTTGGGGCGGTTTGTGGCGAGTTCCATGTGATGCGTTGACCGGTTTCAGATGCGATGACATCGTTGATTTCGTCAAGTGTTTTGTAGTACTTGCCTTTGTAACGGATGCCTTGATTTTCTTCTTGTGGGCTTGGGATGTTAGACACGACGCATCCTCAAAGGTAGTGTGCGCTTACGCAAATACGTTGGTGAAGCGGTGTGTATGGTGCGACCGGATTGCATTGTTTCGCGGGCAACTTGTTCACCGACTTGCGGTATTAGTGATTCGTCCCCAAACAGTACGAGGGTTGCGATGATTTCTGGGTTGACCCACGGGTATCGGGCGTAGTTGCGCCCTAACGCGTCGGCAATGTCTTCGGTTGCATCATCGTAGTGTTGGCGCATCCGTTCAAGTTTGCGTTCGTACTGTTGCTGCAACAATTCCTGTTGCACGAAATCGTCTTGCATCATCCTCCTTCGAGGGCGACAAGCAATGCGTAAAGGTTGGGGTTTGGGTAGCGTGCGTAGATCGCTCTGACGCGTTCACGTAAATCTTCTTTCGAAGCAATTTGTGGTGTTGATTGCAGTGGGATGCCGGCCTGTGCACTGTTGATGCCTGGACCGAAATCTGCGCCGGCGGTGATTGGTTCCTGTGGGCGTGCTGTGGGTGAGGTTAGTGAACCAGGTGCGTTCGGGGTGACGCGTGCAGCCTGCTGTGCGGCAGCTTGCGTTGGTGCAGGACCGGTGGGTACTGCACGTGTGCGCTGCTGCTGTTGTGTTGCTTCACCGTATGTTTGTCCAGTGAATCTTGGTTGAGCCATTTATCCCCCTAATTGTGCGAGTAGTTGATCGAGTTGCGGTGGACCTGCCGGTGCTTGAACGGGTGCTTCTGCTCCCATTCCTGGAATAGCTAATCCTGGCATAGTTTCTGGTGCCCCCTCTGGCATTGCTTGGGCTTGACGTTGACGTGCCCGTTCATCTGTTTTGCTTACTGCTTCAAACAATGGTACGTCTTTTTCGACGACTAGACGCGTCAAATAGGCGAGGTCGTCTGGCTGGTAGGGGCCTTGAGGGTTGGCTGCCTGCTGTTGGATTGACGACAGTAGTGCATCTTCGACGCCTTCTGCGATGATACGGTCGTGCTCAAAATCTGGGTCGGAGATCAGCGGGTCGGCTTCACGGGCTGATTCTTTGGACATCAGCCCGATGCCTAAACGTTGACCCAATCCGATGATGAGGTTGTTGACATCTGAACCGGCAGCCGAGTATGCGACATAGTGGAAGTCGGTTTGCCACACTTTGTTCGGCGTGTACGTTTCCTGTCCCTGTGTCGTACGACCAGAAAGGAAGAACGTTTTGGTGGTGTCACCCCAAT
>Ga0208161_1001866_pt1 | contig 10981 bp, 7 predicted proteins | sample CB_VirMetaG_3_FD_184538 | JGI IMG/M metagenome (GOLD analysis project Ga0208161, IMG submission 184538) | Freshwater to marine saline gradient viral communities from Chesapeake Bay - CB_1508_1S Viral MetaG (SPAdes) (version 4) | ecosystem: Environmental > Aquatic > Marine > Coastal | place: USA... | reverse complement strand
TAGACTCCTGGAGAATAAATCCATCTTCAGGATCTTTTGCACCAGTTAATTCTTTTGGAATAACTACTCTTAACTTATAAACTTTTTCGTCTAAACTTCTATCATCAACAATTCTCTTTACATAAGTTAAGTCTGTGGTTTCACTGAGTCCTGCAACACCCAGAGTATTGATTTGATTATAGATATCATTTCCAGAATTGACTGTAATATACCAATTTCCTACACTTGTATCAAATCCAACTGGAGATCCAATATCTCCAGAAGATTTATCAGAGACTCTACTGTAAACCTTGAGTTGCTCTCCACCATAAATTGTTAGTGCTTCATTGTTTAGAGCGTTCGTAAATGAAGTTGCTAATTTAATTTGTGTAGAATTAACACGAATTGCATAATAAACAATATGTGGAGTTACATTTTCTGGTAAATCTCCAGTTTCACTATTGATGATAATCTTTTCACCAGTTTGTAGTGTATGTGTGCCAAGAGTAAGAGTTGACGAGGAAACATTAGATACATCATAAACTTTATATGCACTTGTTACACCATCCTGCATATAAATGTTTGCAGAATATTCAGTGTTGTTAATTGAGAGATATAACTTATCGTTATGACGAGCACCAATTCTATAACCTTGAGTGACACTTACAGGAAGACTATCTACAGCATTTAATCCATAGAGATATAAATGAGTTGATACCCCAACAGAAGTTGTCAGTCCAACATCAATCGATAACCATTCGATATCTTCTTCAGTTGTGGTGTCAATATCTCTTGGAGCAACGATAGATGTGATAAAGGCATTGTTGTCCTTATCAAATGCAGATGCTTTGAAACCATCAGAGTTGAGAGATATCTGACCAAAGTTTGAGTTGGAGTTTGTAATTGAAGCGTCACCACCAGACTCAATATCAAAGTGCTTATTAAATCCGATTGCGAATACAGATACTACCTGAATAAAGGAATCATTGGAAATCTTAATGTGACTTGATTCCCAACCTTGTCTGTAAATTGCATCAGGATCTAAGTGATAAACTTTTGTTGTGTCCGTTTGAGAGGCACCAGTTGGTAAGTCTCCACCATAAACTGCTGTGATTGGTGTTACTCCATTATAAGATCTTGAAATTGGGTCATATTTTACGAATGCTCTATCATCTTTTTGTAGAGACACAGCGGTAAACTGTGCAACGACCATTGAGCGGAAACCTGATGCTTTGCTACCATCAGCGTGCATTCCATTCATACCCCACACTGATCTCAATGAGCAGTTGAAGATATAAGGAGACGCTCCAGATACGGTATCAGTTTCAACAGTAACAGTTGCTCCAGTCACTACTGGAGTTGGATCTAAAGTGACTGGGAAAGATTCAAGTAAGTATGTAAATTGGGTTGCACTTAAGACATTTTGAACTTTTGTAGAAATATTATAGGTTGGAACACTAACTCCTTTAATCTTGATTGGAGTGCCAGCATTTAAGTTATGGTCTTCAGTTGTTGTAACTGTAACTAATGTGCTTGCTGTAGTGCCGTTTCCAGAAATAACTGTCTGTATATCAATAGGATCTGAAGCAAATGCACCGACAATTTCCCATTCTGGATTTCTCTTTGCAAAGTCTTCATCACTTGCAGGAAACTTCGCGTCTGCAGGAATTGGACGATATGAATTAAATGCATTCGAAAGTTTGCTATAATACATATCAAGGTCAGTAAGACCATAAGTGCCAACTTCATTGACACCATCGGCATATTCAAAACAAGTTAGTTTATGGTGAGAAAATCTTGGAGTTGATTGATAACCACTTGTAAAGAATGATGGATGGGTATAAACAAGACCAGACTCATCAGCATCAAAGAATGAAAACTGCCAGAAGTAACACGCTCCAGTAACTCTAAAGATTGCAGACTTTCCAACTAAAGGATCAGTTGGGTTTGGAACATACTTTGGTCTGACTTTTGTTTTTCTTAAATCTAAACCAACAATAGATGTGCCTCTAGGTACAATAATACCACCATTGACACTGTTAAACTTATAGAGAATATTATCTTCTTGTGTAAGATCAAAGTTAGAATCTAATTCTAGAGATAATGTTGAAAGTGCCGAAGTTCCTACACCACCAGTTGGAGGGACAGCATAAGCAGTGCCACCATTATCATAAATGGCAAATCCAGGTCTGTTGTCAATTAAATGCTCACCTGGCCAAACTAAAATTGTTGTCTTTTCTACTAAATCATTATCTTTTCCATTCACAAAGGAAAATCTTGCCGCTTCTAAAAGTGCTCTCTGAATCGTTTTAAAAGGCTGTGCAAGAGAATTGCCAGTATTAGTAATCGAATCTGTAGCGTCTAAATCATTAGGGTTTACATATAGTGTGCGCCCATCAGTATTCTTGATAAAATTGTCAAGTTTATTTAATGGCATCGTATTATGACTTCTAAGATATTGCTATCTTTTATTTATGAGGACAAATCTTCCCCATATTCAAACTCAAAGTCTTCTGGAAGATCTTCTGGATTTTCTAATTCTACAGGAAACAACATTGGATGTGCCTCTTCAGATATCAAGTAGAAGGAGTTTTTATATAAATCGTCTGGTTCAAATGTACGTTGTTTATCTGCTTCCCTACAAAGATCTATATCATATAAATGACCGTCTGGTAATTCATCAAAAGTGAATGGAATTCCACTGATAAAATACATCTTCACAATCATACTGCCATTGTTATACCAACAGTATGCTTGTGTAATTTTATAAGACATAGGGCTTGCTCCCGTATCTTATATTTATTTTTTATTCTTACCCCTGTAAGTATCCGTTTGAGCGTGACAGTTGGGGCACAGGATGCGAAGATTTTCTAAACGATTATCGTGATGATTGCCGTTTATGTGGTCAAGTTCAATCGGTGCTGGTTTTCCATTCCATTCAGTTATACCACAACACTCACACTTATGTTCTTTGAGACCTTCTGATAATAGGCGATTTTTGAGTCTGTGGGAGGATGTTTCTTTGTTTTTTACCAATACTTCATTTAATGGTAAAGGATTATATCCAGAATTTCTAAAATGACTGAAATTTAAATTTAATTCTATTGCTCTTTTTTTAAGAAGAGAGTTAGTTGCTCTGGACATATTCATATATGCTGCTACTTCACTAAAACTATTACATTTAGGTAAAGCACTTATCAATTCTTCATCAGTCCAAGTAGGTTTTTTGCCCATTTTTATATTTTAATTCTTATTATTATTTATAATAATAAATAGTCAAAAAGGTTGTGCTATACTTTTACAACTATTTATATTAAGTTTTTAATAGGCGTGGTCGGATTCGAACCGACACTGGATCGATTTTAAGTCGATTTTCTCTGCCTGTTGGAATACACGCCCGTGTATAAGACTATTATAACATAATAGTCAATGCTCGTTGCGGGGATCGAACCTTCGCCTTCTATCTGTTATGAGCAGATCGCCTTCACCAGAGGGCCAAACGAGCATTCGCTATTCGCAAACAGCGAATGGGGATACTGGGAGTTGAACCCAGACTAAGCCCTTATAAGGAGCCCGCTCTAACCATTAAGCTATACCCCCGTGCGGTTTATGATGCCTCGTTATTACACTCAGTGTGTATTCGTATGAGGTCATCATCCGCAGGCAACATAACTGCTGCCTTTCCATTTTCATCCACAATTCCTATATGCTCTCCCATTTCTACTCTCCCTATCAATTCATCAAATCTTTCCTGAAATTCTTCTACCGTGAAAATTTCCATTCTTTCTTTTGAGGATATTTATATTATACCATCACTGCCCATAAACCGCAAGGTCTGCATATTCGATTTGGTCGGGGTCAAGATTCGCAGTCACAACTTCCAACACATTCATAAACTCTTGAACGGTTTCACATTCTACCATACGCTCGCTTCCTTGGTCGCTGATAAGAAGAAAGGTGCGGGTGCAGACATCAATCACGATACCTTGGACGGTTTCTTGTGCGGTGCTCATTGGGGCGTTTCGTTGATTACCCCCATATTATAGGGCGTCTGGGTCCTGGTGTCAAGGGGTACTCTGATGTAATATTACCCAAACTCAAATTCACTCCAAGAAAATGTGGTAATACTTGATATCCACTGAACTCCTGTATTATTATAAACTTTAACATTATAAGTAGACCCATTGGGAACAAAAAATACTGGATTAAGAAAAACAAACTCCGTATTAGCAGTTCCATTATCTCTTAGTCTGGCAACTTCAATTCCATTGACTTGAGCAATAGCATAAGATCCTGCAACTTCAACTGGAACCAATCTTTCTGCAAGTCTGTCAATACCGACGACAGGACTAACCCATATTAATGATCCTGTATTATTTGTATATGTTACATTATCAGTTCTAACTCCAGTAAAGTCTCCCCAAGATCCAGTTATATTAATATCTCCTGATATTACACTTGATGGAGATTTCCATTGAACTCCAGAGGAAGTGCTGACAAGAATATCATCTTGATCTCCACTTTGGTCTGTAGAATCATATATAGATCTACCAATTGCAACATCATTATCAATAGTGAGTGAATCTTTGACAGGATTATATTTAATTCCTAAGTCAGTATAGACTTTTTCTGCTGTTGGCGTATCATTATTGGAATCAACAAAGGTCAGATAATAATTATCATCTATAAAAGTATCGGTTGAAGTTAGTACAGAAGATGAAACTCCTGCTACATCGGCATAATCTGCTCTAGAAACACTTAAACCAGTTGCATTTACCCAAGATGGTGCTGAAGTACCATTAGATTGTAGTAGTTGACCTGAAGTTCCATTAGGTATGAATGCGGTAGTGTTTGCTGATGACTGATAGGGTATTTGTGATGCAGATCCACCTTTAAGATTGGTGGAGATTCCAGCATTATCCGCATAATTTGCTCTAGAAACACTTAAACCAGTTGCATTTACCCAAGATGGTGCTAAAGTACCATTAGATTGTAGTAGTTGACCTGAAGTTCCATTAGGTATGAATGCGGTAGTGTCCGCTGCTGTTTGATAGGGTATTTGTGATGCAGATCCACCTTTAAGGTTAGTAGCAATACCAGCAGTATCGGCATTACCTATAAATTGTCCAACAAAAGTAGTAGCATAAACCTCATTCCACTTAAGTGAGCTAGAACCTAAGTCTCTAGTATTATTAGTAGAAGGTAAAATATCACTATCAATTCTGCCAGTGAAAGTTACTGTATCTGAAGTAGAATTTCCTAAATCTACATCGCCATTAAATGTAGATATACCAGTTACATTAAAATCTTTAGTCTGCAAAGATTCAGTAAATATACCTTTCCTTGCAGTGAACTCATCAAGGACTATATCATCATTAATGTACAAGTCTCCACCAACATACAAATCACCACCAGTTGTTGTAATGCCACCTTGTGTTGCTAGATTAACCTGACCACCTACATTTAATCTTTTTTCAATTCCAACTCCACCTTCAGTAATAATAGATCCAGTATCTTTACTTGTAGAATCTGTAGTATCATTAATATAGATTGCATCATTAATTTGGGTAGTGCCCGCAGAGGAATCTAAAATAAGATTGCCAGATAGAGTGCTGATGGTATTAGTGTCTAATTTAATATTATCAAAAGTTCCTACTCCAGTAACTCTTAAATTATTAATTGTTGCCTGATTATTGACAATTAGATTATCAAGATCTGCGGATGTAATATCAATCGTTTCTATAATTGCAACACCAGTAACGTTGAGATTAACTGATTGTATAGTTTGACCTACAGTTAAATTTTTGTTTATACCTACACCACCGTCAATTTGAACAGCACCAGTGTTTGCATTTCCTAATGTATTGTCTGTCGTTTTTGTAAATTGAGCAGTATCAGAAACATTGAGGACATCTAAATCTGTTTGACCATCAACATCAAGATTTCCATTAGCATCAATATTTCCAGCAAATGTAGAAAGACCAGAAACATTTAGAGTATCGGTTTCAGTATGACCAAATATGTCTATTCCACCATTAGCATCAATAAGTTGTGAAAATGTAGATACGCCACTTACAACTAAGTTATCAATAAATACACCACCTTTAAAAGTGGATACTCCCAAAACATCTAAGAGTGTTGTTGGTATGGTACTACCAATACCAACTCTTTGATTAGTAAAGTCATAATAAAAATTATCAGCACCATCAACAAGACCTGCCGTATTATGAAACTGGATTTGACCTATTGTTCCACCGGCACCTGTTATAATTGAATTTTCCCTAACCCATAAAATACCACCATCAGCAGTTTTTGTGATTAAATAACCTTGCTCTCCTGGTTGATTATTAGAATCATAAATCGTCCCTGTAAGTCTTATGTCTCCTTGAACATGGAGTTCTTGTGTTGGATTTGTAGTGTTAATACCAACTAATCCAGCAGAAGTTGTAGTGATAACTGTGCCACCAGAACCTACAGTGATTCTATCTCCTGCGGCAAATAATCCATTATCAAATGTAAATCTACTATCTGTAGCAAAATCACCAGAATTTTTGAATAAGACGCTTGTATCATTCCCGGGTGGTGCAATCGTAACATCGACTTTAATTCCTGGAGGAGGTCCAGCGATTCCTGTTGCTGTAACAGAGTTTCCTAAAAAATTTAATTGAGTAGTGCTGCTAGCACCGCCGACAAGAACACTTTCTTCAAAAACACTAATCGATCCAGGAATAATACCTCCTTGATTCGGAATCCAATATCTTTCTCCAGGATTCCCATCAACAGAGACAACCATATATTGTTGTCCTGCTACAACTGGTTTTGCCCCAACAGAAGATGGTCCTACAAGAGGATCTCCAAGATTTGGTTCTGCATTCTCAATAGACAAATATCTATATCTGTCTGCGTTTAATTGAGATTGCGGAGTTACTTTAAAACGATTAGAAAGATACTTTGGCATAATCAAGTAGTGCTATTTTCTAGAATACTACAAATAAATTCCATCTGAAGTGGTCCAACTAAACCACCACTAACATATGTGTGTGCAATTCCAGTGACCGTTCCAGAGTTGGTTACAAAGGTTTTTGAAGTGCCAACACTTCCTATAATTGAATCTATTGTAAAAGATTGTTGTGGTGATGGGAAAATAGTAGTAGTAATTCCATAATTTCCAGAACCACAAGTAAATGCAAGACCACTCATCGTAACTTCATCACCAACATTAAAATTATGAGGAGTTGAAGTTACAACTGTAGTTATTCCTGTATTATTATCGTAAAAACAAGTAGAAACTGAAACAATTCCAGATTGAATTCCTTCAACGACAATTGAATCCGTAACAACAGCAGTTCTTTCTAAGACTAATCTACCATCTACAAGTACAATAGCGTCGTTTGGTGGAATCTCAGCATCTTTTATAATTCTATTATTTCGTGTATTACCAAAAGTTCTTTGAGAGGTGCTCTTTCTTCTATGCGTAAAAGTTATGGTAGGATATGTATTGCCAATTCCCACATTGCTTACCTGAGCATAGAGAACAATGGCAGAAACTCCAGTAGGTGTTGTATATACTGTTTGCTCTCCAGGAGCAACAGGAACTGCTATTGTAAGAAATTTATTAAGTGGTGCGACTGCCATATCTTATCTCAATGCAAGTATGAGTGGGGTAACTTCTGCCTGAATTGCTTTACTGAAATCTCTTCCTCTAATGGTTGCTGTTGGTTGATTGATTTGAAAACCTTCACCAATATCAAAATTACCTTTTTGGTCTGTCGAAGTAAATGGAATTTGTGCGCCATCTAAAGCAACAATTTCATTTGCTTTAATTGGAACACCACCAGTAAAGGGTGTTGCAGTATTTATGTCAGTGCCTGTGCCAATATATTCGAAGGAGTGGGAACTCGTTAAAATTCTACTGATTCTTTTAAATGAAACTTCTTCACCACCGAATAATTCATAAGGAATGAATTCGGTAAATGTAACGGTGGTAATTCCTGCAGAATTTTCTGTTGCAGAATCAACTGCATAATAAATTGGTCTAGTAATCACTTCTGCTGTGGCAGTTCCTCCATCAATAAACACCTCTAAATTTTGCGTTGAGAGATAATTTCTACCACTGTTTACAACATCAATCGCAGTAATAGCACCACTAACTTCATCAATAGTCGGACTTAATTCTGCAATAATGCCTTGAGGTCCTTTTGGTTGTTGAGAATTGTCAGAAGTATCACGAATGATGACAGTAGGAGGGGAAGCAGCACTATATCCACTTCCACCATTAGTGACTTCTATTTCCTGTATCTCTACCATTGGTTCTGTAATTACACCAGACCCAACAGCATCTGGATAATTACTCAAGTCTATCTTGAAGAATAAAGTTTGACCATCATAAGGTCTTCTAGAGTTTCCTACATTTTTAAAAGTAACAATATCACTTCCAGCATCAACACCAGTTTGCCCTCTTGTTGGTGGATATGTGCCTACTTCTCCTGTAAATTCTGTAGACCCAATTCCAACGGCATATAAACCAAAGTTACCAAAAGACGAGTTAGAGTTTGTTAAGTCACAAGACCCACCAGTATCGCAATAAATTCCAATATCGCAGTTAATTGTAAAGATAGAAACTAACTGTGCATATCCATTATTTGTGATTGATACTCCAATTCCATTTTCATTATATTGGGTAAATGAGTCACAAACCATACATTTCAAATCATTTCCAGGAGTAGAAGCAGTAGCATGATCTCCATTAATTTTCATACCAATACTTCCAGTCATAAAGTTGGTGCAGTTTCTAATATATGGACTTCTCCATCTTCCCGTTGGACCCTCATCTGCAGGTCCAAGTGCAATGTATCCACTATTTGCTTGATCTGCAACATTTGTAGGTGGGAAAGCAACCGCACCACATCCAGGATGATTGACTAAAACACTAGTGCCTGCAAAGTTTATATTTTCAATCAAACATCCTCTTCTAACATGAAAAACATCTTTCGTTGTATTAGTAGGTCTAATCGTTACAAGTCTTAAATCTTGTCCTGTTACTGTAACATCATTACGAAGACCAATTGGATTGTTTTCGGTGTAAACTCCAGGTCTAATAACAATAGTATCTCCAGGTTCTGCTACTGCTGCTGCACCGCCCACTGTTGCTTTTGCATCACCTTCAAGCAATCCAGTGTTTGAATCATTACCGTCTTTAGTAACCCAAATAGTATTTTGAGTTTCAACACCTGCAGGTCTCCAAGATACACCAGTGCCAACAGAAGCAAGTCTATAATCAGTCTTTCCTACACTTGGTCCAGCAATCTCCCCATTAATATCAATTAATGAAGAGTCTAATTCTAAGGTGCCAATAAGTTTTGTATTTCCACCAACATTTAAATTCTTTTCAATACCAACACCACCTTGTGTGATTAGTGCTCCAGTATCCTTATTCGTTGATTCAGTAGGACTGTTAAAAGTTACATCTCCATCAACATCTAGAGTGGCATTAAGAGTTGTAGCACCATCAACATCTAGAGTGGCATTAAGAGTTGTAGCACCATCAACATCTAGAGTATTATTAAGAGTTGTAGCACCATCAACATCTAGAGTATTATTAAGAGTTGTAGCACCATCAACATCTAGAGTGGCATTAAGAGTTGTAGCACCATCAACATCTAGAGTGGCATTAAGAGTTGTAGCACCATCAACATTCAATGTTGAATCAAAATCAACTGCTCCAGTAGCATGAACTGTTCCCGTTATATCTAAAGTCGTAGATGGGTTGTTGTTTTGTATGCCAACTTTGGTCATTCTATAGATGTCACCATCATTAGTAAATCCCCACAAGTCAAAAGATTGAATATCAGCAATAAATGTTGGATTGTCTGGATTAGGTATAGGTATGATAGTATCAGTTCCAACACCAAGACTATTAAGTTGTTTAAAATTAAATGTAGTAAATGATTGAGCAATTCCTGTTGTTGGAATGTAAACGCCTTCATCTTGGACAAAAATACCTTCAGTAAAAGATGGTTCGGATGCAGTCCAACGAATTCCCTCCTCATCCATACTCAAGTAAAATCCGTTAACACCGGGAGAATTTACAGAGTCGTAGATAAACTCATCAATTTTTACACTACCTATAATATCTAATTTTTGTTCTGGATTAGTGCTTCCAATACCAACTTTTTCACTTATAAATGTTGATCCTATTACATCTAGAGTTTGAATTGGTGTAGTTGACCCTATTCCTACTTTTTTTGTTTCTGTATTTGCAGTTAATACTGTTCCACCAATTCCAACATCTAATTTATTTCTTGCTGTAATTATTCCGGCACTAATATTTCCATCAAGGTATACATCAGATTTAAAATATGCTCTTCCTCTTACTTCAATATCATCAAATATTTCCAATCCATTTGATTCAAATTCATAATAAAGTTTTCCATAGATATAAACATCCTTAAAGAACTTAGCGTCTTCATTAAAAAAAGTTTCTAATCCAAAATGCTGATTGTTACTCATAATACTGTGTCTATAACAGTGTTGACTACATTTTTAACAATTCCACCTACAGCATTATCAATAAAGTCAATACCTACAAAACTACCTTCAAAAACTCTCTTCGTAAAATCAATACCAAGTAAAGATGGCATATTTCCACTAATTCCCTTTATATCTACCTTTTGTCCGTCAATCAAAATACGACCAGAGCCGCTCTTCATACTAATATTTCTTCCTGCTTTAAATTGAATATCTTCCTCCGCTTCGATCATAATATTGGTTGCATATAGGCGAACCATTCCATTTGCTGAGATAGAAACATTTCCATTGTTTCCAATAATAACTACATCTTCTCTACCCTCTTCATTTTTTGCGCCGCCAGAAATTTGAATCGTATGGTCATTATATACTGAAAATAATCCACCACTACTTAAACTAATGGAGGATTGATTGTCTCCACTATCTGTTACACCATAAATTTTATAAACATCAGTGCCATTCAAACCCATCTGGG
>Ga0208161_1001865_pt1 | contig 10985 bp, 13 predicted proteins | sample CB_VirMetaG_3_FD_184538 | JGI IMG/M metagenome (GOLD analysis project Ga0208161, IMG submission 184538) | Freshwater to marine saline gradient viral communities from Chesapeake Bay - CB_1508_1S Viral MetaG (SPAdes) (version 4) | ecosystem: Environmental > Aquatic > Marine > Coastal | place: USA... | reverse complement strand
CATCAAAACTACTTCCTGCTCCACTGTCACCGGTATCAACTTGTTGACTTGCAGCAATCGCTGCTTGTTTAGCTGCTCCTCTTGCAGCAGCTGCTTCTCTTGCTTTTTTATCTCTTACGTTTTGAAAGAAATCAGCCAATGTATTTGACCTAGCAAATAATCCTAAAGTTGTATCTGAACCATATCCTCTAGATCCTTTTGGTCCTACAAAACTTGGACTAAACGCTCCTATACCCTTAGACACTAAACCAGCTAGTGGATTAAAAGCTCCAATTACAGAACTTATTCCTAACTTGTCAGAAATATTTCTAACACCACCTGTTATCATATCTAAAAAAGATTGTTCTTCATCAGGTTCATTAGCCACACCAAAAGAAGTATCTATATTATTTGGGCCATAATAATCATTAAATGCCATCGCTGGCTCAGTATTTACAATACCTCTATTTACTAAATCTCTTTGTCTTTGATCATACAAACTTGTAGCTTGATTAGCTAGATTTTGATTGTACATATTTAGTAATAAATTTTCCATTATCGTCTACCATCCGGTTTTATATCTACTCTTAGTGTTCCATAACGCCAAGTTTCACCTATGGCATCATTTTCTATTTTAATCGAAAGCAATCTTCCTCTTGCTCTAGTATCTACTTTATCAGTAGATGATGTAATTGTAAAGGGGCCAAGAGGTGAGCTTGATGCTGTATTACTTGGATAATCATTTAGTAATAATGTTATTTTTGAATTACCGGTTAGCACCTGAAAGTCTGGTACAAAACGTTTCATAGACATAATAAATTCACCATCTCCTGTAAAGTCAGCTATTCCAGTTGATTGACCTGTAATGCCTCGTCTTGCAGCAATATCAAAATCACCGGATTGTATAAATGCATTGATAGAAGTAGTACCTGATGAATTGATTTGATCGGTTCCGGTTTCATGGGCATAGTAAGTTGATGCTCCATAGGTATTTGTAATTCCTTGAATATCAAAGTTAGGTGTAGCCGTTGAAATATATTGTGTTGCATAAGGCACATCAAATACACCTGTGTCTGCATAAGATGATCTAGCTAATGATCCAGTTGTCCAACAGTTTTCTCCATAATTATAAGTAACACATCTATCAATTTGTTCTGATCCAGCTTTTGGATAGAACCAAGTTACTTCACTATATAAAGTATTGTGTTCACCATAGATAATTTGTGATGCATTATAGTTTATACCTAAATTGTCTCCTGTAGTTGTAAACACAAAGTCTTCAACTAAACATGGTAATGATTTTACTGTACCATCATAAACAAAAAATCCACCTTCACCTGACATCCAGAATATCATACCATTAGAATAACTAACTGCATTTTGTCCAATACATCCACAGTTTGTACCAACTTGTCTTACTGAAAAAGTAAATGGTGGTCCAACAAATTGAATTACATATGCTGCACTATCCGTTAATACAAATACATAATCTTTACCTTGAATAGCTGCAACAATTGCATTGCCAGTATCTAGTCTAAATGTACCTGCGGTATTTGTTGCTGTTGGTTGGTATGTAGTATAATCTTCTTGATCAGAAAATCTTATAAACATTGGATCTTGTGTTGATGAATTTCCAATTGTTGTCTCAGTTCCAAAATGAAATAAATGTCTATCTCTATCGGATACTAAGGTTAATCTTGATTTAGTTGGAGCTCCTGACATGAGTGTTGCTCTATTTGCTCTTGGTGTTGCCGCTCCTGCATCCCAAGTAAATGTCTTACCATTATGAATGGTTGCAATTAATATTTGACCAAAATTATCAAGACTCCAGAGGCCTGGATCCAGAATCACGTTACTGGTTGTTCTTTCAGTGCCCCATGTTGACACGTTCCAAGTATCCGTGCCCCATCCATAACCTGCAGTTTGAAAGGTTGGACCAACTACTACATAAGGATCTATTTGTGCAGAACCTTGAGTTGACATACCGGTACCACCTTCATTTGCTGGCATAGTAATATCAAATGTATTAGTCGTAACATTAGATATTTCAAATGTATTGTCTTCAAATTGTGCTGTTGTAAAATTAGTTTCTCCACCACCAGGTAAAGATACAGAAGAAAATTTTACATATCTTCCTGCATTTAATCCATGACTAGTTTTATTAACGGTTACGGTTGCAGAAAATGTTGTTGAACTAAATGTTGCTCCAGTAATTGCTGTATCGAGTGGAGTAATATCAAAAAAGTCTTCACCATAATATAAAAACAAACCTTGTGATGTACCGATTGCTGCATACTTTTCTCCTGCTAAAGATGTCCATACATGTTGAGCTCTGGCAGCACCTGGTATTGTTAAATTATCTGTAGTAAGTTGTGACCAACCACCTATTTTTTCAGGTAGGCCGTATCTAAATCTAACAAAATCACCATCAGTCCATTGAGACTCAGCTCCTGATTGTGTTATTTGTTTATTAAAACCTGGTTTAAACTGTAATTTTTGCAACATAATAGACCACTATACTATGTTTTTTATTAATAATATAGTTTAAACTATATTATTTTTTATCTCTTTAATCACCTTTTTATTCATTAAAGATTCCTTAAATCTTTTATATCTTTTGATAAAAGGTACAAATCTTTCCCAAGTTGGAGAAGTAGAACAGGCTCTCATTATCTTAAATAATTCATTATTCATATTAAACCTTATTAGCTCTATTTCTTTATCTGAATCAAAATGCACATAAGCTAAATCTTCATCTTCTTTTAATGTAAACTCTTTTATATTAGTCCATAAATTTATTTCTAAATCAAAATTTCTAAACCATTTAGATATATTAAATTTACCTGGAACAATTGATCCAAATTTTAAATGTGGACTATTGGAAAAATAAGGAGAAGTAAGAGTCATATTTATATTTTCTTCTGTAAAAAAAATATAGGATATATTTAATATAAATAAGTGATTATCTTTAAAATTATTAGAATGTGGTTTTTTAGTTCCAATATAGTCTTTGCTTTTATGTATCATATCTTGTCCTTTAACTTCGTAAGAAGATTCTAAAGGAGCCTTTAAAACAAAAATATTATTTGTTAAATTTTTAACTGCTGGACAAAATATAAGATTATCATTTTTATTTATTGTTTTATCAATATTTTTTATTAATCTTTTATGTAAATGCTCTGGTTTTTTATAAATAATATTCCAATCAATATTATCTTCTGAACCAAAAACCGGAGACCAATATATTTTTGTTTTCATATTATTGATTGTTATAATTAAATGCTAAAGAAATTCTAGTGTCATTTTCTTCACTACGTTCAACACAATGACTTAAATTTGACCTAAATATAAGAAGTCTACCTGGAACAGCTTCATACCAAACAACCGAAGAATTAAGTGAATTGTAAGATTTTGATATAGGATCGTTTAAAGTAGGATCTGAATCAACTTTAAAAAAAATTCTAGATGACTTTTTTTGATTGCTTTTTAAAAAATAAACTGCTGATAAAGTATTTAAAGAATGAGTATGATATTCCTGGTAATCATATTTCTTATAAATATTAAACCAACTTTGCACACATTTAAAATTATTTTTATAATTCAGTTTATCAGCATACAAGGCTACATTAGAAGAAACCCAATCAATTAAATTTTTAAAATTTTTATCTTTTTGTAAATTATGTTTACCCAGAGTATTATATGTTTTATTAGACACCCATTCCTCTCCTCCTTTTTCAATTTTATTTTGTAAAATGTTACAAACTTTAATTAATTTTTTATCTATTTTTTTATGATTAGGATTATCTACATAACCAATAATTTTAGGACACCAATGTTCAAGATTAATATTCATTATATAAATTTAGGTCCCAATCCAAACATTGTAAGACTAGTTCTTATTCCTTTTGTAACAGGAGATACTCTGTGATTTAAATGAGATCTCATTATAACCATACTACCTGGTTCATTTAATTCAGAAACTTTATATTCTTCTCCATTAAAAATAAAAAACTCACCACCTTCATATTTTTGTTTTGATAGATTAATTAAAATAGTTAATTTACAATCAAAAATATCTGATTTAGATTCATCACGATGATAAGGATATTCACCTTTTATTTTAGAATTATAAACATTTAATAATACTTTAGTTAATTTAGTAAATGGGTATATTTTGTATCCAAAAATTTCATTATTAGTTTGATTAAATAAATCTATAACATTATTTAACTTATCTTGAATTTTACCATAATTTATTAAATATGTTTTTGTATTTTTAATTGAAACTCCATTTTTAGAAGCTGTGTCTTTTTTTGCTTCTAACCCATCTGCGTTTTTAATAATAAAATTATTTAAATCATTTATTTCTTTTTTAGAAAGAACTTCAGGAAAATAATAATAATCAAATTTATAGCTCATACTATTTATTTAAATATATAGTCCAATCAAGAAAACTTAAAATGTCTTTTAAATGTACTATTTCTAATTTATTTTTATTAATATAATTATTTAATTCTTCTGAATCTAAAATTATCCACCTAGATTTTGTTTCAATTACAATTTTATCGGCTTTAGATTCTGTACTTCCTTCTCTACCTATTTGATTGTCTTTTATTTTTTTCATAGGAGTTAAATCAAATTTAAATATTTTATTTGAACGACCTTTTAAAATACCTTTAATATCCCAAAGTTCTTTGTTTCTTTGTTTTGTAGATGCAATTTTATATTCTTTAAAATTTTTTAAAAACTCATTATTCATAATTTTTTTTTAATACAACATCAGAGATTGGAGGTAATCCTAAATGAAGTCTATTATCAAACTCATTTAACTTTGTTATTTTATTTTTTTTATTATAATGAAGAAAAACTTGACAACATTCTTTTCCTTTCAAAGGTTCTCTCCAATGTTCTAAAATATCTCCTCTATAAATTAGCATGTCACCTGGATACAAATTTATTTTTTTTATATTATTATCATCTAATTTTAAGTAAAAAGGCCACAGATCACCTCCTAAATTTAATGTAGTAGATACTTCACAACAATATCTATCTATGTGTTTAGGTAACACATCTCCTTTCATATAAAGTCTTGCATATGAATAATTCATAATAAGTTTAAAGTTAATTTTTTTTTCAATTTCAGGGAGTAATTTTTTTAAAAGTGTTTCCATAGCTACATCACCATAATGACAATAAGTATTTGGAACAAAGTCATCTGTCCATTTACCAAAAACATTAATGTTGGGTGGTAAATATTCATTAGTATAAAGAGTATAAGCTACCTGTCTTTTTAAAACAAAATATTCATACAAAAATTTACTTATTTCTTTAGAAATAATTTTTTTACAAACTAAATAGTTGTCTTTCTTAAAATTCATTATTTAAAATTAGGACCTGTAAACCAAGCAACTAAAGAAAACCTTTCTCCTTTTGTAATAGGATTTACTTTATGTAATAAGTAACTTGGAAAAAATACTACTCTTCCTTGTTTAGGTTCAATAACAACATAGTCTTTTCCAGTCTCAGAATTTTTACCTGTATATAAACATAGTTCACCACCATTAAAATCTTTAGGATCAGATAACATAACAACAGCAGATAGTTTTCTTATTCTTTTATTAAAGCCCATATCTAAATGTGAATTATAATAATTATTTGGTGCTATGTAATGTGTAAACTGTAAAGCTTCTGTTAATCCCCACAAGTCAAATTTAAAATAATCTGCATTAGCTTGAATTGTTTTAGCAACCAATTCATTGTAAAACCAAAGTGATTTATCATCAATGCCTATCCAAGAAGTATAACAATCTCTTATTTTTTTATTAAGTTTATTATCTCCAACTGTAGCTTTACCTTTTTTATTTTTTTGATTATTTTGTTTTATAAATTTTGTACATTGTTGTTTAGATAAAAAATTATCATAAAAAACAAATTGACTTGTGTGTGAAAGTTCAAATGGCCAAGATTCTGTTATAAGACTCATAAATTATATTTCTAATACTTCTTACATTCATTTGAATGAAATTTCAAGGGGCGACCATCTTTTCTATATATAGCGGAAAAAAATGTTATTAAAGTAAGTCTTTCTTCGCTATTGTTTCCAAAATTTTCAACGCCGTGATCAGCTGCACCATCAAAAATAATCATTCTATTTTTAACAGATTTAAATTCTATTGTTTTTTTAAAATGTGAATTATTGAATTTTAATTTATCTTTAAATTTTTTTGTTTTTTGTTTTTCTATATTTAAATATCCTTCTTTTCTTATTTTAAAAATTTCAGGAATTGGTTCTTTTATTCTTTTATAAATACAAGTTCCTGAACTTAAGTCATTAGTTAAATAGACAATAGAAGTAAATTCCTGCTCTAAATCTTGATGGATAAATCCTTGATTTGGATAATCTTTTGTTTTTATTTTTTGAAAATACTGTGTTGCAGTCCAATTTAAATTATCAATTTCATTTGGATATAAACTAACAATAATTTTTCTAGTTACATTAAGAAAAAAATCATAATCTATATTATGTAATGAATCAGTTCTTTCTCCTGGATAATTACCTTCACTTTTATAAAATTTTAATTTTTTTGAATAGTTGATTATTGTTTCAGGATTTACAAAAAAATCATCAATACAGAATACTGGCCAAATCATAATTTCTTATGATTTAGTATATTAATTTATTTAAAAAGTAAATAGGCTAATTATAAAGAATTTAGGTAATCTTCATTAACAGTTTGAAAAGTAACTTGATTTTCTGCTGTTACTACAGACCATGTTTGTGGATCTCTTATCCAATTTGTGTTATCTTCGTCCCAAATATATTGATCTGATTCAAATACATTAAAATCATTTACTTTTATAATTTGATGTGTATCAAAATCTACATCAATGTTTTTTAAAGGATTGTTTTGTAGGTCTTTATAGAAAGTATCATAAGTAACTGGTTTGCTAATTGGAGCTTCCCATAAACAACTTGTCTCATTTAATGTCCAAGAGTTATGAGGTTTAGGTGCAATAAAAGCATCTTTATCTGCATCATAAGTATAACCAATTGCTGCATAGTTTTTTCTAAAAGGTGTTCCACCTAATTTATGAACTCCACCTTCTGTATTATAAGATGTTTGTTTAAAATTAGCATTTGGCTGTTTTAATAAATCTTTTAAAAAAGTAATTCCTGAAGTTTCATCAGTTGCTATATCGTTAGACACAACAATAATTTCAGTAACTACATTATTTTCGTCTAGTTTTGCAAAATGTGCCATTATGTTGTGTAACTCCCTGATCCTGTCCATTTAACAACTTTAAAATCTCCATCATCTGTAACAGTTGGACTTCCTGTAGTTGTACCTGAGTAATCTGACGTTGGAATTCTTAAAATAACAACTCCAGATCCTCCTGAAGCGCCTGATCCTCCGCCGCCTCCTAGGCCTGAAGTTCCTCCGCCTCCAGATCCTCCACCACCACCTTGGCCTCCGCCTGATGGTGAACTTGGCCCGCCAGCTCCTCCGCCAGCATAATAAGTTGATGAACCTGTAATAGAAGACTGTCTTCCTTGACCGCCTCCTCCAGCTTGATTCGGGTCTCCTCCAGATCCTCCTCCTCCGGATCCAGCTCCACCGCCCCCTCCACCAAAAGGTGCGCCTTGTTCTGATCTATTTCCTGGTCCTCCATTATTACCCTGTGAAGGTGATAAAGCTGGTGTATTTCCAGTTCCACCAGCAGCTTGTCCTGAGTTATTTCCAGCAGCTCCTGATCCACCGCCACCTGATCCTCCAGGTTGTCCTGGCGTTGGTGATCCTGCACCGCCTCCACCTCCTCCAGTGGAAAATAATGTTCCTAATGTATCTGATACTAATGTTGAATTTGATCCTTGAGTAGATCCTCCACCGCCACCGCCGACAGTTACTGTAATTGTTTCTCCAAAAGGAACATCAACTTCATCAGTGTAAAATCCACCACCTGCTCCTCCGCCATATGATCCTCCACCGCCACCCCCGGCAATTAAAAGATAATTCATGGTTAATTTTGGAGCGCCTTTACGTTGACCAAAGCCTCCTGCTGATCCGGCTGCTAATGAACCTATAATTGGCATCTTTCTATCCTCCTGTTATTACGCGAATTGCGTTTGAGCTGCAAGTACAGTAAATACTGAACCACCAGTTTTAATAGCTGTGTAAGTGTACACATCATTTGATGTTGTATTACCAGCTGTAGGGGCTGCTCCACCTTGCCATACTGGAGTTACTGTAGTTCCATCTACTTGTACTGTAGTATTGTAATAAGCTGTTGCACCTTGTTTTGAAATGTATGCAACTGTGATTGATTCACCAACATCCATAGACGCATCTAAAGAGTTTGAACCATCACCTCTTAAATTAACTGTAAAGTTTGCATCAGCTGTTGCAGTATCTAATTGAACTGCTTGAGTATTTGTATCAATGTTAATGTTTGAAGTATATGTAGCATTGACATTTACTTTTTCTGCAAGACCTTGAATTTTACCATTACCATCTAATGTAACTCTTCCAATTCCTTTTGGAGTTAAAAGAAAATCTAAATTAGTATCACCACCAACTGCAGCTATTGATGGAGAAGAACCAGTTGCTTGGTTAGTTACATCAAAATAGTTTACAGCTGAAGCTGTTTTTTGAAATCTAATATATGGATTGTTTGAATCATCTTCGATTGCACCAGCGTCATCAATGATGATATCGTTTCCATTTGTATCTAATACTCCAGATAATTGTGGAGTGATGTCTGAAGATAAATCTGTGAAAGCTGTATCAACAACGTTAGTACCATCAGAGTAAACCATTTTAGTACCTTTATCTGTTGTACCCCATGTTACCCCAGTTCCTGAAGTAGTTTTAACAGTTACAGTAAATGCACCTGAAGTTCCGTTTTCAATGATATAAGTTTTTTCTACTGAATCAGGAATTACAACATCAATGTTTGTAGTGATTGTTCCTGTTAATTTAATTACGGCATCTTTACCATTTGATGGAGCGCCATTTGAAAAAGTTAAAGTTGCACCAGTAGTTTCGTTAACTGTAATTGCAGAATAACCACCGATTGCTTGTTCTAAAACTAATAAGTTTGTGTTTGTAATTTGTCCCCAAGTTCCTGAATTTTCACCAGTAGCTTGAACCGTTAACTTTAAGTTAGCTGATGTTGAGTTCGCCATAATTTTTTATCTCCAATGTTTATTTTATAAATTTTTTGACAACTATTGTCAATATATTATTTTTAAGCAGCGGTGTCAACTGGTCTCCAAGTAGGTGCTGTGCCTGTATTTACTTGGTTCCATATTAGTGTTTTAAGGGTTCCCTCGTCCATTGTCAAGTCATTTCCTGTTAATGTTACTAATGCATTTCCAGTGACTGTTTCATCACCTTCCTGCATAGCCATTTCTTGACCGGTTACAGCAGCTATAGTATTTGCATCTAATACTGCTGTTCCAAGATTTATAGTTGCAGCTTGTGCATATCCTGTAGCATCAAAATATGAACCATTACCCCAAGTCGATTGACCCCAAGTTTCTTCACCCCATTCAATAGGAGTTATTACACCGGTGTTAGCATTACCTTGAGTTACAACGTCATCTAACGTTGCAGTCATTTCTATACCAATTAAATTAGCATCTGGTGCAGGATCCACGGTTCCTTCATTAGTCTCCATGGCAAGAGTAGTAATTTGTTCATTACCATATGCTCCACTGCCCCATGCATAAGAACCATTCCAAGTTGATGCTGATGTAGCTGATACTTCCGCAATTGTATTTGCATCTAAATCAGCTGTACCATCATTAGCTGTTAATTCTTGTCCTGTTGGATCTACAATCGCTTCTTGATATTGAAGCGTCATAGTCATTGGTTGACCTACTACTTCTGCAGTGAATGATGCAAAACCTTCTGCATCACCTTGTGTAATTGTTGCTTCTTCTCCAGTTAATTCACCGGTTACACCATCTGCTGTTACAGTTAGTGATCCTAAATTTCCTGATAATTCTATTCCTGTTACATCTGCATTTTGACCAGATATACCCCAAGTTTCAAAACCCCAAGTATCAGAACTCCAACCTACATTTACTTGTGCATCTACAGTTGCTGTTCCTAAATTAGAAGATAAAGAAATTCCTTCTGCTTGTAGAGTACCTTCAATACCCCAACCATTATAGCCCCAAGTTACTCTTCCCCAACCTGTATTAATTTCTGCATCAATAGTTACAGAACCAACATTTGAAGTTATTTGATTTCCTGTTGGAGTTACATTTGCATTAAAGAGATCACCCCAGTTTGCAAAACCCCATGTTCTTGCAGACCAGCCGACATTGACTTCAGCAGTTACAGTTGTCCCACCTAAAGAAGCGTCAAGGTTTCCACCTCCGCCCCAAAAATAATTTCCATAGGAATCTGTTCCCCAAGTAGTATCGTTTGGATTTACTACATTGACGTATGCATTACCAAACACACCCCAATTGAGGTAGCCAAAAGTATTTGTGCCCCATCCGGCCATAGGAGTTTACCTCCTAATTAACCAGAGATCCTTAGAATCGCTGCTGTTGATGTTGCTGCTGGAAACTGGATTGTAAACGTACCAGAAGTTGCAGTTTTGTCTGCACCAAAATCTAATACAGCAACCGCTGCATCAGTTACAGTAGCAGATGTATTGTAAATCAATGCACCTCTAGCAGTTAACGTTACTCCAGTAAACGATAAGTTATTAAAGTCAACTCTAGCTACACCGGCAGTTTGTGATGTTCCTGCATTAACCAATGTCCCACCACCTGCTGTGTATTGTCCTGAAGCAGCCACTTCATTTGAAGAAGTGTATGAAGTAGTAGCAGAAGTTAGAGTTGCACCTGCGGTATAAAGAGCTAATTTAAAAACATCGCCACCAGTTTGTTTAAAGTTATGCTCACCTTCCAAAAGTTCTTTTTTGAAAGAGTTAGCAATCGCTTGTGTTATAGCCATAGTTTTATCTCCTTATATTTATTTTCCACCGAC
>Ga0208161_1001863_pt1 | contig 10989 bp, 9 predicted proteins | sample CB_VirMetaG_3_FD_184538 | JGI IMG/M metagenome (GOLD analysis project Ga0208161, IMG submission 184538) | Freshwater to marine saline gradient viral communities from Chesapeake Bay - CB_1508_1S Viral MetaG (SPAdes) (version 4) | ecosystem: Environmental > Aquatic > Marine > Coastal | place: USA... | reverse complement strand
CAAGACTTCTAGGCGGTTCAATACCATTAGTGGAGTTAGTTACTAGAGATGAACTTTCACAAGGCATAAGAGCAGTAAGGGTACTGTTTCTCAATCCATGTTCCTGAATCTCTTTACGCAAACTTTCCCAATCATGAGTTAGTTTTCTCTTACAAATTTTATCAACTTCTTTGCAGTAAGTATCAATAGGCAAAATACCTTGACTATACTTTGTACGATCAAACCATTCACACTTACCTCTCTTCTTTGCTAAACGTACAGAAGCTTTGAGAAGATAGTATTGTATACTTTCTGCTAGTTCATCTACTAACGTAACAGCTTCTTTATCTTCATAAGAATACCCGTTCTTTGCTAAGAAGTAAGCAAGGTTAGTTATACCAACTCCAATACTACGACGGTGCTTCATCTTTTTAGAAGCGTCAACAGGATAAAGCTGATGATCAATAATGTAATCTAGAGACCTTACAATGTTGTATGAAATATTTTCTAGATCTTCTAGCTTACGTAAAGCACCTACGTTAATTGCGGATAAGATACAAAGAGCGATTTCACCATTCTCTTCATTATCAATATGTGTAATAGGTGTAGTTGGTAGTGTAATCTCTTGACATAAGTTAGACATATAGACAGTATCTAAAAATGAACTATGCTCATTAGTATTGTCTACATTCATGACATACATACGTCCAGTTTCAATACGCTCCTGACAAAAGTGCATGAATAGTTTACGAGCAGGTACTTCTCTCTTGAAAATACTTCTACTACGTTCATATTTTTCATACAACCTTACAAACTCTTCTGTATTACTAAAAAAAGCTTCATATAAGTCTGGAACTTCATGAGGAGTAAAAAGAGTAATCTTACCATCTTCAACAAAGCGTTTGTAAAACAATCGATTGAACTGTATAGAGTAATCCATTTTACGAACTCTATTGTCATCTGTACCTCTATTATTCTTTAGTACTAAGATATCTTCAATCTCTTTATGCCAAAAAGGAAAATGAGTAGTACTAGAACCACCTCTAACACCATTCTGAGTACAGCACTTAGTAGTACTCTCAAACATTTTAAGGAAAGGAATGACACCTGTATGTACAACTTCACCATTCCTAATCCTAGAGCCAACTCCACGAATACGACCAAAGTTCAAACCAATACCAGCTCTATTAGCTGTATAGTAACCAACTGCAGTATTAGAATGAAAGATAGAAGGTAAAGAGTCACCCACATCAATAAGGGTACAAGAACTATATTGTCGGGATGGAGTTCTTACACCGCACATAATTGGTGTGGGTAACGAAATTTCAAATGTACTAATGTCGTTGTAAAAGCTTTTTACTGCTTTGAGCTTATTATCTCCTTCATTACTATTAAGTATCATAGCAATGAGCATATACATATACTGAGGGGTCTCGTATATCTTGCTTGTAGAACGATCTTTAAGTAGATACTTATCTACTAGCTGTTGTAATCCAGCATAAACAAATAGATAGTCTCTATTATGCTTTATAACTTTATCTAGTTGCTCAATTTCGTCTTCAGTATAGAGATTAAGTATCTCTTCATCATAAACACCATACTCAATATTTTGCTTGATTACATTGAGCAATGATGGCATATTATCTGATACACCAAAGACTTGTTTACGTAAATAGTAATTGAGTAAATTTGCAGCTACAATCTGGTAATTAGGAGTAGATTCGCTGATAAGATCAGCAGCAGAGTAAATTAAGACCTCATGTATCTTAGTTGTCTCAATATCGTCAAAAATCTGTAACGAAGTATTAATCTCAATATCACTAACATTAACTCCTTTAATGTCCTTTGTCGCCCAGAACAATACGTCATGTATTTTCTCAATATTAAAGTCTTCCGACCTTCCATCCCTCTTTTTTACTTTCATAAACGTTCTATATTTTATTAAAAATCAGGTTAGAATCAACTACTTTACTGTGGATTGACCGAAGTAAAATCCAATGATAGCTGTTAGTGCTTGTCTGATTTCTGGAATAAGAACGTAACCCATAGACTCAACAAATAACTTCTCTGGTCTTGAGCCAAATAAACCAAAGAAAATAGGCTTTTGAGTATCAACTTCAAGTACAACTGGAATAGATAATAATGTAGCTAAAAATGGAGCTAATATAACTCCAAACATAATACTAATGACAATAAAACGTCTTACCCACTGACCAGCAGACCCTTTAGCTCTCTCAGCTGCAGCATTACGAGTATCTTCTGCGAACTGATTCCTCTTCATTAGCATCTCGAACTTCTTCTGATTATCCTGAGACCTCTGAGCCATGAATTTAAAAATAAATCCGGTAATCGAGCCGCCAAACAAAGTGAGAATTTCAGTAGGTATCATATAAGTATTTATTTAAATTTTAAGACTAAAAAAGAGCCAGAGGCTCTTTTAAGTTTTATATAAATATGTATTAGTTTGTTTAATTTTACTTATTGTTATTATTAACGACGCTTAAGCATCCTTCCGCATGCTCAATTTCCTCTATTAATTTAATACATTCTTGAACTAAATCAGGATGTTCTCCAATACCTGCTGGATTTTGTAGATAGTTTTCTAGGTTTACTTGAGCTTTTTTCTTTTTGTACTCGAAATAAGAACCTGCACCATCTAAAAGAGCTTTCTTCCACTCGTCTTTACTCATGCTAAAAATCCTCGATCAATACTATATACTAGTTTATTATCATTTTTGATACATTCAATATCTTCTGCGACATTAATCTTCTTCATCGCCTGTTTATGAATATCTCTAATGTCAGTAGCATCAGGACATTCAATAGTTTCTGAACGCTTATCATCAGTGTATACATCTTTGATTAGAATACTGTACGTTTTCATTTCAATTAATAATTAGATTATTATCTTCTAATTTGCAAGTTAATTTTTGCGGCTTCGTTTTATTTGATATAATAATTGTAGCTACCATACATTCAATATGTTTTTGGAAATATCTTTTTAGAAATCTTGCTCCATATTTTCTTGAATAACCATGATTAGCAATATAGTTTAACGCATCTTCTGTAACGTCAAATCTAATTTTATGAATCTTTTTGAGCTTTGCAACAAATTTCTTTACTAAAATATGAACTAAGTTTAGAATATCTTCATTCTTAAGATGATCAAATGTAATTATTTCATCTAAACGGTTCATAAATTCTGGCTTAAAGTATGTTTGCAGCTTATTCTCTAAATCCATTGTAGACATAGCTGCTTCTTTAAAGCCGATAGTTTTAGTATCAAACAACTCAGCACCAATATTACTAGTGAATACAATAATAGTATTTTTAAAGTTAATCTTTCTTCCGGTACTATCAGTTAAATCTCCTTTGTCTAAGATTTGTAGAAATATATTCACAATCTCAGGGTGAGCCTTTTCAATCTCATCAAATAAAATTAAACTATAAGGGTTCTCTTTTACAAAGTCTCCTAATATACATCTATCCTTATAACCAACATAACCTGGTGGTGATCCTATAAGTTTACTAACAGCATGTTTGTCCATAAACTCGGACATATCAATTTTTAGAAAAGCATTTCTGTGATGAAAGAACTCTTCGCTAATTAATTCACATAAATATGTTTTACCAACACCAGTTGGACCTAAGAAAAGAAAACTACCTAATGGCTTGGAAGGATCTTGGAGACCAGTTTTAACTCTTTTAAAGTGTTCGAATATTACATCGATAGCTTTACCTTGAGATACATAACTAGTTTTAATTTTATTTATAGCAGTTGATAGATTAGGTAATGAGCCGTTAATCTCACTTACAGGTATACCAGTTTTACGAAAAATTATTTCTTTTAATAATTCAATATCAACAACATTCTTTTTCCTTCCACCTTTTTTAACAGGCGCGGGTATTTGAGATACAATTTCTTCTTGTTCATCTTTAACTTTTATAGCATCATCGAATTTATGATCTTTAACTAAGTCTATTTTCTTATCTTCTAACTCTTCTGCTCTGTTTTGAAGTTCAATTAAATTTTCATCTACTATTCTATTTTTTATAGTTAGATATGCTCCACACTCGTCAAGTAAATTTATTGTAGCTGTTGGCTGAGCTTGTTCAACTAGGTATCTAGAGCTCAAATCTATAGCATAATTAAAAATATTTTCCTTATATTTTACAGAGTGGAACTTCTCGTAAGAGTATATATTATTTTTTACTATAGTTAGTGTTTCTTGCTTGTTAGTAGGCTTTATATTAATAGTCTCAAAGTTACTTATAATGTAACTATTGGATTCTAAATGCTTCTTGTAGTTATCTGAGTCGGTTATACCAATAAAATTAACATCATCTAGTTCAAATAACTCTCCAAAGTACTCTTCTACGTTACTTGTACCTTCAATTCTAGTAATTAATGATATATCTGGTATTATAACTATAATATTAGGGTTGTTCTTAAGGAAATTATGTACGATCTCCATGCGAGATTCAAAGTCTCCCCTATATTTAGTACCACTTATAATACTCTTTAGTCTAATCTCTAAAACAAGCTTATCACAAAGATTTTCTGGTGCTTGTTTTCTTACAATTCTACGAGCTAACTCGTAAACTATACTCTTTTTACCTACTCCAGGCTCGCCTGTAACAATAATATTAGTATTGTGCTTTTTACTAAGTGTCAAAAAGAAGCTATTATAGTCTGCTTTACGATTAAACGTGTTTTCTAGTTTATTACTTTCAATTAACTTAGATATGTTATTAAAATATTGTAGAACATCTTCTGGTATAGTACCAATAAACTGTTTAGTGTCAATTTCTTGACCAAATTCTTTTTTTAGTACATTTTTTACCGTCTCAAAATCTAAACCATACTCTAACAAGATAGAAACTGCGACGCCATCGTTTTCATATAATAAACTCAAGAATAGATGTATAACTTCGACATTATTTTTGTCTAATTTTTGAGCAATACCCTTTGCAAAGTCAATTATTTTTATAACTCGTGGGGTATAGTTTATAATAGGGGAGAGTTTATGAGACTTATTAATATTATCAATGCTAAGTATAGACGCCACCACTTCAGTAAGTACACCTGGCTCAACATTTAGTTTTTTGAACGTATCATTAAGTGCTTTATCATTACACTCTAATAGTCCGATTAGTAAATGCTCTGTCCCTGCGTTTTTACTGTTGTAATCCTGTGCATATTTTTTAGCTATAGCTAATGCACTTTGAGCATTCTTGCTAAACTTCATTTAAATTATATATCTGATCCCGAAAATGTTCCAGAAGTTGTATCTGATGACTTAGTATACCATAAAATATTACCATCTACTATTGGACCTACAATACCACCACCGAATCTTAAAACATTACCAGAAACGGCATCATAAGATGATGGGTAGGTGCAAGTATTATCAGGCTGGTCTCCACCGCAACCATTTCTACCTAATGCTCCACCATACGCGCCATCCATAACAGAAAAGTTATCAGTATTATAACCACCAGTTGTTCCTGTAGTGTTACCCCCTGCTCCGCCACCTGTAACCGACCCATCAGAACCTGCGTAGACAAAACTAGCGCTACCAACTGTAATAGAACCAAATGTACCACCCGGGTGTATAATACCACCTAGACCATAACCATTCGGTTCAATACCAGCCCCACCACCTCCAGCTGATGAAGCACTAAGAGCGCTAACTTCAGGCATTGGATTAGCAGATACTGCAAGGTAACCAGCGCCACCACCACCAGCTCCACCAAAAGCAGAACCGGAATTATTAATTGTTAGGTAATTGAAAGCACTTAACGATATAGCAGGTCCACCATCTTGACCTTCATGAGTGTATTCCCCATCCTCAATATCATCGACTGTACTAACTGGATCTGTTACTGCATCTTCTTCGAAGTATTCACCCGAAAGCCATAATAAACCAGTACCACCAGCACCACCTTTGCCGATAACCAAGCTACTTTGGGGTATAGTAACTGTTAAAATACTACCTGTTTTTATACTGTAAGAAGCACTTTGATTATCAAAGAATATAGCACCACGGTCAGCTGATGGACTATAAACTGTTAATGGAGCTGTTATTGTAAGAGTTACATCTAACGCTTTATCTGCACTATAAGTTTGATAAGTTGAGTCAGCTGATAACAAATACCATACATTAACCCCACTTAACTTACCTGTAGAATTATAATTAGTAGGATATGTAGAGTCGACCGTTAAACTAACTGGTATTAACTCTTCAGAAACAACTCCTAGATTACTTACAATTGTTCCTAGATTGCTTCCAGCGCTTGGGTTTGTTATATTAACAGTAAATGTTTCTTGTAATTCTGCAGTTGTGTCTGCAGTTGCGCTAATATCAAAGAATACAGCACTTACGTTTTCACTAAATATTACTGTACCACCAGATAGTGTAGTAGCAGACACTTGGCCAAATGCAGCACTACTAAAATCTGTATAGTCTCCAGACGCACTACCCCTGTAAGTATTGTCTGTTGTTATATAATCGAAGTCAGAATTAGAAGCTGTACCATTAGATGTATATATATTAACACTAATACTATCATAAAACGTTCCAGTTGTACTGGATCTCGTTATAGCGAATCTCGCTGGCGATCCGTTTTCTGTTGCTACTGGTATAGTAGAGTAAGAAGATAGATTTATAGTATACAGATCCCCTGAAGCTGTAATGGAAGTATTTCTAGTATAATTATTTTGATCTATAATACCACCAGACGGTGCGTATATAAATGTTTCAAATGATTTATTGTTTCCTGAATAAAAGCTTTCAGTGCCTAGATCAATATCAACACTACTAGTACCATATGCTAGAGTATATACAGCTGGATCAGAACTATCAATATGACTATAATCACTTGTTAAAGTACCTGTACCAGCTGTTGTATACAATTTAAACTTAGACTCTCTATCAGATTTATTTCTTATAACCTTATATCTTACTGGCTCACCACCTAGAACTGTCAAGTCTGTTACAGTAGGATCAAATTTAATTATAGGTAACTCTTCAACTTCAACAGAGGATGGTAAGACTTCAGCTATATTTGCTGGTGGATTGTTATTTAAATAACTCTCCTTGATAATATCAAACAAAGCAACTTGCTGATTGTATAACTTAGTTATAGGTCTATTGATAATATCAGTCAAAAGAGGTTCATTAACCCCAATATAAAAATCTGAAGTAATTTCAAAGTTAGAAGGTATTGTATATGTTGCTTCTACTACTGTACAAATTTCAGGAACTCGAGTATCAGCATAATAAGAATAGATTTTTTTATTTAAATTCTCAAATAACGAGCTATGATTGTATGCTATCTTTTCAGTAGTCTTATTAAACGAAATTGCGTTTACTAACTCTTGAGGTTTTATAGATATATCAGATAAGGAGAAGTAATTTGTATAAAAATTATCGTGATATAATTTATTAGTTTCGTTCTTATCTCTAAATATACTAAATTTAGTTTCACCTGAGCTTAAATGAGAAAATAAAAGTAAATTATCTACCCCGCTGATTGAATCTACTCCTAAGCTGTTAACGAACTCGTAATTACTATTCAAGTTAAATAAACTCATATCATAAAATGATATTGGTCTACTTAAATTAGTTTTATAAAATTTAACTACAGATTTATTAGTAACAATATATAATACATTATTTTCTGATGGACTAGAAATAATCTTTCTGAAGTTATTTTTTTCTTTATAAACTTTTGTTGTATCTAGTCTTGAAGTATAACTACCAAAAACATCATAAATTTCAAGATTAGTAAAGTCTGTATTTAACGTAATAACAACCCCGCTCTTACCTAGTATAAAAATTTTACCGGTTGATACTAAATCAGATGCTCGACTAACAGTAATACTGATAGGATTATAATCAAATATTTCTTTATTAGTATAACTAGTAATAAAGTTAAAGTTTAAATCAAAAACCTTAATTGTAAAATTACCATTATCTAAAACATAAATGTAATTATTGAAGATACTAATACCAGATGGATTAGTAAGTTTATTTTTCCTATTAACCTTACCTTTACCGCCAATAGTTTTAATTAAAAATCTACCAGGTAAATTACTAGTTAAGCTAGTACGTTCAACGGGTGGATCAGAATATATAAATCCTGCAACGTCAAATTTGAATAATGTATTATTACCTTTATCTAATACGAAAAGAAAATTATCAAATGAATCTACAGCAACAACATTACTAAATTCAAATTGCTTATTATGTTCTACTTTATTACCGGTGAGTAAGCTAGTAATAGTAGTATCATCGTGCTTGAAAATTAAGCTATTATCAGTACCAAAAGCAAATGCTACTCTTTCTTCTGTGTTACCTCTCTTTACATAATGAACTTCGTTAATAGTTGAGAGTAAAGCAGTACCCGCTGTTGTAGTATCCACCGAAACAGGTATAGCAGTGTATTGATTATTGAAATGTACTGAACTTAAAGCTGAAGTTGGAGATGTTTTAGTAGTTATTTCTGCATTAGCAATCAGGTATAGATAGTTACTATACAATTTACTAATAGAATCATTGTATACACCTGCTAGTAATAAGTCATTATGACTTATTTTTATATCATCTAGAGTAAAAGGCAGAGTATTTTGAGCAGTATCGAACTTCTCTAAAACTCTATCTCTAGAATACGTTGCTGTTACTTCGGAATATACACTACTCATTTATAAAATATTTAATCCATGTTAAGTTTTCTACCAACTAACCCGTCTATATTATTCTCTTTTAAATATCGATAAGCCTGATCAACATTATAGAATATCGCAGGTTCGCTATTACAGTCTAGAAAAATTGTACCGTCTAGCATTTCCAAATGCTTAGTTTTTTCATTGTATATATATTTTGGCCATGGCATTAATAAGTATTTATATGGTTGCGAAAAAAAATACAGGGAAGAAACAGTATAGGGAAGAAGTAATAACCGCAGATTATATCTTAAACCTATATAAGGAATGTAAAACCATCAAAAACCCGAAGGCAAGGCAATCATTTATGCAAGATGTAAAGAAATTAATTCCTTATATAGGTAAAACAGTAGTACTACAACTTGAAGATTAGTAAACTTTAATCATAAACTTAGTGCGACTATCAACAATACCTGAGGATGGGTATAAATGCTGCAATCCGCCACGTGCTTTTTTATCTACATCACTAATTAGAGCATTAGAAAATACAACATACAAAATAGTAGTACTACTACTAGCCCAATAATAATCAATTACAGGGGACATTGTATTATTACGTTTTGGTACATTAGGGTAAAACGCTCGCCAATTATATGCGTTAATTTCTACCATTTTATTATCTGTACTATTAATAGTATTATCAAAAGTAATTTTGTAAATACCAGACCTATTTGAACCATCTAAATAATGACCAGTTGAATTTCCAGTAGCTACTGTCCAGGACTCATACGTTCTGCTGTTATATGAAGAACTACCAGCACCTATAGCACTAGAAGCATATGTATTCATATCTGATACAGATATTAACTCAACAGTATTAGTTCCAAAATCATATCCAATTGTACCGCTCTGATTAAAGGATACTGCAGCTATAACATTACCGCTACCCTCAGTAGCAACAGCTAAATCTCCATCACTATCAACCATAACCGGTCTGTTACCAGTACCAGCTAAACCAGTCACTCTTACATTAGAAGCAGATACATTAGTAGCGGTTAAAGTAGAAGCAGAAACAGTACCACTAAACACTACATTACCGGAAATATTACCACCATGTATCTTATCTCCATTTATTCCATTATCTGGAACAACTATATGATTAAATGGTATAGCAGAATTAACAGCCATCCATGTAAGAGAACCATCTCCTGCATCTCTTGCAGATAAAGTATATACAGTACCGAAGTAGTCACTAACAGAAACCACATCGCTAGGGGCAGCAGCATTAATTGTTTGTACGTCATAGTCTGCTGCAGGTGTAAAAACGAAATCCCCGACCTCAGCTCTACCATCAGAAGATACAGCTGTAAGAGTAGTGATATCAAAGCCTTCAGCTTTAAAAATCATGGAGGTACCAACAGAGTTACCACCTGTAGTAGTACCATCTCCTACGAACACACGTGTACCATCTGTAGAGTAACCTAATTCACCTTCACAGAGCTCAGTTTGTAATCTATCTGCATCTGATCCTCTACGTAAGAAAATTCTTGCTTTTTTTACCTCGGCCATATACAATTATTTATATTCTAACTAAATATTTAAAATGGTCCCAGAACAGTTTTATATCCTAGCCGATCAACAAACTTCAGGTTTTGTAGTTAAAGTTATTAATGCTAAAGATAATAGCGTTGTAAAAATGCATACTTTTCCTGGAACTATCATTAATCCACCGGTTTTATCTGGTGATACAGCTACATTTTCTTATAAAGCAGCTGTTACAAAGTATTTAGTTGTTTTAAATATCAAAACCAATCAAAAACGCGAAAAGATTATTCAGTAATCTCTTCTGCTATCTTCTTTTCGTGTATTACAGGTATAGCAGCTGCTCTAATATCCTCATTTGCGGCTTGACCAACCTTACGTACATCGTCTTTACTCTTCATTAATTTCAATGGCACGTTCTTAAATGGATGTGTATGTGGATATGAACGAGTCAAACCTCCAGTAGGTTCCCCGATACTACCATTACTATAGGAACCTAATGAAGTATATTCAATAGTACCACCAACGAGTCTACCTTCCACAACGACAGGTTCGGTTTCTTGTAATTCTAGCGGTGCTGTTATATGATGAACACTTAATTCACCTTCAACATGCAAGGACCCGCCTATAACAACATTCTGATTAACTCCTAAGTTACCATCAACAACAACTTGCTTTTTATTCTTATTACGGAGCAGTAACATTTCAGCAGCTATAGTAACAACCTTAGAGTTAATATTAATTTCATCTTCAGCAACAATATTAGTTTGCTGACCTGCAATGTTTGTTATTGATCCCCC
>Ga0208161_1001858_pt1 | contig 11023 bp, 24 predicted proteins | sample CB_VirMetaG_3_FD_184538 | JGI IMG/M metagenome (GOLD analysis project Ga0208161, IMG submission 184538) | Freshwater to marine saline gradient viral communities from Chesapeake Bay - CB_1508_1S Viral MetaG (SPAdes) (version 4) | ecosystem: Environmental > Aquatic > Marine > Coastal | place: USA... | reverse complement strand
TGGAAATTAAATGGTCCATCCCCCAGCTTGAACGCCACACCGCAGACGGTTTTGTCTATACGGCTCACTGGCGCTGCACGGCCACTGACGGCGAGTTCAGCGCTTCCAGCTACGGCACCGCAGGGTTTCAGCAAGACCCCGAGGCGGGAGACCTAATCCCCTACGAAGACCTCATCGAGTCTCAAGTGCTTGGCTGGGTGTGGGAGAGCGTGGACAAGGACGCAACCGAGGCGGCGCTTGAGGCGAAGATCGAGGCGGATATGAATCCGACGACGGCCACCGGGACGCCGTGGTGATACACTAACCAGCGGAGAGGCAAGGGGTGATGAATGGACGTGCTCGATGCCATCTCCGCAATCTGGCCCATATTTGTGGGCTTCATCGGCTTGGTCATCGTGCTGGCCAAGCAACACGCGGACGTTGAAACCCTCAAGGAAAAGGTCCGTGTGCTTTTTGAATTGTGGAACGGGAGAGAAAGATGATCACGGTTGACGGTGTTGAATATAACGAGGACGACCTGACCCCCGAGCAGAAGGCCAACGTGGCCGCGATCCTGCGCATCCGGGAGCGCATGAATGCGCTGGCGGAGGAGCATGAAAACCTGCGCGTGGCGGCCGAGGTGCGGCAGAACACGCTGGCGGAGTCATTGACCAAGCCTATCGCCTCAGACGACGGCGATTGATACAATTGGAGGGCACAGGACGTGGAGCGGGCCATGCAAGATCAAGCGCACAAAGCAGCTGACGCGCTCGCTGCCACTTCCGTCGTCAGTGCCATCACGGCCAACCTTCCCCTCATTACCGAATGGCTCCAGCTGGTCGCCGCCCTCATCGGTATCTGCTCCGGTCTTGCCGCCCTCCGCTTCTACCTGAAGCGCATCAAAGCCCTCGACGCTGGGGCGGACGATGACGGCACCCAATAGCATCCTCCTTCGCCGCATGGGCAACTCGCCGTGGGGCGTGTTCGGCACCCTTACGATTGGCGAATGGTCCTGCAAGACGCTGGAGCGGCCATGGGAGGGCAACGCCCGCAATGTCAGCTGCATCCCCTCTGGGCGCTATGAGCTCCAGAAGCGGCCCTCGCCGCTCATCTCCCGCCTGACTCAAGAGCAGTACCAGCAGGCTTGGGAGGTGTGCGACGTGCCAAATCGCAGCCACATCCTCTTCCACCCCGGCAATTGGATCGAGCACAGCGAGGGCTGCATCCTTGTCGGGGTTGATTACATGGTAGTGAATAATAAGCCCGGCATCGTGAGCTCGCGCAAAGCGTTCGATGAGCTCATGGCCGTCCTGACTCAGCACGACGAATGGGCCATCACGATTCTTTGGCCCACCTATCAGTGGCCTTAGGAGGCAATCTCATGGACGCAATCTTCAACCTGCTCGACGCTGCACCCGCATGGCTCACGGCCATCACAGGCCTTGTCACGGCCGCCACGGCCATCACTGCGCTGACCCCGACGACCGCCGACGATAAGGTGCTCAACACCGTCCTGCGCATTTTGAACCTCGTGGCCGGCAACGTGGGCAAGAACAAGAACGCCGACGATGCTTGAGGCAATCCTCATCACCTCCGTGCTCGGCGCGTGCCTTTATGCCTACATTATGGGCAGCAGGCACGGCCGGGCCGAGGTGGAGTCGGACAGCTTGAGGGAGATGGCTGAAAGCGTGAGGAGGGGAATCCATGCGCGTCGTAAAGTTCGCAGCAATGATGGCGACGGCGGTGACGATCCTGACGGGGTGCGCGAGCGCTCCCTTAGGGACTGACCCCGCCTGCACCGTGTTCGAGCCCATCTGCGCAAGCAGGGCCGACACCGAAGACACCATCAAGCAGATCATCGGCCACAACGCCGCCTTTGAGGCCATGTGTGGCATCGAGGTGCATTGCTGATGTCTGCACCCATGAAGGTCGACCCCGAGCTGCTCAACTACGCCGTGAGCTCCACCGAGCGCAAGTGGCTCAGCGCCGTGCTGGAGCATGGCTCGATGCACGCGGCAGCGAAGGTCCTTGGCGAGCATCGGAACAACGGCCGGCAGGCCGTCGAGCGTGTACGCCTGAGAGCCGCCAAGATGGGCTACGCGCCCGAGGCGGACATGAGGCACCCCACCACCACCCCCTTCGCCGTCAAGGGCGTGTCGACGCTCTACGGCGACGACGGGCAGCCCAAGCTGCAATGGGTCAAGACCGCCACCGATCAGGAGGCGCTCCGCCAGATCGCCCTTGACTTCATCGAGGCGTGCAAGGAGGAGATACCCCGCGAGCCTCGGAACAAGTCAAAGCCGAAGCCCACCGATCCTGAGCTCGTCAATCTCCACGTCATCACCGACTTCCACTTTGGAATGCTGGCATGGGGCGAGGAGACGCGGGGCGACGACTGGGACACCGCCATTGCCGAGCGCTTGCTGGTGGGCTGGTTCGAGCGAGCCATTGAGCAGGCGCCAAACGCGGCTGGGGCGATCCTCTGCTTCCTCGGCGACGACCTGCACTTCGACGGCATGGACCCGCTGACGCCGGCTTCTAAGCACCTCCTCGATGCCGACACGCGCTTTTCCCGCATCGTCCGGCTCTGGATACGGGTGCGGCGCCAGATCATGCAGATGATGCTGGACAAATATCCTTGGGTGCACCTCATCGAGGCCGAGGGCAACCACAACCCCGTGAGCTCCATTTGGATGCGCGAGTGGCTGGCGGCGCTCTATGAGGACGAGCCCCGCGTCACGGTGGACCAGTCGCCGGACCCCTATTATTGCTTCGAGTGGGGCGACACGTCCCTCTTCTTCCACCATGGCCACAAGCGCAAGATCACGGCCATCGACGACGTTTTTGTGGCCAAGTTTCGGGAGGTGTTTGGGCGGACGCGGCACAGCTTCGCCCACATGGGCCACTTCCACCACCGCCACGAAGTCGAAGGCAACCTCATGGTGATCACGCAGCACCGGACGCTGGCAGCCTCGGACGCCTACGCATCAAGGGGAGGCTACATGTCCGGCCGCGAAGCGCAGGTGATCACCTATCACAAGAAGCACGGCGAGTGCGGCCGTGTCATCATCACCCCGGAAATGATTGGAGAGGGAAACCATGATCACCAATAACACCTACGCCCCGACCATCAAGGACAGCCTCAAGCGCGTGGCCGAGCGTCAGGGGGCGCAAATTTTCCACATGCCGGGCCATGGTCCTCACGCGCACCGGATCATCGCAGAAGGCGTCGGGGACGTGTTCGACATCAAGACGGACGCCGACCTCAATCGGGCGCTCAACAGCATCGTGGGGCGCGCCTACCGGCCTCGGGAGCAGTACCGGGCCGCGTACGCATGAACCGCATCGAGTGGGAGGAGGACACCGAAACCGACGACCACTGGGCCTCAGTGACGATCACGGTGGTGACGGACGATCCTGCGCTGCTGGCGCGAGCTCGCAAGGCCCTGCGCATGATCCTTGATGACTCACCAAGGCTGGCGGCCGTGCCGAGGAGGGAAGATGGAGACGCATGAAAAGCTGGCAGGCTGGGCCGTGGTGGTGTGCGCGTTAATCGCGGCCCTGATCCTACTGCCGGCACTGGGCCTTGCTGCGCCGTTTATTTGGGTGGCGCTGACCCTGATGGATCGGCTGGGCTAATCCTCCGGCAGCGGACGGGACTCGATGGCGACCCCCTTGCCATCGGCACGCTTCGCTACCATGAGCCGCGTTGCGCGGCGACACTTGAAGCAGTGGGCCACGTTAGGCCCGAAAAAGTCGGTGTCGATTGTCTGCTTATGACCGCAGCCGACCCACTTGCACGTCCAAGAGATGATCACGGACTTCCCTCCTCACGTCCGGCACCCATACCTCATCGCTCAAATGCTTGTGCACCAAGCTGATCCAGAATTGCGGACCCATGAAGTCGATGAGCTCCTCCTCCGTCATTCTATCAATGATGGCGTCAACATCAGACACGCTCAAAGCCGAGCTCATGGTGCGCGTCCTCCCATCCCGCCAGCCACGCCATGCGGCGACCGATCTCCGCCATCCCGAAGGGGCAGGTGTCCCGCCATCGGTTCATCAGCCGCGCCTTCCGGCCGAGCTGGATTTCGCGAGCGTAGGTGGGCCGGCGCGGATTTACGCGCTGAGCGTGGCGGCTCCTCGAATTGGAGATGATGACCACGGGCGAGCGCTTGGAGGAGCTCATTGGCGAAACTCATGGCGGCCTCCGTAGTCGGAGCAGTCGAGCTCAAACTCGGCAACCTCCGGGGGCCAATAGCCCATGCAGACCATTTCCTCGGTGTGGTCCTGCTCGGCCTGCGCGTCCACATAGGATTGATCGGTGGCGATGGCTGCGCCGAAGAGGGCGATGAGGGCGATGAAAGCGGCTTTGTTCATGGTGGTGCCTCCTTGTTTTGGAGCCTTAACCCTACGCCTGCACTTAGCCTTTCTCCAGAAATTCTATAGACCGTTTCTTTCTAAAAAGGGGAGGCTTAGAACCTCCACGCCTTCAAGACTTCGGCCGCGACTTGCGGGACGATGGCATTGCCGTAGGCGCGCAGGCGTCCCACTCGGCCGGGTATCCCATGAGCCAGCGGCTCAATGCTGGGTTCAATGCGCCGCGCTTTTCCGTCGGCGCAGTTGATCCAGTCTCCGCTCCAAAAGCTGCTGCCGCTGCTCCCAGCGTTAAACCGGCTCCGTTCGCGTTGTATTTCTTGAGCTTCATCCTCTCTAGGCGCTGTTGATGCTTCTCCCAGTCCGCCCCCACGTTCATCGCTGAGGCGTCCGGTGTCGGCCATCCCGTTGCATACCAAGCCGCATCGGTCAGCGTCGTCCCGGCATTGCTGGTCCAATGCTCCTTGTGCGCCGTGGCTCTCCTTGAGCTCGTGTGATCCGATGTCACCGGCGTCGGCCACCCACCACATTCGCTGTCTGATGTGGGGCGCGCCGACGCTCGCAGCGCACAAATCGACGGCCCCGACGGCATAGTTTTCCGACTCCAAGTCAGCGCGTACTCCGGCGAGCCATTGGTATCCAAGCTTTGATGCAACCTGCTCTCCAGCAACTGCTGGAGGACGGCACTGCGCGATGAGGCGGAAAAAGACTGGCCAAAGGTGGCGCTCGTCCTCGGTCCCTCCTCGCTTTCCTGCCGCGCTGAAGGGCTGGCAGGGGCAGGAGCCGGTCCAGAGGGGTTCATCATCAGCCCATCCAGCAAGTCGAGCTGCGAGAGCCCATCCACCGATCCCTGCGAAAAAGTGGCACTGCGTGAATCCTTTGAGGTCATCTGCGCTCACCTCCTCGATGCTGCGCTCGTCGACGACGCCAGGCGCGATGTGCCCAGCTGCTATCAGGTTGCGGAGCCATTGCGCCGCGTATGGGTCAAATTCGTTGTAGTATGCGAATGATTTGGCCACGCGCATCCTCCCACCCTTTCCCCACGATCACGGTGTGCCCAACCTCCTCAAGGTAGGCAATCCAGTCCTTCTGCGCCGCACTAAGCCGGCCTCCCTCCTGCCGCTTCATCTCGATCCACAGGGACCATTCCGGCACGCAGAGATCGGGAACGCCAGCGCTCAACCCCTCGACCTTGAGCCGAGCCGCTTGGGCAGGGCTCACGGCCGCACCGTTCGGTACGGAAAAAATGCGGGTGTGGGGATAGGTCTGGCGGAACCATTTGACGAGCTCACGCTGCTCCCAATGTTCAGAAGGGCACCTCGATCGTCCACTGGTCGCAGGCGTTTTCCGTCGCCGTGAAGTCGGCCGGGGGCGTCGCGTCGAAGTGGGCACAGTGTCCTTCCTCTTTGTCGAAATGGTCGCAGGTGTGGCAAAAGCGCGGCGGCCCTTGCTTGATCAATTCACGATACCGCAAAACGGCTGCCGGTGTTTCCATCATCATCTCCCTGACCCACAGATTGGCGGCCCTACGGCCGGCGTTTTCCTTCCGATGCGACGCTGACTCCTCCGCCTCCCCATCCTGCCACGCGGCCCTGTAGGCCCACATGACGCGGCCTTTGGCTTCATGCTTCAGCGGCTCCAGCAGACGCGCCAAGAAGCGCTTATCGTCGCGCAGGAGCCTCACCACTCGGTCCCAATGACCCGATCCCATTTGCCCTGCTTCTCCACCTTGATGGCTGCTGGCGGCTGGGCTTGGTTCAGGATGTCGCATAGCTCGGGCAGCGCATTGCTCCAGCGCTCCGCACCGGATCGCTCGAAGAGGCTTAGCAGGCGCTGCTGGGCCTTCTCGCCAGCATAGCCTTGATTGAGGATGGCCAGATATTCCGTCACCGGAATCTCGCTTAGGGCGGAGGGATAGTAGGTCACCTTGACCATGTAGTTGCCCGACTTCTTCGCAATGTGCTCGCGCCAAGCCCAATCGGCCACCTTGACCACGCGGGTGGAATTGGCACCCATGATGTCGTCGTCCGCCAGCTGCCACTCGCGCTCCTTCTCCGGCCACACATGGCCGCAGGCGGGGCAGGTCATCTCGCTGATGAGCACGAGCTCGTGGCACTCGGGGCACGCCTTGACCGGGGAGTCGCCCTCAATGCCATCCTCGCTCCGCGAGCGCTTCGAGGGCTTCACGTTGGTCACGGGGCCATGGCGCTCAATGTTGCCGGCGAAGTCGAGCACAAGGCAGTCGGTCTTGCCTTCTGCGATCCTCATGCCTCTCCCGGCCATTTGCATGTACAGCCCCGCCGACATGGTGGCGCGTAGGAAGGCGATGAGATCAATGCCGGGATGGTCGAAGCCGGTGGTGAGCACGTTGCAGTTGGTGAGGGCTTGGATGCGCCCGGCCTTGAATTCGGCAATGAGCTCGGCCCGCTTGTCCTTGGGCGTGTTTTGCGTGATCGAGGCCGCGCTGACGCCGCGCTGACGCAGGGCGGAGGCGACCTCATCAGAATGATCGACCCCGGTGCAGAAGATGAGCCACGAGCCACGGCCTCCGCTGTATTGGATGATGGCTTCAACGGCCTCGATCTCGGAGAGCCGTGCCGCCGCCTCCAGCTCCCTTTGGTTAAACTCGCCGGCCACCTTGCCAACGCCGAGCAGGTCAATCTGGCCCTTGGGCGGGAGCTTGCTGCGCAGGGGTGACAGGTAGCCCTTCGCCACGAGCTCGCTGATGCTGACCACGCTGATGATGTCGCTGAAGAGCGCATCCTCGCCCTCATCAAGCATCCCCTGCCCGAGCCGGTAGGGCGTGGCCGTGAGGCCCACGACGCGCAGGTCCGGGTTGATCTCGGTGAGCGCATCAAGGAGCTTCCGGTATCGTCCGTCCCTGTTATTGTTCACGAGGTGGCACTCGTCGATGACGACGAGGTGCACATGGCCAAGTTTTGCCGCGTGCCGGTAAATGCTTTGGATGCCGGCGAAGGTGATGGCGTCGATGTCCTTGCGGCCGAGGCCAGCGCTGAAGATGCCCATGGGCGCGTTGGGCCAAGCTTCGCGGAGCTTGCCTGCGTTCTGCTCGATGAGCTCCTTGACGTGGGTGAGCATGAGCACTCTCGCGGACGGATTCTCGGCCATGATGTCGCGGCACAGCTGGGCCACAATGTGGCTCTTCCCGGCGCCGGTGGGGAGCTCCAGCACGGGGTTGCCGTAGGCGTTGTTTCTAAACCATTCATAGAGCGCGGCAATGGCGCGCTGCTGGTAATCGCGGAGCATCGCTCCTCCTTAAAAGTACGTCGGCAAAATGTCCCAAGTGGCGGGCAGCGGGAGGTGGTTATCCGCCCTTGCGACTACCTCTTGCTTCCATTTGACCCGCTCTTCCATCTGGTTCTGGTACGGCTCGCCGTTCTTCAGTCGTCGAATCCATTCAAGCCGCCGGTGCTGCAAGGTCATGCCCCGCGACAGATAGCGCTTCAACTCAACATCGAACCTCATCGGTGCTGCACCTCCAAATCCTCAATCACCTCCCACTCGTCACAGCCCTTGGGCTCGAAGTTGCGCGGAATCGTGCCTCCGTGCCGCTCGCAGTAAAAGGTGGCGTCGTCCTTTGCGCGGGCCCACTTACAGGACCGGCAGGACCGATTGGGCGCCACCTCGCCGTGGCAGAAGCCATGGGCCGGGCACATTTTGCAGCGCCAATGGGTGGCGTCGGTTGAGAGGGGCGGGGGAAGGCGATCATCGAGGCTCAGCCTATGCCCCCGCTCCACGAGCGACTCCGCCGCCTCCACGTCGAGCCGCACGCGCTCGGAGTAGAGCGTGTCATCGTCCTTGCAAATGGCCACATAAAGCGCCCGGTCGATATCAAGGCCGAGCATATACACTTGCATCTGGGCCCAGTGCTGGGGCTTCGACTTCTTGACCCCGTGCTTGACCAAATCTTTGAAGGATTGACGGTTGTGGGTCTTAAATTCAGCGACGTGGCGCTTGCCCGGCGCCTCCGGCACGCCCCGCTCAATCACGGCATCGGCCGACCCCCGCACAAAGCCGCCAAAATCGACCTTGGCCTGAGCCTCACTGAACACAATGCCCACCGCCCTCATGTCGGCCATGAGCACGTCCTCCTCCATGTGCCCACGGCGGAACAGGCGGCGCATCCGACCGGGAAACTCCTGCACAACCACCCACCGGAAGTTGAGCCAGAGCCAGCGGTCGCAGTGGTGGCCGAGAGCTGACGCCCCCATGTGGAATCGGGGGCGCTCGCTGACTGCCTCATGGTGCTGATCAATCAACGCCGCGAGGGTGTTGATGGGCTGAGGCAGGGTGGTCATCACTTGCTCCAAGGTAGACCGCCGGTCGGTGCTGGCGGAGGGCTGCTGGGCTTCGAGATAGAAGGCGTGCTCTGCGCCTTCCAATCCTTCACCTCATTGCTGTCCCCATACTCCTCCGACTGACGGATCGTGACCTTCACCAGCATCTCACCGCCGATGAGTTGGTCGGTGTCGGAGACCTCCTCCAGCCCCATGGAGCGGATGAGCTTGGCCAGCTGGCTCCGCCCAATCTCCTCCGCCTTGGCGTTGGGGTTGCGCACCGTGATCATGCCGAAGATGACGCGGCCGGCGTGGTCGCCGCTGGTCACGTCATAGCGCACTTTGACGTAGTTGCCATTGCCGGCTTTCGTTTCCTTGAGCTCCGCCTCGGTGATGCGGACGTTGTACCAGCCCGCCGGGATCGGCGAGTAGTCATTGCTTGCAGGCGCCTCGGAGGCGCTGAACACTTGGCCAAGTTGTGCCATTTTTACTGCTCCTTATCGTTTGGGTTTGCAAGGGCGAACGAAGGCCGCCCGGGCTTGGTGGTGATTGCCCCCTCAAGGGCCTTGCGGATGCCTTCATCGGCATCGTTCCATTGGCGGAGGTTGAGCTCCGGCTTCCAACGGAATAGGTCGGCGAGGTGGGCTTGCAGCCCGTGCTCCGCCGCGAGCTCTTGCAGCGCATCAGTGTCGATGCGTCGGTTGAGCCGTTGCGTGACCTTCATGACGTGCGTGTCGGTCTTAATCGTCTGCACGCCTTCCATGTCGGTCAGTTCAAGGTGCTGGGCGATCTCGTCCTCGATGAGGCGGCGACGGTCCTGCCACGCCTTCTCGGACTGCTTCGCCTCCTGCCAGAAGCCGATGAGCTCCGCCAGCGTCGGGGTACGCTCAAGCATCGCCATGATTCACCTCCTGCACCCGGCCTTCCTTGACCATGGCGTCAGCGATGCGGAAGGCCTTCCATGCTAGTGACCGGTACTCATAAGGGTCATTCGGGTCTGCGTTCAAAAGGTCAGGGAGGTGCTTAATCAGCGCCTGCATGGCAAAGGCCGCAAATGCGTTGCGATCACTCATTGGGCCGATCCTTGCGGGGATCATCCCCGTCAGCAAAGCGCAGATACCAAAGGGCCTTTTTGTAGTCCTCGGCGGTCTTGCCTTTGTACGGAGCGCGCCACTGGTACTTAAAGGCATTAATGCGAGCATAGGTCCGCACGGCCTCCTCCCCGAATACCTGCACCATGGCGTCGATGCACTCAATGCCGCCGGCTTTATAATGCTCGGGGTTGTTCACCGGGTCGGCGATTGCTGCCTGCTCTTTCTTCCGCTGAGCGGCTTTTTTCATCGCTTTGCTCCGACGTAGCTTGATGTTGCGTGCGCGGCTCAACTCGCTCGTGCACTTGCGGCAGTAGCCTTGCAGGCCATCCTTGGTGCTTCGATTCTTGTTGAAGAGATCGAGCGACTTTTTCTCTTGGCAGCGTTGGCAATACTTCATCGGCTCCTGCGTGCGTGCCGGAGCCATCGCGCTCATACCAACTGCCACCGCCAACGGGTTAGGTTCAAAGGTCATAGCTATCCCTCCGCCATGATTTTGTTGATGACAGCGCCAAGGTCGGCGCCTTCCCAAGCATCGAGCCGCCCCGAGCGATCCTTTGCGGACCAGAGGCCGTCCGATGCACACATGAGGGCGCGTTGGGGTACCCCTTCCGCGTCCTTCTCGACGCGAAGCGCCAGCACCTCGTCGAAGAAATAGGGCAGCTGCTGGGCCAGCTTGTTGCCCGGCATAGAGGGGGCGTAAAGAATGCGGCCCGTCTCGTCCTGCGCCTTCTCCATCTTGGCGGAAAAGTAGACGTGCTTGCCGGGTAGGTCACGGAAGGCGCGAATGATCATCTGCATCTGATCTTGGAGCGCCCCGTAGGCTTGCCGTGGGTCTTTGGCGGTCGCCTTCTCCGCCGTGAGCACCACTTCCGCGATCTCGCTGATGGAGTCGAGTGCAACCGACTTAAACTGCGCGGCCTCCTCGGACTCGGTAAGCCATTGATAGGCTTCCTTGAGATCATCCATCGACTTGATCTCGATGAAAGGCACGTCAGCGCCTTTGATCGAAAGCAGGCCGCCCTCTGCGCTAAGCACGAGGGGTGATGGCAGGGTTGGAATCAATGAAGTCTTGCCAGCGCCAGCTGCACCGTACACAAGCAGCCGCACGTTGAGGGCAGACACGTCGCCCGTTCGTTTCAATGAAATGGCCATGTTGGCCTCCTCTGATTGTCCCCGGTTGGCACCTTTGCCGGTTGGGGTGTTGCTACCTTAGGCCCTGAAGGGTTATGGTGTCAACCCTCACCGCAACACTTAATGGGGGAACAAAATGACCAC
>Ga0208161_1001857_pt1 | contig 11028 bp, 8 predicted proteins | sample CB_VirMetaG_3_FD_184538 | JGI IMG/M metagenome (GOLD analysis project Ga0208161, IMG submission 184538) | Freshwater to marine saline gradient viral communities from Chesapeake Bay - CB_1508_1S Viral MetaG (SPAdes) (version 4) | ecosystem: Environmental > Aquatic > Marine > Coastal | place: USA... | reverse complement strand
AATAAATCGATATATAAACGCTTATACCACAACCTACCATACCTCTTAAATAAGAAAGGTACAATTCAAGGTATCAAAGCTTTAATTGCCTCTTATGGTATTCCTAATACAATTTTACGTATTAGTGAATTTGGTGGTAAAGATAGAGATAATTCAAATGACTGGGATTACTGGTACAATAAATTTGGATACTCATTCTATACTTCAGGTTCAACATTCCTTTCAAGCTCATTTGCTTTAAATTCTACTTGGGGAGCTGTAAGTAACAAACCAGGAGCCGTAGAATTTAGATTTAAATCTGATGGTATTCCAACAGCTAATTTCTCACAATCACTTTGGAGTACAGATGGTGGAGTTGAATTACAACTATTATACAATGGTTCAGGTTCATTTTCGGGTTCATATTCGGGCTCAATAATTAACCCAAATAATACTTACGGATATTTAAATTTCTACCCTGACTATTCAACACCGGCTAATAGTGCTAGTGTTTATTTACCATTCTTTGATGAAGGTTGGTGGTCAGTATTAGTTAATAGTAGTAGTGCTGGATACGAACTTTTTGCTAAAAACAAAATTTACATTGGAGACGATGCTTCAATGTTAGGTTTCCAAGCATCTGCTTCAACTTCTCCCACAGAACCTAACTGGGGGGCTTCAACACTTAGCTATTTTGCAAGCGGTAGCCAAACAAAATTCTCAGGTTCTTTACAAGAAATTAGATACTATAAAACAGCATTAAGCGAATCTGTATTTGATGATTATGTAATGAACCAACTCTCAGCTGAGGGTAATACATTAAACTCTGCTCCTTTAGAATTAGCATTTAGAGCACCTTTAGGTTCAGAATTAAATACAGGTTCACTTGAATCCGTACATCCTAAAATTACAGGTTCTTGGACAGTAACTCAATCATTTGCTTCTGATAGCAATTTTACATTTAGTGCTACTCCGACATTTGTACCTGGAACTGAATATATTTTCCTAGATCAACCTGCAGCTGGTATTAAAAACCGTATTACTGATAAAGTAAGAATTGGTGAACAAGTTTTACCAACAGGAAGTAATCAAGTATTATCTCAATATCGTTCAATTGAACAACAATTACCTTTATCTCAATCATTTACTCCTAATGTAAACTTGTTAGAGGTAGCATTTTCTCCTCAAAACGAGATTAATGATGATATTATTGAACAAATCGGTTACTTTAACTTAGGACAATACATTGGTGACCGCCGCTATTTTGACTCTTCAGATACCCGCTACGAAGATTTATACAGATTAGCAAACGAATACTTCCAAAAATACACTCACAACTATGATGTTTGGGATTATATTCGTTTAATTAAATATTTTGATAATTCACTATTTAAGATGATTAAGGATTTTGTTCCTGCTAAAACATCTTTACAATCAGGTGTAGTTATCAAACAACACTTACTTGAAAGAAATAGATACCCACAACCTCAAGTAACCCACTCATTCCACTACTACAGTGGTTCTATTGAAGTAGGTTCAATTGAAGGGGGAGCTGGTGGTTCAGTTAACAACTTAAACTACTTAGCTAATAACCCATACGAACAAAGTATTGGAACTGAATTACCCTCAGGTACTTTAGTAACTCAATTGACCCAATCTTATAGTCAATCTTTAGATACAATTGGGGGTACTTTTAATGTAATCGATTCTACTCAACAAGAATTTTATAATGGTGAGTATAGTGGATCTACCATTACAGCTACTTCACAAGTATTAAATCCTGATTGTCAAGTTTGGCTTCATGGTTTGCCAGATTCTTATAACTACTCGGCATCTGTATTTAATACTACAGCTTCCTATGTTACTGAAGCCCGTTTTATAGATTCAGATAATACTCCTATGGTTACGGGGTATACTTACTTCTTATTTAATGGTACTAGTGTATCTAAAATTAGAATTTCTAAAACAGATGCTAATGGTAACGTTTTGGGGGCAAATGATATTGGAAATTTACTTTCCTTATCAACCATCTCAGAACTTGGAAGTAAAACATACACATTCGCCGGCAATCCTACAGATTTAGGTACCGATTATCTTTATACAGTAGTCAACTCCGTAGGAACTCCAACATACACTTCAAACAACATTATTGATGTATCTTTTGGTTTAACTGGAGCTGCTGGAGGTATTTATACTTTTGTAAATGGTAGTGCTGGGTATGGCAAACATTATCAAATTGATGATGGGGGTGCTTATGATAGTATGTGGTTTTGGTCATTTAATGACGGAATAAACTACGATAGAGATATTGCTGTAACAGATAAAAACTCATTCTTTAGTGATAGTAAAATCTATGACAATACAAACGGTGAGATGATTTATCATTATTCTAATGATAATCTGTTGTATGTTAAAGGTGGAAATGCCTTGGGTTCTTCTGGTAGAAGTTTCAGAGCTAATGGTGTTACCACTAGTGGTTGGTCAGGTCAAGTAATGTTGGCCTTAATGGCTGAAACCCCAACACGAAATATTATTGTTTGGGATAGTTCAGATGGTTGGATAAGTTTAAGTACATCTCCGGTAGCTTGGATAGGTACTTTCCGAACTTCATCTATGTTCTCTTCTTATGAGGATTTATTTACTTCTACTTATGCTACTAATCCTAATATTTCTTACCATTTAGGGTTTGTTACTAGATCTTTTGCTTCTTTCCAAAGCACTATGGAAATTGATTTTACTTCTGCTGGTTTTGATTTTTCAATTTCACAATCTAGTTATGGACTTGAAAATAAGGGAGCAACAACACTTATCCCAGAAGCTTCAACTCCAGGTACCTTCTTAAACTCAGATTGTGATGTTTTGCAAGGTAATGCCGATGATGATAGAGCAAGTGGTTTTTGGATGGATGTAGATTATTCTACAAATGCAGCCATTGCTGTTAATAGTTCAACAATTTTAGCAAATGCTGCTGTAAAAGCAGATGTTCAAGATTCTAACTATACTTTAGCCCGCCATATTAATCCTAGATACGAAGGTTCAAGAACAACCTCAGAATACATTAATAATTGGACTTCAGGTTCAACAAATACATTTGGTAAATTAGCAGTAGCAGATCAAGAAAAAACATACTTTGCTTATTTTGATTTTATTAATGCTTTAAATCCTGAATTAAAAGGTAAGAGTATTGCCCACATTCAGTTCCTTGTAGATGAAAATGGAAACTCAATCCCACCAGATGAAACTAAACTTTATATTACACAAGGTACATTTAAAACAGGTGAAAAAGTATTTGTAAACTTAAATGATCCTTTACGATTCGAAGTTCCAATGAACCAATTAAATGGTGAAAAAACTATTTTTAGAGGTGGTCAAAGAATAGATACTTTACTTTATACTGATAGTGGTAGCTCATACTTCCCAACAGCTAGTTTTGATACTGGTTCATTTAGTGTTACTAACTACGAATTTAGTGCTACTAGAGCAGGGAGTTACAACATAACCTCAGGCACTAATGCCAAATATGATTGGAATAGTACAACCAAAGCAGCAACAGCCCCCAGCACTTGGGCTTTAGGAACAGATACATTTACTTTTGGATCAGACACAGATACACCTGTAAATTTTGAAAATAAAGTATCTCTTTCAGGTGGATTTGGAGGTACTTTTCAAATTTACTTAAAGAAAAATTATGTAACAGGTAGTGATCCTGCTTCATCAGGAACTACATTAGATTTTATTTCTGATACTCAGGGTTCATTTAATAAAACTTATACTTTATCTAGTGGCTACCAAAACTTTTCATCAGGAGACGAAATTTCAGTAGTAATTAAAAATATTAGTTATTATTCAATGAGTGTGAATTCAGGTGGTTCAGATTATTTTAAATCAACAAACCAAATCAACCCTTATGGAGAAACATTAGCTCCATTCTGGACTGGTACAGGTTCAGCTGATGTTTGGATTACAGGTTCAACCGGTTTAAGTAGTTTATATGGTGCCAAACAATTAGATTTAATTCCTTACAATGGAACCACAAATGATCCTGAGTTTGATCCTATCATTCAAGATTTTACAGTTAAAGTAGGTGATGAAATTAGATTTAAAGGAACTGAAGCTTACTCTAGAATGATAGTTGATGTAATAGAACCTGAATCATCAGTTGATGGTAGGTTATACATTAAATTAGACACAACTCTCCCAGTTAGTGGTTCAGTATATTCTGGAGCAGGTTATCAAACATTATTAGATCATTTTATATTAAGAAGATATGTTGATGATGCTTCATATGTAATCCTTGATACTAAAAAACCAATTGGTTCAACCTCACCAGGTACTATGAAACCCCAATATGTAACTGATCTTCTTGATGCAAACTTCTCAGCAGCTACAGAAGCTATTATCAAAAGTATAACTTAACTTGGAAAATAACTTACAATTTCACATATTTATTAAACGACAATATTTATAATAAAATCAACCCATGGGATATTTAAATAATTCGGTAGTAACAGTTGATGCTATCTTAACGAAAAAAGGTAGAGAATTGCTCGCTAAAGGTGACGGCACGTTCCGTATCACACAATTTGCTTTAGGCGATGACGAAATCGACTACACTTTGTACAATCCTTCACACCCTTCAGGTTCTGCTTTCTACGGACAAGCAATTGAAAATATGCCTCTTTTAGAAGCATTTCCTGATGAGCAACAAATTATGAAGTATAAGCTTGTAACTCTTCCTAGAGGTACTGCTAAAATGCCTATCCTAGATTTAGGATACACAGGTATTACTTTGAAACAAGGTGCTACATTGGTAATTACACCTCAAACACTCAACTATACTGGAGGAAACCAATTCGAAGCTTCAGGATACACAGCTACTATCGGTGATGTAAGAACCATGGCTTCATTTACCGCTACAGGAATTGATACCCCTTCAGCAAACGCTGCTAACCAAACAGTAACATTAGGTACTTCAGTATCTAAAACAGTGGTTGGTACTTCAATCAGCTTAAAAGCTACTACAGTTAATACGTTGTTTGGTTCAAATACATCATTGTATACTACAATTACAGTAACTGGTAGAGATTCAGGAGCTAGATTAACTATTCCAGTAACCATTACTAAGACAGTTTAAAAATATAACAAATGGCATCATTTAAACAATTAGAAGTAGACGATTTCGTAATTTCATCAGATTCAATTTCTGCTACATTATGGAGTACAGGTAATCCTACGTTAACCGCTTTTTATACTTCATCTACTCAAGCAGCATCATCTGCTGGAAATTATTATCTTTCAGTTTATCAAACGGGTTCTACTGAAACCTCAGCTGCGGTTCAATTTGATATTACTTATGCCAATGAATATGGTAGTGGTAGTTTACTTTATGATTCAGCAGTTAATGGTAAATCATATACAAGAAGTATCTACGGCCAATACCGCAACTTAGTATTAGGTGATGAAAATTCAAGAATTACTTTTGGTGGTGTTACTCAATCTGATTTTTATGTAATTAACTTCGAAAGAGCAAGATACAAAGAAAAACTATTTTTAGGTTCCTTTAACCTAATCCTTTCAGGTTCAGCTGCAAACCGTCAATTAAACTTAACAGACAATAGTAACGAAACAACTGTAGTAGAATACTGTGATGCCGGTAGAATCTACCAAATCATCTCAGGTTCAAATGGTGCTGCAAATACTCAATTAAATTCTAATGGGTACACAACTTCTCAGGGTTCATATGGTGTGTTACTCCCAGATATTGGTGTTGCTTTATTAAATGCTGCTGCCTTAGATTTATCATCTCCTCAAGGAATTGCTTTATCAACTGGTAGAAACCCAAATACTGATGATGATAATGCTTCTAAATTATTTGCTACAATTAATCGTGGTAAATCATTTAAAGTAAATTCTGAAGAAACAATTTCATCTGATTTTATCTTCGTAAGAGCTAGAAACAGTGAATTCAATTATTCAGAAAACCCATCATTTATTTCAGGTTCAACAGGTGAGGTATTGTATCAATCATTTATCAATGCCCCTCAAACTTATATTACAACTATTGGTTTATACAATGATACTAATGATTTAGTAGCGGTAGCTAAATTGTCACGACCTTTAGAGAAAGACTTTACAAAAGAAACTCTTGTAAGAGTTAAGTTAGATTTCTAATGAATGAGTGCATTCAAACAATTTTTAGCCAAGGACACCAAAATTGTCCCATTTACTGTTAATAAAGACTTTACTTTTAACAGCAGCGAATTCTCTTCGTCTGTAGCCGATACAGGTACTTATAAAGAATTCGTAGGGATTGATAGATTCCAAGGTACTAATTTAAGTGGTTCTCTTTTTGAAACAGCAACTGATCCAACAACAGGTGCTATTTCTACTCAATATCAAAGACAAGTATATGATTCTGTAAAAGAATTATATTATTCAAATTTTATCTCTTCAAGTTGGGGTGACATTAACACTGCTATCCCAACTCAAGAAATTTCGGGCTCAATTCATACACCAAGCTATTACAATTACCTTTCAAGCACATTAACGGCTTCAAGACACTTCCCAACAGCTTCAGGAGCTCATATCTCAGTAACATCTATCCCTTCAAAATTATTTGGTGAATATATTCAACCAAAATCATTTGATTTCAAATATACTGATTCATCAAGTGCTGTTTTACAAATTTGGGATGATGGAGAAGGTAATTTATATAGCTCAGGTTCATATGCTTTTTATTCTGGAAGTGTATTCACAAGTCAATCTAGTGCTTATTATAGTGGTGTTACAGGTCCAATAGGACCCCCAGACCTATATAGTACTCTAGAATTCCTAAACCCAGGATTAACTATCCCTTCGGGGTATGTTCTTACATCTATAGACTGGTTAGGTACCTCAGGTTACTCTCCATTTTATGAAGTAGGTACAGGTATATTAGACTCAGTAACTGATCCTACAATATTAGCTACTATTGGAGTATCATTGGGTCAAATGTTAGCTAGTGATGTAGGTCAATTTTATTTTGATATTTCAGCCGGTGAAGATGTTGGAGGCGAAATAAGATTTACCTTCCAAAGTTCTTCATTTGAAGGAAGTGGTTCTATCTCGGCAAACGAAAATGTAGGTAATATTATCTACGAACATGGAATGGCTATCTTTACAAACCAAGGATTACCATTAACCAACTTAACAATCCACCCCAACGTAACATGCTCATTTAAATCAGCATTTACAATTTACGAAACACAATACAAATGTACAGTAAGGGAAAGCGAATTTAATTTTAGTTTAAACCCTTCAATTTCATCAGGTAGTACAGCTTACTCAAGCTCAAATGGGACTTTCTATACTCCAAGTGAGTTTTTATATGATTACGCAACAGGTTCTTATTTTAGTCCATACATTTCTACAATTGGATTGTACGATGACGATCAAAACTTATTAGCAGTAGCTAAATTAGCACAACCTATTCAAAGTTCCCATACTACAGATACTACCATATTAGTTAATTTAGATCTGTAAAAAATGAATTGGAAATATAAAGATAAAGAAATTGCGGCCATTACTGACTTTCCAAAGGAAACATATGGCTTCGTATACAGAATTACCCATACCCCTACAGGTAAAGCTTATATCGGAAAGAAAATAGTTCAAAATACAACCAAAGTAAAACTTACTAAAAAAGAACTAGCCGAATATGCTAACGTTGTAGGTAGAAAACCAGCATATAAATTAGCTGTAAAAGAATCAAATTGGAAAACATATTGGGGTTCAAACAAGTATCTTAAAGAATTATTAGAAACTGAACCACAAGAAAATTTTGAAAGAACTATTTTAGTTTGTTGTCCTACCAAAAAGTTGTTAACTTACTACGAAGTTAAACTACAAATGGTATATCAAGTTTTAGAAAAACCGGATGAATTTTTTAATGACAACATTCTCGGAAAGTTTTTTACACGTGACTTTGATGTCTAAAAATAGTTTCGTATATTATAGGTTATGGTAAATGAACTACTAGTAAATCTAGTTAATTCTGTTTTAGGAGCAGGTAAACGCACAGCGAGAGGCAATCAAGCTTATCACTGCCCATTCTGTCATCATACAAAACCTAAATTAGAAATCAATTTTACCGAAAATAAACAAGGACACAATCCTTGGCACTGTTGGGTTTGTAATAAACAAGGTAAAACCATCAACAGTCTATTTAAACAAGTACAAACAACCCCAGAACAATTTTCTGAACTAAAAAAACTAGTAAAAACTGGTTCTGAAGTACAAGAAGTTGTAGTTACCCATACTTTAGAATTACCTAAAGAATTTAAATCTTTAATAGGCAACAATGATATTATTGCTCGCCATGCTAAGGCCTATCTAAAGTCAAGAAACATCAATATAGATGATGTTCTTAAATACAATATTGGTTATTGTGATAGTGGACGCTACGCAAATATGATTATAATTCCTTCGTATGACGCTGATGGAAAACTCAATTATTTTACAGGTCGTTCATTTGAAAAAGACCCATACGTTAAATACAGAAACCCAGAAGTATCACGCGACATTATACCATTTGAGTTGTTTATAAACTGGGATTCACCGCTTATATTGTGCGAAGGACCATTTGATGCCATAGCCATTAAAAGAAACGCTATCCCGCTTTTAGGCAAAAATATACAACAAAACTTAATGAAAAAAATCGTCACATCTAGTGTTGAAAAATTATATATAGCATTAGATACTGACGCCAAAAAGCAAGCTATCCAGTTTGCTGAATATTTTATGAATCAAGGTAAAGAGGTTTATATGGTAGACCTTGAAGGGAAAGACCCGAGTGATATGGGATTTGCTCATTTCACTAAATTAATCCAAAATACTTATCCTCTTAATCAATATGAATTGATGGAGAGAAAGTTAGAATTATTATGAGTAAGAGAAACATTAAAAAGTCTTACGACAGAATTTTAGAAATTTCAGAAGACGCAAAACAAATCACAATGCCAGACTCACGCTATTACAGACGTAATGGTGAGTATTACCCCTCAGTAACCTATGTTTTAGGTGTTTATCCCAAAGGTAAATTTTTTGAGGATTGGCTTAAAAAAGTAGGTTATTCTGCTGACTACATTGTTAAAAAAGCAGGTGAAGAAGGTACTCAAGTACACGAAATGATTGAAGCGTATTTGAATGGAGAAGAATTGAACTTTTTAGGAGCAAATGGTCGACCAATTTATCATCCTGATATCTGGCAAATGTTCCTTCGTTTTGTAGAATGGTGGGAAGAATACAATCCTACACTAATCGAAACTGAAGTACACCTATTTTCAGACGAACTTAAAGTAGCAGGTACTTGTGATATGGTTTGTGAAATTGATGGTGAACTTTGGATTGTAGATTTTAAAACATCTAACAACATGCATACTACTTATGAATTACAAACTGCGGTTTATGGTAAAATGTATGAAGAATGTTATGGTAAAAAAGCTGACAGACATGGTTTACTTTGGTTAAAATCTAATAAACGTAAAGGTGCTAAAGATAAGATGCAAGGTAAAGGATGGGAAATGGTAGAATCATCTCGTTCTCAAGAAGATAATTTAGATATTTTTCAAACAGTTAAAAAATTATTTGACTTAGAAAACCCAGAACATAAACCCGTGTTCACAGAATTCAAAACACAAGTTAAAAGAAAATTGTAAAATGTTTGGAGGGGCGAAAGCCCCTTCATACATTTACGTAAAATCAAGGTTATGAAATTAGATCTTCCCCTAGTAATCGATCAAGCAGGAGGTAGAAACAAAATTACCCCTCGCCATTACCAGTCTCACAATTGGAAAAAAATGGTTGGAAAAACGCTTAAATGTAATGTTTTTCCTACATTTCTAGGAAAATTTCTATATCGTGACGAAATAAAGGAACGTTGTTATTTTGAATTACTTCCTAATCCCGATTACCCCAAATATGATTCATTAGCCGGTAAAATAGAATACTTACCAGAACGCAATGTTTTGTATATGGAATTTAAAGATTAATAAATTTTTACATATTTATCTATAAACGCGCGTTAAATGATTTCATTGGTTCAACTTTTGAAGGAGGCAACTGCTATGCCTAAAGCTATTATTCTTGCTGGAGCTCCTGGAGCAGGCAAATCCTCTATTGTTGGGGATATAATTGCGGGTCTTGGTTTGAACGTACTTAATATCGACGATCACTTTATTAAAAACCTAAAAGATGCTGGTGTATCTTTAGATTTAAAAAAAGCAGATTCTGAAGGTAGAAGTAAAGCAGCTGTTGCCATGCAAGCCGCCCAAAAAACCTATCAAGATGAATTGTCCCAAGAAATCGAAAAAAAGGGTGATATTGTAATTGATGGCACAGCTGCTTCATACAATAAAACCAAAGAGCTAAAAGAAAATTTAGAAAATGCAGGTTATGATGTTTTTATGGTTTATGTCTATTCTTCACTAGAGAAATCATTACGCAAAAACGAAGATAGATTTGAACGTTCAAAAGGAGAAGACAGAAGTTTAATGCCATCCATTGTAATGCAGACCTGGGCTAATGTCACGAAAAACTTTGAACCATATAAAGACTTGTTTGGTGGTAAATTTGTAGCAACTACAAAAGATAAAAAACTTTCAGATTCACAGGATTTAGATGATATTATTGATAAGTACATCACTCCATATGCCCCGAAAGACACTAAACCTAAAACCGATAAAGAATTAGCTCGTGCTAAAGCACAAAAAGAAAAAACGAGACAAGAAGTAGAACAATTAATGTCTCAAACAAACATTGATAAAGTTTTACCATTCATTGTATCACCTGAGGAAGCTCAAAGAAAATTAACACAGTTTTTAGGATGAATTCATTAGCGCAGTTTTTAGTTGACTCTATTTTAAAAGAAGAAACCTTAGGGACAGTTGCTCTTTTTGGAGGAGGTTTTAAACCACCAACAAAAGGACACCTTGAAGTAGTTTTACAAGGATTAAAAGATAATCCTGAAGTTCAACAAGTTTATATTTTAGTGGGTAGTGGTGAACGCAATGG
>Ga0208161_1001856_pt1 | contig 11031 bp, 12 predicted proteins | sample CB_VirMetaG_3_FD_184538 | JGI IMG/M metagenome (GOLD analysis project Ga0208161, IMG submission 184538) | Freshwater to marine saline gradient viral communities from Chesapeake Bay - CB_1508_1S Viral MetaG (SPAdes) (version 4) | ecosystem: Environmental > Aquatic > Marine > Coastal | place: USA... | reverse complement strand
CCAACAGGCCGCTTTCAACGCTTTCAAGCGTTTTCAACAAAACCCCGATAGCACTGTCTTCGCACTGTTTGGCGCGGCTGGCACCGGCAAAAGCTTTCTTAGCGGTCAAATGGCCCAAGAGATGACGAAGGGTGTCGAGCTTCCTGCTGCCGTGGGCGGTTTCTTTGGCCCGCAAACGGGGGCACGGTTGCCGTCGCCGGTTATGTGGACGGCACCGACGTGGAAGGCGGCTCGTATCAGCAGCGGGTTTCTGAGTAACAACGGAATCGACCATGAGGTGGGCTGGGATAAATATTTTCACTCCCCGTATATGAGCGTTGTGACGACCACCGCGCAGGCTCTGGGCATCGGCCCTATTGTCTCTGAGGATCAGGACGAAAACGAACGGGCATTCGGCGCACGAACCGAGGGCGCTTATACCGCGATGGGTCCAGAGTATTTGGTGATCGACGAGGTGTCGATGCTGGGCTGGGGTAACCTCAAGCGGTTGGCAAACATGGTGCGCGGGCGAGAGGCCAAGCTTGTGCTGATCGGTGATCCCAATCAAATCCCGCCGGTGAAGGATCAAGAGATCAAATGGGATAAGATCGAAAACCAATACGAGCTTACCCAGATCATGCGCCAAAGCGGCGACAGCGTGATCCCACTGGTGGGGCGGGCGATCATTGAAGAAGCTGATTGGCGCTCCATGCGCGGGCAGGGCTTCAATATGATGCGTGATCAGGCCGCGCTGGCGCAGGAGTTTCTGCAAACGGTTGTGGTGCCGACGCGGGACGAGAGCGGGCGCACGGTCTATGTCGCCTATCGCAACATGATGGTCGATGCCATGCAGGAAAAGGCCTGCCAGCAAGTGTACGGGCACGGTCGGGATATGTTTGAACGCGGGCAGATCGTGATAGCGCAGAAACCTTTACGTGGTAAGGGGAAGCAAGCCATTGCCAATCAGGACGTGCTTGAGATCCGCGAGTTTGGAGAGCGCGGCCGCTGGGGTAAGTTGGTTTCTGTTGAGGATAGCAACGGGCGGGTACACAACGCGGAGTACCTGAGCGGCGACGAACTAGCTGACAAATCCCATCCCTATAATGTAGAGTTAGAAACTCGTCGCCAGCGGGCGGTTGAGCTTCAACAGCAATATAAGGGTGGGAATAGAACGGTGAATGAAGCGCGTAAAGAAGCATGGCAAATGTTCTTTGAATTGAAGGACAACACTGTTCTGAATTTCGCGCATCCGTTTGCTATTACGTCTCACAAGTCGCAGGGATCGACATACCAGCGGGCCTTTGTCCACGGTGGCGATCTGGAGCGGTTTGGCGGTAAGCGCGCGCTCTACGTGGCGATGACCCGCGCCAGCGACGAAACATTCGCGTGTTGATTAAAAGGAAAAGCCCCCGTGCATATGCGCGGGGGCTTGAGTTATTTGGGAGGAAACATCCTCTGCTCAGATGAACAGGAGTGTATTATGCCGAAAGGTACAGTTTGGAAGCAAGCTAAATCAGAACGCAACTGGATGTTATTTGCGTTATTGGAGCCTGATGAAACGGGCAAAGTGGGGAAATTCCCGGTTGAACGTCACAATATGTACCGTCCCGTGGGCTGGCAAAAGTCTGCGGTTCTGACGTTTGATGAGGCCGCGGAAGCGGTCAGAGGCCGTCGCGAGAAGGGTTTTGAGCGGCTCAATGAGATGGTGGACCGTAAGAAGTACGGCCGGATCATCAATGTCGTCGTCGGTTACGTGGCGCGTGAAGGATCGGCCATGGTTGTGGTCGATCTGGACGGTTGTGTCGAGGACGGCGAGATCACGGTCGATTGGATTTCGGATTATGTGACCATGACGGACACATACGTTGAGGTGTCTGTGTCGGGTAACGGCCTGCGGGTGTTGATGCCACGGGCAGATGGAGATGAACTGCTGACGCACGCCGAGTTTGGCGGTATTGGCGTCTTTGGGCGGGGCGGTAAGGGTGCCACCCTGCAATTGAAAGCAGACAGGCCCTTTGGCGGCGACGAAGTGGTCCGTGATCAGGATTTCTTTGACGAGTGTGTGCGACGGCGAGACGAGGGCCGTAAGGTCCGTAAGAGCGAGATTGCGGCTGGCGTCTCGGTCGAGGATCAGGTGCTGCACCATGGTATTATGTCGGTCGATGAATTTTCGGACCTTGTCGATAGGGTGGAGAATAAAGGCATCGACTTTAACCAATGGTACGGTCTGGTGCTTGCCGCCCGGGATTATTTTGAGGTGGTCGATCCAGATCGATTGGATGACGTTTTGGACATTTTGGATGAGTGGACCGCGCAATGGAGCGAGGGTGATCATGACCCTGAGAGGTTGAGAGATGATGTCTGGCATAGGAATCCGAAGGATGACCGTCGCGATTGCGCTGGTCTTGGCTCTTGGTTTTTCATGGCAAAGAAGGCCGACGAGAAGGACGAGGTTTCTGCTGCGGTATCTGATGGGGTTGAGCCGCCCCGTGTATGCCGCTCAAGCGGCGACATCGTCGCGCGGTACGTGAAGGTCGGTGAGGGTTATTATGATGTGTTGGCGCAGAAAGAGGTCACGCTGACGGCGGTATACCGACACACGATCAACGTGCCGCTACGGACGAATAAAGGGAAGCTTATAGGCAACCAGCAGGCCCCACGGCAGGCGTGGATCAATGAGAACACGCGGTCTTACGTTGATTTCGACTATGCCCCGGGTAAGGGGCAGGAGCTTGAGAGGGTGGACGGGGTCAGGTTCAACCTCTGGCGCAAACCGGGGGCATTGCACCCGAAAGGGGTTGATGTCGGCTTCTGGGTTGATCACTGGCGATATATGTACGGGGATGACAGCGAGGTGGTGCTGGACGCCATGGCGCATATGGTTCAGCGCCCCCACAGCAAGGTCGGCTATATTGTGGTCTTGCAGAGCGATGCCCAAGGGATCGGTAAGGACATGGCGATGCTGCCGCTGCTGCGGTACATGGGCAAGGATGCCAACGGCGGCGTGCCGTTTGAGGAACTGTTTTCGGACTTTAACCAGTGGGCGTACAGGAAGACGCTGGCGGTCGTTCAAGAAGCCCGTGGTGGTATCGATCGTAAGCGGGCGCAGGAACTGACCGAGAAGCTTAAGATATACGCTGTGGGGCTACCTGAGACGATCATGGTGAACCGGAAGGGTAAGCCACAGGAAGAGATCCCCAACGTGGTCAACGTGTTTATGATGACCAACAATAAGGACGCTCTGCACATACCAATGGGCGATCGGCGGTTCTTCATTGCGGCAACGAAGGTCGAGCCAAGGGATGAAGAGTATTATAGCCGGTTGAAGCGTTTGGTCGATGAGGCGCAGGACGACATCATCGCGTGGCTGATGGTTCGGGATATTAAATGGGCCGGTGAGGATAAGAAGCCACCCATGACCGAAGGTAAAGAGGTCATGCGTGATATGTCCCTGCCGCCGATATTTGAGTGGGTTGAGAATTACGCCGCGGATCGTGATTGGGTATCCACGTCACTAATCCCGTTCGATCTGGACGCGGGTATACCAAAGAACCCCCGGCTCAAAGGTATGTGGATCGGCCAGTGCCTGGAGCATATGGGCTTCATCAGAGTGGGGTATGAAGAGACGACCGATAAGCAGAAGCGGATACCTGTGAATGGGGTGCGCCATACCATCTATGTGAAGCGTGAATGCGAGGCTGATTGGGATGAGATTAGAGATGGTCTGAAGCGCATGACTAACTAGATCTTTAAAGGCACAAAGAGGTGTCTTTATTAGACACCTGAGCGATTGGGCACGCGGTTGAAAAAATCGTGTGCCCAATTTTTTAGGCGCGTAGGGCCTATAATCCGATTAATCGGACCGGGATAAAAAGCTATATGGATCAAGCGTTTGTGGGAGTGTGGTGCCTATAGTGCCTAATTATATTATATTAGTAATATTATATAATATATAAGGTACATAGGGTATAATATACGTACTATAGGAACTGATCGTATTAGACCAGGCACTTCAGGCACTTTTGGGGTGGATTTTGCCGCTGGTATCGACCCTCTGGTATCAATTTTTTGGAAATCAAAAGTCACTTTTTGGCATCTCATTTTGTGCCTCTTAGCCGCTGGTAATTGCCCCGGGTTCGGCCGCGCCGAAATGTTGCGGGCGGCGGCGGCAAAATTTTCTAAGGTCGATCGATTGTGCTTATTTGTATTATGCGCCGGCGCTTTGATCGATCGGCCGCGCGTGATCGATTGGAAAAAAGACTCTAAAAACAAGGGCTTGTAATACGTAATATATTGAGTCATATTTTGACGGTCATCAAATCAACATAGGAGTCGAGAATATGACAAATGAAGAAATGAAAAATGCGTGCATCGATGCAATTAATGGCGCGCTTGTTTCCCGCGGCCGTCATAGGGGTATGATCAAGGTTAAATGCCCGCCATATAACACGGACGCGGCCGCGGCATGGCAAGCGCTTGCCATGGTATCGAATCCTTACAAGGTCAGCATTTGGCAAATTGCGTCTTTTTCGGATCGTCAACGCGCGATCTATAACAATATTGAGCGTGCGCTTGAAAATTATGACGGCCGCGGTTTGGATCGGGACCGTGTTGCGCTTGAATTGATGGGCGCTTGGTGATTACAGCGCATAAGCGGCCGCGGATCTGATCCGCGGCCGTTTACCGGTGTAATCCTGCACCATTTAACAAGGAGTCACGTCCTATGAATATTAACGATATGCGTTATGCGCTTAAGCGCGGCATTTTTTGCGGGGTTATTCTTTACGAGGGCCCTAGTGCGTTTGATGGCGCGCCGATTGTAGTTATCGCCAATCGTATTGAAACCGCGTCATCAAATGATAAAACCGGCGCAATGGTGCAAAGCTTTATCCTGCATCGTGATATTGCGCCAAACGAAGCGCTTAAAACCGGGGATGATGGCGCGGTTTGCGGCACGTGCCCATTGCGGCCGATAGCGGGAGGCAATACGCGCTGTTATGTGCGCGTATACCAGGCGCCATTGTCTACATGGAAAGCATACAAGCGCGGCCGCTATGCGCGCCCGGGCGTTGATTTCCCCGCGGATCTATTGCCCGAAATATTCCGCGGTAAAAGCGTGCGCTTGGGCACGTATGGCGATCCCGCGGCCGCGCCGATTGATACGTGGATTCCTTATGTAAAACACGCACGCAAGCGTACTGGATATACGCACGCGTGGCGATTGTTCCCTGAGTTTACCGCGCTTTGCATGGCAAGCGTTGATGACGTGCGCGATATGCCCGCGGATGGTGCGCGCTATTTCCGCGTGCGTAAAAAACATGAAAAACTTTTACCCGGGGAAATCGTTTGTCCTGCATCCGCGGAGGGCGGAAAGCGTGTTTCGTGCGCGGATTGTGGTTTGTGCGCGGGATCTCAAATGAAGGGGAAAAGTATTGCGATTATGGATCATGGCCCTTTGCGGCATCGCGCTTGAGCTTGTTTATTATGTGCTGTTCACTGCTTTGTTTGGAATAGGAGTCGGATCGATCATCGCCACAATATATGCCGCGTTTGGCTAACAAATAACCCTAGCACTAGCGTGCTAGGGTTTTTTGATGTATGGGTTTCTCATGTAATCCGTGAGTCGGGGATCTGTTTTGAACGAAAAAACCAGAAAAGATATGGCATCGCGCCATGATCCAAATGCGACACAAAAGCGCGCGTTGAAGCGCACCGGACAGCAACACAGCGACTCCGCTGACATCCTATTCCTAAGCAAACAGGTCGTGTCGGATCTGCACAAATCATATCTAGAGCTTGGCCGTGAAAAGTATCTGATCCAATTAGCTAAGTCAGATCCGCGCGTTTATGCGGGCTTGCTAGGGCGAATCATCCCCAATGTGGTGGTGCAGGACGTGCAGCATACTGTTGATATCGGGCAAGCGCTTGCCGAAGCGCACGCGCGCGCGAACGGAGTCGCATTGGATATGAGCGAATCGAAAGTGATAGATCATGATGATCTAGAAAGTGGGGAGTCGGATGATTAATCGATCGGGGAGTCAAGATCATGCGCTTGATGCTAGTAAGACGTGCGACGTGATACAAATAGGCTCAAATCAAAAAGCTTATTTTGAAATCGACCCCCGGGGGCAAAAATTCGACCTCCGGCGAGTTTGCGGGGTGGTCACCCCAGAATTTTTTGCAGGATTTGAAAACTTGTATTACGTCTTACTACTATCCAACAGGATTTCCCTAGATGGCTAAACCTCGTCCCGATGAGCAAAAAGTCATTTCGGCTCTTTTGAGCTATGCGGATGACCCCGTGTCGTTTGTGATGTTCGCGTTCCCGTGGGGCAAACCGAATTCGCCCCTACAAGGCATGTCAGGCCCCCGGGATTGGCAGATGCGGGCTCTTAAGCAAATCAGGGATCATGTAATTCAGAACAAGCAACGAAAAGTGCAGGGGCTGGACCCTGAGCTTTTGCGTCTCGCCCGATCATCCGGCCGCGGCATTGGTAAGTCGGCGTTCTTGGCATGGATTGCGCTGTGGATGTTCTGTTGTCATCCGGCGTCAACGACCATCGTAGCGGCCAACACTGAGCAGCAGTTGAAATCGACCACATTCCCAGAGATTAAGAAATGGGCCAGTATGTCGATCATGAATACGTGGTTTGATACGCAAGCCATGTCGATCCGCCCTGCCCAATGGCTCGTCAGCGCACTCAGAGACACCACCGACCTTGATGATGCGTATTGGTATATACAGGCCCGTCTGTGGTCTGAGGAAAGCCCAGATGCGTTTGCAGGGCTTCACTCGAATGTGGGGATGGCTGTGCTGTTTGACGAGGCGTCGGGCATCCCTGCGCCGATCTGGTCCGTCACAGCGGGCTTTTTCACCGATAAGACCCTGTACCGCGTCTGGGCGGTTATCTCCAACCCCAGATCCCCGACAGGGCCGTTCTTTGAGTGCTTCAACCGGGATCGGAACCTATGGCAGACTGAATCGATTGACGCCCGATCGGTCGAGGAAAACGATCAGGCGCTCTATCAATCTATTATTGAGCAGTATGGAGCCGACAGCGATGAGGCGCGGGTCGAGGTGTACGGGCAGTTCCCCCGGCAGGGGGATCAGCAGTTCATCGGCAGCGGGCTTGTTACAGAGGCCCGGGAGCGGCCGTCTGCATCCGATCCGAATGCCCCGCTGCTGCTTGGGGTAGACCCCGCTCGCTACGGGGATGACGATGCCGTGCTGCTTTTTCGTAAGGGCAACGACATCACCACCTATCCGATCCAACGGTACAAGAAGTGTTCCTTGGAGGAGTTGGCGGATCATATCGTCGCCGCGGCCAACGCGCATGAACCGGATGCGATCTTCGTGGAAGGTGATGGCGTGGGCGGCGGTCTGGTCGATATTCTTAAGCGCCGTCGCTTAAACGTACATGAGGTCACCATGGGTGGGCGGGCCGATCAAACAGATAAATTTTCCAACCGCAGAACAGAACTCTGGTCGCGGATGCGCGATTGGTTGATGAACGCAAGCATCCCGAATGATGATCGTCTCGCGACAGATTTGTCTGCGCCAGAATTTTCCTATACAATAAAAGGACAAATTCGATTAGAACCTAAAGACAAAATGAAGAAAAGGGGATATGCTTCCCCAGATTCGGCTGATGCGTTGGCCGTAACCTTTGCTAAACAGGTCGCAAGGAAGGGGCCTGTGAGACGACAAATATCACGCATGGCGCGTGATGTAGATTATAATTTGTTCGCTTGATCAAAGAAAGGGCTCTCACATGGGCGGTTTGTTTTCCTCTCCTTCAATTCCACCATCGCCTCCACCGCCGCCGCCGCCTGAGCGTAAGACAGTCGCTGAAGAAGGCCGCAAGGAGCGCGAGAAGCTGCGGAAGCAGAAGGGCGTATCGTCGAATATCCTGACCTCACCCCAAGGTGCGGGTGAAGAAGGGCTCGGTGCAGCAAAGACGCTGCTAGGGGAATAGTCTGATGGAGCTTACCCCGCAGGAACAAAATATTGTGAAGTATCATCGGGTCACGATGGATACCAAGCGGGTAGGTAAGGACAAGGATGGTCGGCCGGTGACTGTCTATTCAACCGGCGTTAAGATCCCGAAAGGAGATCCTAACGCCGGTAAATTTGTAGCCATTCCGGGGTATAATCGCGACACCGGCACGATCATGTCGGAAATGGAAGCGTATAATTACTGGAGGGACGATGTCATCTCTGGTAAATGGCCGATGTACGACAGCGGATCTGAGTTAAACAAACGATCCAAGCAAATCCATAAAATCATGGACGACGAAGCTGGTCGGGCGCGTAAAGGATTTAGGGAGTAAACTATGGTTGACACACTCCGCACAGAAACCGATCTGCTGACTAACATTTTCCAAGATGGTCAGGCCGCAGGATCTATCACCGCTCAGGATGTACGCGATCTGATCGTGTCCATGCGCCCTGGGTTCGGGGAAAGCGCGATGCAGGCTAACGCCACCGCGACTACGATCTCGGTCGCAGGGACATATTACAAAATTGCAGGCACCACTGCCCTTTCTGGTGATGAGTATCTGTTCGATGATGACAGCAGCACGGCGAACCGGCTCCGCTATACAGGTGCGCCAGATCGTCTTGTGATGGTAAGCTGTGTCATCTCGTTCCAAGTTGGATCGAACAACCAAAATATTGCGTTCAAGGCGTACCATTATGACGCCAGCGGTGCATCCGGCGCAGTTATTGATGATAGCCTAGTGACGCAGTTTCTGAGTTCGACGGGCAACACGGCAAGCGTAACACTCCACTGTCATGCGATATTGTCCACGAATGACTATCTTGAAATCCATGTCACCAACGAGACATCCACGGCAAATGTGACCGTTGTGGATATGGCGATGCACACAATGGCATATATCAAATGAGCATGTATCCCGAAAAAATCTGCGAAATGTACTCTCGTATGGTCAACGAGCGGGCCAACTGGGAGAATTACTGGGAAGAGATTGCAGAGCGCATTTTGCCGCGGCAGTCTGAGACGTTTCTGACTTACGGCCGCAACCTTACGCAGGGTGACCGCCGGAATGAGCGTATGGTGGATGCATCGGGGGCGATCGCGCTGGAGCGGTTCGCCGCGGTCATGGAATCGATGCTGACCCCGATGCATCAAATTTGGCACCGGCTTAAGCCAAGTAACACTGATCTCGCGCGCGAACGGGACGTTCAAGTTTATATGGATGTCATCAACCGCATCTTATGGGAAGAGCGCAAGCGGTCCAGCGCGAACTTCCAATCGCAGTGCTTTGAAGGGTATATGTCACTGGGCGCGTTTGGCAGTGGTGTGACGTTCATAGACGGCCATAATAACGCGGGCCTTCGGTATCAGTCGGTTCACCTGTCAGAGGTGTATTTCGACACTAATTTTCAAGGGATCATCGACACCGCCATGCGGCGGCTAACCATGACCGGCCGACAACTCTTGCAGCGTGTCGATGCGGGCCGTTTTGAGCCGCTGGACAGCGAAACTGAACGCTACGTCAAAAGTAAGATGGATGAGAAACTAACCGTCCTGCACCTCGTTAAACCGCGTGAGAACCGCGATCCTGAGCGTATGGACGGCAAGGGTATGGAGTTCGCTTCATATTATGTTCTTGAAGACCGGAAGGTGCTGCTGTCGGAAGGCGGATATGCCGTATTTCCGTACGCCATTAGCCGGTATGTGATCGCCCCGGGTGAGAAGTATGGCCGATCCCCAGCCATGACTGCTCTCCCCTCTATAAACACGCTGAATGAGCAGAAGAAGACCGTCCTAAAACAGGGTCACCGCTCTGTTGACCCTATTCTCCTCGCCCATGACGACGGTGTTCTGGATAGCTTCTCTCTAAAACCCGGGGCGTTGAACGCAGGCGGTGTGTCGGCCGAAGGTCGTCCTCTCGTCCAAACCCTGCCGGTCGGCAATCCCATCTTGGGTATGGAGATGATGGAAGCGGAAAAGGCGGTGATCAATGACGTTTTCCTCGTATCTATTTTCCAAATTCTTATCGACCGACGAGGTCAGACGCCGCCTACTGCGACGGAAGTATTGGAGCTTGCCAAAGAGAAAGGTTCGCTCTTGGCTCCAACAATGGGCCGACAGCAGTCGGAAATGCTTGGGCCTATGATCGAACGAGAGCTTGACCTACTGTCCAAGCAGGGCTTGCTGCCGGATATGCCGGAAGCGATGCTGGAAGCGGAAGGTGAGTTTGAGATCGAATATGAAAGCCCGTTGTCGCGGGCGCAGCGTGCGGAAGAGGCCGCAGGGCTGTTCCGCACCATCGAATTTGCCGCAACCTACGCAAACGTCACGCAAGATCCGAGTGCCTTTGATTGGATCGACATCGACACGGCAATGCCGCAAGTCATGGAGATTAACGGGGTGCCCGCGGCATGGCGTAAATCGATGGATCAAGTTATGTCGGAACGTGAAGGCCGCAATCAGCAGGCACAGCAGGCTCAGATGATTGAGGCAGCGCCAGCGGCGGCACAGTTGATCAAGGCAGTGGGGCCGAATGTCGCAGGATAAAGCCAGAGACAAACTAACCAAGCGCGCGCAAGAGTACAGAACGACATTTGACAATCCGGTAGGGCAAAACGTCCTACACGATCTTGCCTTATTTTGTCGCGCCAATGAATCGACGTTTACGGATAACGACAGGACTTCGGCTCTTCTTGAGGGCCGCAGAGAGGTCTGGTTGCGGATACAGCGCCATTTGCAGCTAGATCAAAAATCATTGTGGCGCTTTCACGGATTGGATGGTGAGTGATGAGTGAAGAAGCAGCGGCCGCGGAAGGCGGCGGTGAGCAGCAACAAGCTGAATCGTCTTGGCTTGATACGCTAGGTGATGACGATCGTGCGCTGGCGGAAGCCCGCGCATGGGATACTCCCGACAAGGCGCTCAAGAGTTATCGCGATCTGGAGCGGCTTAAAGGCGTTCCTGCGGATCGTTTGGTGACTTTGCCGGGGCAAGAAGCATCGCCGGAAGAATGGCGCGAGGTTTATACCAAGCTTGGTGCGCCTGAGACGGCCGATC
>Ga0208161_1001855_pt1 | contig 11045 bp, 21 predicted proteins | sample CB_VirMetaG_3_FD_184538 | JGI IMG/M metagenome (GOLD analysis project Ga0208161, IMG submission 184538) | Freshwater to marine saline gradient viral communities from Chesapeake Bay - CB_1508_1S Viral MetaG (SPAdes) (version 4) | ecosystem: Environmental > Aquatic > Marine > Coastal | place: USA... | reverse complement strand
TTCTTTTGTTTTTGAATAACCATCATTCTGTGTATAAAGTTTTTTATTCTTTTCAAGAATAGGACTTACATCTTGAGAGTTTTGGATTGTAATTTTTCCATCACCTTCAAAATAGTACTTAGTACCATCTAATTCTTTACCACGTAAAATACTCATTACTCAGATAAATCAGAAACGTATAAATTCACAGTTCCAATAACAGCTACTTTTTCACCAGCAGAAACTTTGAAGTATTCAATGTCGTCAGCAGGTAAATAAATTGTAGATGTAGTTGCAGTTGGATTAACTCCAAACTGAATGTGGCAAGCAGCGTCAGCTATTACTCTAACATATTCAACATTTGCACCAAATGCAGATGATTGAACAGAAGTTCCAGATGAAGTTACTTTCTGAGTATTTATTGGTCGCATAGCAATATGCATATTTAATCTCCTAGTTAATTAAACAAAAGAGGGGGAATTAATCCCCCTCTCTCGTATTATATGATTAAGAAGTTGTGCAGTCAAACACTCCACCAGATGCAGCTTCATTTCTAGAGATTAGAGTAAGTTCAGTTAATAACTGTCTTTTCTCAGAATCACCAGTTTTTGAAAGCTCATGCATAGTGAAATCTCTTAAGAAACCGATTGACCAATAGTCCATATCTAGGACAAAGCAATCTCTATCTCTTGAGAATCTGTTTGGTACTACTTCCAAATCACCAAAGTCAGAAGAATACACATCGATAGAAGTGTATAAAGTCTTGTCTTCAGATGCATCAAATCTAGTTGATCCACCAGTAAAACCAGAAATCTTCTGTTTGTTAAATGGGCCTACCATGATGACAGATGGGTTTCCACCTTCATTCCAGCAACCTTTAATTACAGTTTTAAGGTTTGCTTCAGTAAGTGCCGCTTGAGGAACAGCGTCAGTTCTAGCGTCAGATCCGTCACCAGTTGGTGAAGCACCGTTAGTAGATCCGCCTGTGCTGAACACATCATTAGTTTTAATCCAAGAGTTGATAGAACCGAATTTTCTAGCAGTACTAGCATTACCAGCAACTTTTGCTTGGTTAGCTAATAAAGTAGCTTCGATATCTCTCTTAAGCTCTTTAGATTTTTTTGCGATTTGGTAAGCAAGTTCACTTGCTCTACCTGCTTTGTCAACAGACTCTTGAGTACCTGTGATTACTACAGTCTTATCCATGATCTGAGTGTAGTTACCAAGTCTTGTTGTTGCTGACGAAGCGTCTAGTGTTGCATCGTCACCTTCGATTACTGCGTTAGAAGTAGAAGCAGCAGCTAAACTATCAGTTTGCCACTCATGCAAAGTATTTTTTACAGCTTCTCTAGCAGCTGAACTCATAAACGGAGTGTCAGTTGGAGAGATAGAGTAAATAACATCTTGCAAATCTTCTCTAATACCAACAGCATCGTAAGTGTCGAATGTATTAGTTGGTTGTGCCATGTTTTTTTCTCCTTAAAGGTTATTTAGTTATCATACCTAAGATAGCAGAATGGGCATCTTCAAGACGACCAGATTTCTTCAACTTAGATATTTTGTTCCTTACTTCATTCCTCTTAGAGCTTTCAGTTTTGGCAACGCCAGATTTAATAATCTTAGGCGCGTTTGCAATTTTCTTTTGAACAATAGGTTTAGAATTTTTCAAACCCCTGTAAGACATTGCATCCTTAATTACCATTAGCATTCTATGATCTGCTAATGATGCTATTTCCTGATCATTAAATCCATAATTTTTTAAAGTAGATTTAACTCCACTTTTAAAAGTTTCAGACTTAACTGGATCAGCAAATTCAGGAATACGCTCCTGTGCTAATCTTCTTTGTTCAGCTAGATATGCATTATATTGTGCTTGTGCTGCTTGATTTGCTCTAGCTTTAGCTTGGTTAATCTTTTCTTGTTGCTGTCTAAGTTGAAAATCATACTTAGCAGCTTGAGCTGGATCTTCCTCATAAAGTTTCTGCAATTCAGCAGGGTCTAACTGTTGTCTGGTTAAAGATTCGGCACTTGCTATCGCCTCATTTAACTCTCTAAGTTTCATGTCGTATTGTTGACGCAAAACACTTTTTTCTTCCTCTACTTGTTTTTTCTCTAAAGAAAGAGAATGTGTCTTTTGTCTATAGTCGGAATCTCTAGAATAACCTGCTTTAAGCTCGTCAAGGGTAACCTCTAACTCTTGACCTTGTACTTTGACTCGGTGGAGATTTGGTTTCTCGACTTCTACTTCTGACGCAGTTTCTTCTGTTACTTCCTGATTCTCAGTAGCTTCGACATCTACTGGAGCTTCTTCAGACGGAGATTGGCTCTCTTGAGATGTAACCTGTTCATCTACAGGTTCTACTGATGGTTCTGCTGTAACTTCAGGTTCTGATTGTCCTTCATCCTGTTTTGGCTCTTTTGGAGCTTCAGGTTGAGGATTCAAAATCCCTAAAATTTTATCAGCAGCACCTGTAACTGTTTTATCAGTTATTGGCATTATATGCTCCTTTTGTTAACGCTTCTACTCTTTTGTAGTTTGGCGTGTTAAATTTTCTAGCTCAGATGCAGCTAGATTACCTGTTTCCATAACTGTAACAAGATGCCCTTTGATTTTGTCTAGCAAATTATATGCCATCCATAGCACTTGTCGTTGTTCATGGTCATTGTAACTCGTGTTAAAAATCTCTTTTTTATATTCTTCAAAGAGATATTCAAAACCTTCTTTTAAAAGAGGATCATTCAGTAGGCGTTTCGCCTGCTGACCCCGTTGCACTTGGTTGTCCAGATTGCTCATCTTTATTAAAAAACTCCTTTTGTCCTTCCATTATTTTTTTAAATATATCGCCAGATTGTCTGACTTGTTGTTGTTCTATCATAGATCTATTCTTAATAGCAAGTTCGTCAATCTTAGTATTATATTTAAGTTCCATATCTTTAACTTGTAATTCGAAGTCTAGTAGTTTTTCTCTCATTTTAGCTTCAAGTTTTTTGATCTCTATTTGAGATTGTAATACAGCTCTTTCGTTTTCACCTTGTACTTGAGCCAATGAAACTTTTTCAAATTCAGTAGGTGGTTTAGGTGGAAGTTGTGGCATTTGTGCTTGACCAACATCTGGATCCATAAAGTATGGTTCAACATTTCCAAGTCCTGCATTCTCTACTAATTTACGTAAAGTGTGATAAATATTTTTAATATTAACAACTGGGCCAAATACGTTTTGTTGTAAGTTAATAGCTTGTAGTTGTCTTTCTAAAATAGAATTTAATAAAATTAATTGTTGTTCTTTTGATCCTGTACCTAATCCAACAGCTACAGTTACATTCATACGATTTCTCCATTCGTATGGACGCATTGGTACAAACTTTCCTCTAATACGAATTATTTTTTCTTTTTGCTGATACTTGCAAATTAGTTCAAATATTTTTTTAGCTAAATCTTTCACACCTGTTTCTGCAAAAACTCTAGCTACTAATTCCATTCTCATTTGAGATTGAGTTAATATTTGGTTAATACCTGTAGCAGTTTTAGTATTAATAGTATCAGGCATTAAACCTTGAGATTGTCTAGTTTGACCTGTTCTTTGTTCTTTAACAGCATCTAAATAATTTAACATTCCAGAAGCTTGATCTGTAATTGGTTGTGCTTGCAATGGCATGATAACATTTTGAGGTGGTTGTTTAGTTCTAACAATACCACCAGGTCTATTAGTTAATAGATCATCCATTGCTACTTGACCATCTTGAATAGCTACACGATTATTATTAGTTAGATACATATTGTCTAACATTTGACGCATAACAGTAGATTTAATTAATTGTATATCTTCTACTAATTCAGAAATAGATCTTCCATAAAATCTATGTGGCATTAGTATTGGTGTAACAGAAACAAATGGCATTGAATCAATTTCTTCAATACCTAAAACTTTGTAAGCAGCATCTCCAGCTATACAAGCTTTAATTAATTCTGCTTTACCATCTCCGTTAATATCTATTCTTGCATAACATTCGTGAATTAAAACATCATCTGTTGTTTCATCTCCTCTATCTTGAGGTGCAGAATAATCTGTATCTTGAAATCTAATATGTCTATCTTCAGAATAATAATTAGTATCTCCAATAGGAAGATTCATAACTACATCTGGATCATAACCCATTTCAATTAATTGGGTTCTGCTCATGTTAGTTCTATGAGCTATAAAATTTGCATCTTCAATAGACTTAGCTCTACGTTCAATTAAAAATTCTTCAGGTGGTACAGGTTCAATTTTTACTTTTCCATATTTAGTTGTTTTGTGTAACACACAATCATGATATTTAATTGTATCTAAAACATTTCCCTCGTCATCTTTTATTTCTTCTTCGTACTCGTTATGTTCTGATACACTAATTTCATCATCATTAACTAAATCTGTAAATTCATCATCTGTTAATTTTTGATATTCTTCTCTAGTTGTCTTTTCAGATTCATCCCAGAATACTTTTAAGATTCCATTCTTTTGGATAAGTGCATCTTTGAACGCAGTATATAAACTTACAAATCCATCATTCTCTTTGTAGAAAATATAATTTAAATAATCGGTAGCTTGTTTGGCAAGTTCTTCATCTTCTGCACCAACAGGTTCGCATTCGAACACATTGTCGCTTGCAGTAAAGATTCTCATTAAAGAAGGCATTAAAGCTTCAACAGTATCTGAAACGTCTGTAGAGATAACTTGAGATCTACCTTCTTGTTCATTACCAAAAGGTTTACCAAGATAGTATTCTAATGATCGTTTTCTTCTACTGACAATTTCACCACCAATGTAACCTGATGATGCTCTAATTTCTCTATTTAATATGGATAAAATTTCTCGTTCTGTTTTTTCTTTTTTCATACTATAAATTTCGTATCAACATAAATTGGTTTATCCCAGTCTGTCGATGTAACTGGATCATGAACACACCCATAACGAAAAGCATCGGCAGCATGAGAACACCAATCATGCAAAGGTTTGTTTTTAAAAACCTGGTTTTTCTCATCCCATTGCTTACGATACTGACGCAACGCATCAATGCCCAGTTTACACTTTTCTCTATCAAACCAGCAATATGGTAACATATTTCTCACAGATTCGATACCATGATCTACTTCTAATTTAGGTGCTATCTCAAAGTCAATACCTAGTTCTCTAGAAACTTCTAGTCTTGATTTACCTGTTCCTAATTCTCTAGCTTGAATATCATGTGGTGCAATATGTCTAGAATATAAATATTGTTTATTTTCTAGCACATCTGCGTAATGCATTAAGCTTTCACCAGAATTTTCGTAATAATCTATAACGTGCAATTCTTCACCTATTCTTTGTACAAACCATATAGCTGTTGAATCACCTATACCTAAATCCCACCATGTTTCTACACCTACATTTTCATCTATAGGTACACTGCCAATCCTACCTTCGTTATCAGCATTAGTCATAAGTTTGCCAAAATATGATCCAGAAACAGCAGCAGTAAAAGAACATTCAAATTCTTGATTGTATTGTTCTTCAGTCATAATAGACTTTGCCATGTCTAATTCTTCTTTATCAACAACACCTGTTTCACTAGCTCTATATAAAGCTCCAAACCAATCTTGATGTCCTCTTAATGCATAATCATATACTTCCCAGAATTGATTATGACCCATTGGAGTTCCAATAAATATTACAAATCCTTTTGTGTCTGCAATAGCTGGTCGTATAATCTCAGTCCATGTTCTTGGAGCCATAATGGCATACTCATCCATTACTACACCATGAAAACCCATACCCCTAAGTGAGTCAGCATTATCTGCTCCAAATATTTGTATTCTAGATTCATTCCAAAAATCTACACGCAATTCAGATTCATTTCTTTGACCACCTAAATCCATTAAAGGTTTTGTATAATATTTTAAATAATCCCAAACAATAGATTTACCTTGACGATAGGTAGGTGCAATGTATGCAAGTTTTTGTCTTGGTTCTTTTGTAGCTGCTAAAATTAATTCGTTAATAGCTAATACAGATTTACCAAATCGTCTATGACAAACTAAAACATTAAATCGTTTAAGTGACTTGTGAACTTCCTTTTGAAGCGGTCTAGGTTTATAGGGAATGGATATACTTACTTGTTTAGTCTTCCCACTTGAGATCGACTCTAATTGGGGAAGTTTCGATTCTACTTGTTGTTGGAGCTTTTCCATGTACATAAGGTGCAGCTTTTTCTGCTGCGTAAAGTTTTCGTTCTGGTGAACTTAATGGATGGTTTAACACAGAAAGCAAATAATCTAAAGGGGATGTTTGATATTTTACAGCAAGCTCCTGCATATCTTTCCATTTTTTACGGAAAGAGGATCCTTTAGGTCTTCCTGCACCTTCTCGTTTACCACCTCGTTTATCTACTTTGTTTTCTTCCATTAGATTCCACGTCTAATCAATCTTGAATTTAAATCTCTATCTTCACCAACTTTAGGTGCTTTCTCATATCTTCTAGATTTAGATCCTAAAAAATATGCAGCACCAGCAATAGCTGTTGAAGTAACTGGATGTTTAACAGCAAGTTTAGCAACCTTACCCATGCCTTTTCCAACTTCGCCTAAAAATTTATATTCGCCTGGTATTCGTTTTGCAATGTTCTTTACATTCATTTTAACTTTTTGATATCCAGCTTTTAATGGACTATATTTTACTAATTCTTTTTTCATTTGTTCCTCTTTTTGTATTTTTTCATAAGTTCATTATATCTTTTTTCTTCTCTCTTTTCTCTTTCTCCACTACCTATTTTAGAAACATATTTTTTTAATAATGATTTTTTAGATTTGGTCATTATTTTTTTCTCCCTTTAGCTGCTAATTGTTGGAATTTTTTTTTACCATATTTTTTACGTCCAATTGCAGCAGCTAGTGCTTTTGGATTTTTAACGCCTTGTTGTTTTAATTTAGCAGTAAGTTTTTTAAATCTAGTACCTGTTCCTAACTTTGCTTTCTTCATACTAGTATTTTTTTTTGACTTTCATGTTTTTCTTTTTAGCATATTTTTTTGCTGCGGCTTTGCCTTGCTTAGTATATGCAAACTTCTTTTTTCCTACCATTGGCATTATTCGTCTTCTCCTTCGTAATAGTTGTTAGTATCTGAAATTAAGTTTTCAATTTCAATTATAATTTGTTCTTGCTCATAATGTAAATCTTTTAATTCTTCAAGTAAATCTTCTAATGGCTTTGTCATTATCGAAGTAAACCACGCATAGCTAATTCCCTAGTTGTAGGTGGTTGCATAGCTTGTTGTTGTGGTTTTCCCATTTGTTGTACTTGAGGATTGTTGCCTTGATCTAATAAAGCTTTTTGCTTTTCTACTTCAGGCATCATTTTAGCTTTAATTACAATAGCTAGCTTTTCACTCTCTTGTGGAGTTAAACTCATAAGGTCTTCAGCTAGTTGTTCTATTTTATCTTTTGCCATTATTATTTATATGAAGTTATCTTATAACTGTATTTACCTAAATCAAGATCGGTAGTTTTATATTTTTTTTTATTTTTATTATTTCCAGTTGCTAAATTATAAGCACCTTTACCAACTTCAATAGAACCAATAGCTAATGTTCCATATTTAAGTCCTTTACCAAATCCTTCAATGGCAGCTTTTTTATAAGGATGCAAAGAATTGTATTCTTTTTTTATTTTTTTTGATGCATCAATAGTTTTTCTTTTAAGTGAACTATAAGCATTCTTTGCTCTCATCTTTAAAGTTTTAGGTCTTTTAAATACATTAAAGTATTGTGATATATTTTTAATCATTATCATCTTCTCCATTTAAAAAATATCCACCACTAACTAAAGCAGCTTTTGGTGCAATAGCACTAGCTACATATCCTGCTTTACCAAGAGGAGAAGATTTTTTCCATTTTCTTGCTAATTGAACACCTAGTTCATTTTTCTTTTTTAAAATCTCTCGTCTTTTTGCATATTTAAATGCACCTTTAAATTGTTTAGAAGGATCTTTTATAATTTTATTAAGATGATAAACATCTGTTTTAATCATAGGATCTCCAGTTTTAATTTTTTTAGCTGTAGGTTTTGTTATAGCCCACTTGCCAAACTTAGAAGCTTTATGTTTTAAAAAAATTGCTGCTGTTTTTAAATTTCCAATCATATATTATTCTTCATCATCTTGACGGTTTAAAAAATACCCACCTGCAAATGTAGAAGCTGTACCAGCAGTACCAATTGCCAATTGGGTTTTAGGTGTTTTTTTAAAAAGTTCTTTTTGCATAGAACCATAACTTCTTAAGCTTTTGTTTATTATATTTTTAAATGATCTTTTGCTTTTTAAACCTTCTTGAATACCAGATGAAAAATTATCTTGAGCATAAGCACGTCTTATAGCAATTTGTTTTTTTAAAGCACCACTTTGTAAACCTTTTTTTTTGGTTTTTTTCATGGCTTTTCCAAATTTTCTTAATTTAGATGCTTGTGATAATATATTTACTAAACTCATCTTCCCTGTCCTCTATAAGTGTTCTTATCTTTCTTGCTATGCCTTCCTGGTCGTTTAATACGTTTCTTTTCTAGCTTTGTAAACTCTTTGACTTTACGAGCCATTAATCTTCGTAATCATCTCCAGCTAGGAAAGAACCAAGCATATAACCGCCTACAGTTCCTGAAGTAACTTTTCTTCTGTTAGAAGTGCCTAATGTACCTCTATACAAAGATCCGTATTTTTCACCAATACCTTTACCCACTTTTTTTATTTTTTCTTGGGTAAATACATTGCTACCTTCCATAGGAAGTTTTCCAAATTGTTTTGATGCAAAATTAGATACTTTGCCACCTACTTTAGTTTTTCCTGCTTTTGCACCATATTTTTTAGATGCAGCGCTTAAATATCTAGGGCTTAGCTTTCTTGCTTGTTTTGCTCCGTAAGAAGCAATTGTTCTATATATGTTGCCTAACATTAATGGGATTGCCATAATTTTATTCTCCTGTTTTTATAAACTAATTATAGCAAACCCACTATTATAATTCTACCATTTGTAAACAAACCCCCCCATTTATCTTTAGTGTTGTAGTTAACCCCCCTATATATTTTATCCATACTCATATCAATATCGCTTGGTGTAACTTACAAACCCGTCATTTGCTGTTGCAAATGTCATATTGTTGTTATCGTTGTAACTCGCTGTTGCTCGTTGCTTAGATGTTATTATCTTTTTTGTATTGTTACATAACCAAGTAACGCTAATACAATCACCGCGTTACGCTTCGCTTATCAGCACAAGATCTATTATGTATTAGTTATATATATATGATCGCTACGCTTCACGCCTGTAAAGGTGATTGATTAGCTTGTGTATATATTGATAAGTTGATTTCCACTTTTGATTATAACTTAAACCAAACAACAAAAAAGGATAATCTATGGATAAAGTAACACACATAAATGAGGCACAATACTCACTATTTGACTTAAGTGATGTGCCTATTACACCCTTACCTTCTAAGGATTTACATCCTCATGATAAGGTTAAATTAGATATAGTATATAGCTATCTAACAAACAAAGTGTTTAAAGAGAAAGGAGAATAGATATGATTACATTCTTAACAGGACTAGCTTTAACATTGGCAAGTATTTACTTGTTAATTATGATTGGCGGATTTTTCTTTGGGTTTTTTATCTTTAAGAAACTAGCAGAAGAATCAGACAAGAAAGATGCAATAGATGCTTAAGATATTAGCAATAATATTAACAGTGTCTTTGTTTGCGTTTAGTATCTTCTTTGCGATTAAAGGAGATACTGAACTGCTAGTAATTAGCTTTAGTGGAGCTATTCTATATGTATATCTTATCATAGATGAACTTCGCAATCAAGCTAACGAGTGAGCTGATTGCTCATAAACATTAAAAGGAAAGGAAAATATATGTCAGACTATAAATCATATATACAAACCAAAAGTCCAGAAGAAAGAAAGCAATATGTTCAACAACAGATAGCTTTAGGTAATCCAAAATACAAGAATAGAAATGATTGGATTAAAGAGAACATAGACAAGATTAGACTAAATAATCTTGAAACTGTTGTTGCCCAAATATTAGCTAAATTAAATAAATAACAACAAACTGCTAACTCCCCCAGCAATGGGGGATGGCAGTAACAGGAGATAAAATCATGAATAAAGAAAGCACATTACACTTAGTATATGCTAGAGAGTATTATGATGCAGACCAGAAGTATGATTATTATTTTTACTCATATTATACAATTTTTAGAAATGTACCATTATCTCAATTAAATCGTATAAATAACAAATCTTTCAAAGTTAGAGTGAAAGAATTTTGTGATAAAAATTATAAAGAAACAGCTAGTAATTTTACAGGAAAGAGTAAAGTAGAAATGATAACTGGTGATGAATACTACAGAACTTATGGTGAAGAATTTGGTAAAGTAAATGCGTATGATGAAAAGCATTTATTAGAAGATTATGGTCAATTATATAATACTAGGCAGTTTTTTAAATATGATTTCAATCAACAGTTGACTGAAAAAATAATAAAAGAAAATACAATAAACAGTTACCCCCCTGCTTCGAGTGAGCAGGGAGAGTAACCAATAGAAAGGATATGAGTATGATTATAACGGATAAGCAAGAACAAATCAAGAACAACATGGATGTATTAGTTAGTAGAGTGGACGACTTATATGACAAGTTATATGCATTAGAACTGTATATAAAATCATTAGAAGAAACAATATATGAACTAAAGGAGAACACATATGAATCAAAATTTTCCCACTAAAAAAATTGTTGAATTAATGAAAGTAATAGATAGCTTAAAGGATAAAAGAATTAAGCTATATATATATAATAACTTACATCAATGGGTGGTAGATCATGTTTCTAATAAAATACAAACAGAAATTTTCGAACAGAAAAATAAGCATTAAAAAGTCTTTAGAAATAATATACAACCTTGAGTTTACAGGATTTATTAAATTAGAGAGGTTATGGTGGTGGCGAAATTTTATAGAGTACACCACTTACCAAGAGATAACATATCCTAAACAA
>Ga0208161_1001851_pt1 | contig 11056 bp, 20 predicted proteins | sample CB_VirMetaG_3_FD_184538 | JGI IMG/M metagenome (GOLD analysis project Ga0208161, IMG submission 184538) | Freshwater to marine saline gradient viral communities from Chesapeake Bay - CB_1508_1S Viral MetaG (SPAdes) (version 4) | ecosystem: Environmental > Aquatic > Marine > Coastal | place: USA... | reverse complement strand
GCAGACATACTCAACACCTTGGCAATAGGATTTGACAGTATGACCCTTAGAGGTCAAGGGCCGATTACCCAGCTAGCAGCGGCTAACCTAGCCGAATCTAGGAAGAAAAGGGAAAGCGAAAGAGAGACCCAGCAGTATGTGGACTACTTGAAAAGTCGCGGAGTTGTTACCGAGGAGCAAGCGGCTCAGTTGGTTAACTCCCCAAGGCTTGCGGCGGCACTTGTTCAAGGCGCAATCTCAAGAGAATTTGCCAAACCAAGACAACCCTCGGTATTTATGGAAAAGTTGGCATTGGTAAGGTCTGCTGATCCTAATCTGCCGTTACAAGATGCTGTTGATAAGGTTTTATCGTCTGGCGGTACTACAATTGATCTTGGAGACAAAGGAAAGTCGGCCTTGTATGGGGCCGCTGGAAAATTGTTTGCCGAGCAAGATGCCGCACAAATAACAGCGGCTCAAAAAGCCGTTGGAAGCATCCGGGATTTAGATGAAATATACCGCGTATTGGATTCTGGCGAACCAATAACGGGTATGTTTGACCAATTCCGTTTACAAATGGATCGCGCAAAGGCGTTCTTTAATAATGATGAAGAGGCGGCTAAAAGGGCAACCGACACGCAACTTTTAAACGCTTTTCTAGGCGCAGATGTGTTTGACGCTATTGCGGCGCTTGGCATTGGTGCGAGAGGTTTAGATACGCCAGCAGAAAGAGAGTTCTTAAGGTCGGTTCTGACTGGTACGACATCTATGACAGAAGAGTCAATTAGAAGGCTGACTGACATTAGAAGGAAGGCACTAACGAGAGCCGTAGACCAATATAACTCAAACCTTAAGGCTGGAAATTATAAATACCTTGAGGAGATTGGTATTAGGAATTTTTCCCCAATAGAAGTGCCGGAGTATACCAAGCCAGAAGCACCAGCCGTTGAAGGGAAGGCCGTGGCTAGCGGAACAACTGTCACGCTTAACGGAACCGTAAGAAATTTCCCTAATGAAGCCGCCGCCTCTAGTTGGGCCAAAGAATACAACAGGATAAAAGGCGTATGACCGACGAAGAGTTGTTGGCGCAACTTGATGCCCAGTACGGCGCTTTGATGCCTAAAGAAAATATGGCTATTACAGCGCCAAGAGAACGGTATTCGACTGCTGGCGCTTTAGCTAATTTCGGCCCGTCTGCCATGCAGTATGGTGAAGACCTGATTACTGTATTTAAAGACCCCGAGATGATGGCTGAAGGCGTTAAGTTGCTTTTTACTGGAGAGGGGCTAGATGCTCTTAAAGGATTCTACAAAGAGAGATATGGAAGTTCTTATAGCGCGTTAAGAACCGCCTATACAGATCCGGTAGGATTTTTGAGTGACATCTCTATGGTTGGTTTGCCAATAAAACTGACTGGGAAGCTCGCAAAAGTAGCGGCGAAAAAAGCCAATCTTTCCAAAATTTCTGGCGGCGCTGAAGCGGTAAGGCGTATTGGTGATATTGCTGAAGGCGTTGATCCTCTTGCCGCCACCACCACTCTGGGTCTTGGTGCGATATCAAACATTCCATATATTCGTTCGTTTCCAGAATCAGAATATGAGACCGGGTTAAAGATGGGAACCTCTCCGCGCACACGTATGGGAAACCGTCGCGTTCGCTCAGAGGTTATTGACACATTGCTTCAAGAGCAAATCCCCCTAACACCAGAGGGCCTCACTAAGCTCAACAAAACTATTGACGCTCAAACGAATGAGCTTGAGAGGCTTGTTAATGCAGCCGAAGAATCTGGAAAGATGATTCCAGTTTCTGATGTATTAAAGCCGTTAAAGGAATTGCGCGATCAATTAAGTGACCCAAAAACAAATCCATTGGCTGCCGAACACGCTAACACGATTGAAAATTATACAATGAATTGGATTAGCGCTCTTGGCCCCATTAGAGAGCTTACTCCGAATCAGGTTTTGGATTTGCGAAGAAACTTAGACGATCAGATCAACTGGAATAACGTCCCCACAGTAGCGCCTCCGATTGCGAAGAAAATAACAGAAGAGGTTGCGTCTGGCGCAAGACAGGCTCTAAGGGATACCGTCCAAGAATATGGATCGACTGGCAAGAATATATCTAAGCTATTAACTGCCGAGGAGGCTCTTGCAAGGGCGGTCAATAGGTTGAGTCAAAATCAGACCGTTGGGTTAAAGCAAACTATCGGCGGCGCTGTCGGTGCTGGAGTTGCTATTTCTGGAGAGGCTTTTGAGCAGATTGCAGGCTTGATTTTGGCTACCGGATCATTGCTTGCTAGCCCGGCGAATAAGCAAAGGCTTGCAAGGCTGATTTATCAGAACCGATCACTTTCTAACGAACAAAAAAGAACCCTGCTAGGCGTTGTTGCATCTCAGGCAGGCCCAACAGCACAGAGAATTGAAGAGGGCAGAGATTAATGCTCAAGCCTATGACAGACCAAGAAATCGAATCAATTGCTCGTGAGGCGGTTTCTGACGCAGTTGATTTCGTGGAGTCAGAGATTGCTGAAGACCGAATAAAGGCGCAGCGATACTTTGATGGTGAGGTTGATATCGGCGAAGAGGATGGTCGCTCTAAAGTGGTTGCGACTAAGGTTAGAGACACAATCCGAGCTATTAAGCCATCTTTAATGCGCGTTTTCTTGTCAACGGACAAGCCTGTTGAGTATGTCCCCACAGGCCCAGAAGATGTACAGGCGGCAGAGCAAGCTACCGAATATATGCACTATAAGTTTAACGAGCAGAATGGGTATCGCGTACTAAATGACGCATTCCATGATGCGATGGTTAAGAAGGTAGGCGTTGTTAAGGTCTATTGGGACACCTATCAAGAGCAGGAAACCTACGAATTTCACGATATTAATGAGATGGAGTATTCCGTCATTACGGCAGAGGATGATGTAGAGATCATCGAAGAGACCGTAAAGATAGAAATGTCCATTGATGAAATGGGGCTGGAGGTTGAGGTTCCGCGTTACGATCTGAAAGTGGCCCGTTACAAGGACTCCGGGAAGATGTGCATAGAGTCTGTGCCTCCAGAGGAGTTTTTTGTTGACCGTAATGCTAGAAACTTAGAGTCGGCTTATTGTGTTGCACATCGCACTGAGATGCGTGTTGGTGAGCTAGTTCAGATGGGCTATGACTTTGAGGAGGTCTCAAAGCTAACCGGCCTTCAGCATTCCGATACATTCTCTGAGGTGGAGGAGTTTGAGCGTCGAGGGTATGAAGAAGACTACTCTGACGAGGATGTTCAAGACCCCTCAATGCGCTTAGTGGCGGTGACTGAAGTCTATATGAAGATTGACGTAGACGGCACTGGCATCCCAACCCTCCAGAAAGTGACATTGGGTGGTAGTGGATACAAGCTCTTAGACAGAGAGTCATGCGGGTTTATTCCTTTTGCTGTCTTTGAGGTTGATCCTGAGCCGCACACCTTTTACGGACGGTCGGTTGCCGACCTGATTATTAACGATCAGGACGCCTCTACCGCGATGCTTAGAGGTGTACTGGATAACGTAGCCCTCACCAATAACCCACGCCTTGAGATTCTTGATGGAGCGGTCAACATTGACGACCTCCTAAACAATGAGATTGGCGGGATTATCCGGGTAAAACAGCCGGGCGCTATACAGCCGCAGGCTATCCCCTTTGTAGCGGGGCAAACGCTAACAGCCCTTCAGTATTTTGATTTGGAGATTGAAGGCAAAACAGGGGTTACTAAAGCGTCCACGGGCCTCTCTCCCGATGCCCTTCAGTCTACGACTGCCGCAGCGGTACAAGCTACCGTACAGGCTCAGGCTGGGCAGATAGAGGTAATGGCGAGAAATCTGGCAGAGGGCGGTATGCGCCAGATGTTCAAGCTCATGCTAAAGGTAATGGCCGAGAACGTAGAAGAAGAGGAAATGATGCGCTTATCGGGTGCTGATTACGTTCCTGTTGATCCGCGATCTTGGAACTACGGCATGGATGTGTCGGTTAATGTTGGATTAGGTACGGGTCGAGAGGATCAAAAGCTAGCGGCGCTTATGCAGGCATTCCAAGTGCAGTCGCAGATTATACAGGCGTATGGCCCGGCTAATGGCTTAGTGACGCTCACACAAATCAGAAACACCTTGTCTGACATTCTAGCCCTTAACGGGCTAAGAAATGCTAATCGGTACTTCTCACCCATGAATGCTCAGACCGAACAAATGCTTATGGCGCAAGCCCAACAATCACAGCAACAGCCCCAGCAGGACGCGCAGGCTCAAGCCTACCTACAGGCTGAGATGATGAAGGCGCAGGCCAAGGCCCAGACTGATATGGCGAAGCTCCAGTCTCAACAGCAGCACGATATGGCTAAGTTGCAATTGGAGCTACAGCAGTCTGCTAGGGACGACGATCTTGAGCGGGATAAGATGGATCAAGACCTACTAGTCAAGGCGGCTGAGATTATTGGCAAGTACGGCACTGCCGTAGACGTTGAGCGCATTAAGGCGATGCAGGCGGCTCCTAGAGTATGAACGTAAAGGATTTAGCCGCTGGCGTTAGGCGTTTACAGAATGATGATGTCTTTTGTTATATAATAGAAAGTATTAAGAAAGATCAGGCTAATATCTTTCTGAACCCGCACTCTTCCAAGGAAGACCGGGAAACTGCTCACGAGATTGTTCGTGGGCTATCAAAAATCGAAGGTCAATTGGCCACCATCTTACAGGATGAAAAGATTTTCGATACTAAATTTGATTGAGGACTCAGTACCGTGGAAACGACTGAACTTGACGGAACGATTGAATCAGCCATTTCATCCCTATTACAGCCCGAAGAAGTTGAGGAGGTTGTAGAAGAGGATACCGAAGAAGCAGCCGAACTGGAGGACTCGGAAGAGGAACCAGAAGGTGAGGACGCTGAAGAGGAAGAGGTTGAAGAAGAGGACGACGAAGACGCTGACGAAGCAGAGGAATCTACCCCTGAGCTATACACCGTCAAAGTAGACGGCAAGGAAGAGCAGGTAAGCCTAGATGACCTCAAGCGAGGATACAGTGGTCAACAGTATGTCCAGAAGGGTATGCAGGAAGCTGCTAACTTGCGTAAGCAAGCCGAGCTGGTTTACCAAGCCCTAATGAATGAGCGAGCGATGGTGGCTCAGGCCATCCAAGGGGGAATACCCCAACCGCCTGCTGAACCGTCTAAAGAGATGTTTGAGTCTGACCCCATAGGTTTTATGGAAGCCAAACTGAAGTATGACGATCAGCTTAAAGAATATAACGAGCGAATGAGTCAGTTTCAGCAAATAGCTGAACAGCAAAGCCAAGCTCAACAGGCGGCACAGCGAGCTTATTTAGAGCGTGAGATGGAGACGTTGAAGCAGGTTGTTCCTGAGTTCGCAGATCCTCAAAAGGCATCTCAAGTCCGAGACCGTTTAGTAACGATGGGGCAAGAGATTTACGGGTATGAGCCTAACGAGATTAGTGCCGTCATGGATCACCGGGCCATCCGAGTCCTTAACGATGCGATCAAGTATCAAGAACTAATGTCTGGCAAGAAGCAGGCAGAGAGGAAGGCCAAACCAAAGCCTAAGAGAACTGTGAGAGCGGGTGCAAAGAAAACGGCGTCAAATGCTAACGCTGAGCGACAAACTCGACAAAAACTGAAGAAGAGCGGAAACATTAACGATGCTCTTTCACTTATTCTCAATGAGAGGTAATTATCATGGCACAGCCAACCAACACCTTCGACAGCTATGATGCTGTCGGAATCCGGGAAGACTTACAGGATGTCATCTATGACATTTCTCCCGAAGAAACTCCGTTTTACTCTGCTTGTCAGAAAGTCAAAGCGGCCAACACGTTCCACGAGTGGCAGACCGATGCTCTTCGTGCATCAGCGGCTAACGCGCATATTGAAGGTGACGCGACTACTGCTGAAGCTCGCAGTGCAACTAGCCGTTTGGGTAACTACACTCAAATCTTCAAGAACGCGGTTGTTGTACCTGACACCGACGAAGGCTTGAAGAAGGCTGGTCGTGCGGCTGAAATCGCATACCAGACCCTCAAGATCGCCAAAGAGCAGAAGCTCGACATCGAGAAGGCTCTGTTTGACAACAACGCTCGCGTTGCTGGCAACAGCTCCACTGCTCGTGAGCTTGCAGGCGCTCCCGCTTGGATGATCACCAACACTGACTTTGTGACTGGTGGCACTACTGATGGTGCAGATCCAACCGGCGACGGAACTGACGCACGTACTGACGCTGTAGGTGGTTTGACCGCATTCTCGCAGACCAAGTTTGACTCTGTTATGCAGTCAATTTGGGAGCAGGGTGGTAAGCCAGACGTATGCTACCTGTCTGCCTTCCAGATGAACAAGGCGCTCGCGTTTGACGGCAACAACAACCAGCGTTCACAGATTTCTGCTGAAGCTGGCAAGGTATCTAACTACATGGCTGTCTACCTGACTCCATGGGGTGAGATCACCTTTGAGCCGACCCGTGAAAACCGTTCTCGTGACGTATTCATCATGCAGTCAGATATGTGGGCTGTTGGTGTACTGCGTCCTACCAAGAACGTGGCACTTGCCAAGTCTGGTGATAACACCACTCGTCAGGTCGTTACTGAGCTTACCCTCGTTTGTAAGAACGAGAAGGCTTCAGGCATCATCGCTGACAACACAACTAGCTAAGTTTGGCTGGTATAATTAGGGGGTGGTTTTCCACCCCTTTTTTATTTGCGGAGAGAACATGAAATACAAGGTTGTTATGACTACCCTTTTTATTGACGGAAAGAAGTACCGCCGGGGGGATGTTGTTGAGCTATCTGATAAGACGGCTATTGCTCAGGGTACCCGGGTTGAGCCAGTTGTTGAGCCTATTAAGAGGCGTGGGCGTCCAAAGAAGGTAGAAATCAATGAAGATTAAAGAGAAGTTTCATAACAACAATGACGGCACCTTTGTCGTTGAAAGCGTATATGACAACGATCCCATCCTAAAGCAGAACAAGCTGTACCGGGATGCTGGCGTTGGGATGACCGGCGAGAACAGACTTGCCGGGGTCTTGCCTAGCCATATCGTTATGGAGTGGGCTAAAGAGGCTGGCGTGAAGTGGAATGACCGCGAGGCGCTGAAGGAAGTCATTAAGAAGAAAATGCAGTCTAATGAGTTCAATCAGTTCCGGGTTTGGGAGGGGCGTTTCTAATGCCCGTTAAGAAGGCGTCCAATGGTAAGTATCGGATAGGTAGTGGCAAGGCGATGTATAAGACCAAGGCTGCCGCTGATCGTGCTTATAAGGCGTATCTAGCTAAGAAAGGCAAGAAATGAGGATTAGGTAATTATTATGAAAAAAGTAATCTCGGCTTTGACGCTAATTGCTTTGCTTTCTGCGTCGTATGTTTCGGCACAGACAGTGTATTTTGATAATGGCGATGTGTATTACTTGAAAGAGGGCGAGCAGGTCTTTATCACCGATCAAGAGTGGGTATTTACGGTAGAGAAGGGCGGCTATATGCGCGGCCTGTTTGAGTTTTACCGAATCCTCCCTTTGTGCGAATACTACGAGCCTAACGATGGCTTGACGTTCGGCGGCTCGGCCCCGGCGCAACCTGACTGCGTATCGGCTCAAGAGGCTGAAGAGGAAAGCCAAGAATGCGATGGCTTCACTTTTGGCGGTGGCGAGTGTTGAAGGAGATATCGAAGTGCGTATTGATTGGGTTTATGTTAGGTCTTGTTTTGATTCTTGGCGTCTTCATTTTATTGATTACGCTATCCGATGCGGTGACTCAATTAGTCAATTCCTAAACGTCTTGATATTTTTTAGCAAGAACCCAAACGAATCTATCTCTGGGCGATCATATAGAGAGAGACGCAAGTGGTTTTGGTGTAAAATGATGGGGTTGCTTGATTGGGTGTTTTCACCATTTCAGTCTGAGCATTGTAGAAAATCCCATGAGGCCGACTTAACCAGAGCGGCGGATACCTTAAAGAGCGCAGAATGAGATGGATGTTTTAGAGACAGTATTACGTTGGGTGGTCATGCCGATCGGCGGCTTTGTATGGCTTATCTTCATGCGGCAACAAGACCATGCGACTCAGATTGCTGTCCTAAAAACCGAGACCGACATGGCGCGTCAATCCCATGACCGCGAGATCAAAGAGATTAAAGATAAGCTAGACAAGATTCTTGAAAAGCTAGACGACAAGGCCGACAAGAATTAATGCTTGCCATTACCGATCTCATCGCGGGAATCTTTAAGCCAGCCGCAGAGCTTATTGATGAACTGCACACCTCGGAAGATGAGAGATTACAAGCAAAGAGCCACCTTTTAGATGTTCAAGCGGCGGCCATGCAACGGGTATTCGATTATGAATCTGAGACCCTTCAAGCCAAAGCCAGTATTGTCCAAGCAGAGGCTCAATCAGAGCACTGGATAACGGCCACTTGGCGACCTATTACGATGCTGACTTTCTTAGCTTTGGCCGTGGGCGACTCATTAGGTTGGCTTCCGAATCCTTTGCGGGATGAGGCGTGGACTCTCTTACAAATCGGATTGGGGGGCTATGTGGTTGCTAGGTCTGGGGAAAAAATAGTCAACACTGTCAAGAAAACCCAATGAAATCCTATTTTACTGATGCAGAGCTTTCCTGCTCTTGCTGCGGCGAATACCATTTCGCGCCCGAATTTCTCTATATGCTTAACGTGATCCGGGAGGAGTGTGGATTTCCGCTACCTGTCACTTCAGGCTACAGGTGTGACAAGCACCCCGTAGAAGCGTCTAAGGAGCGCAAAGGAGCGCATAATCGCGGTTTAGCCGTGGACATAGGGGTCAGGGGCGAACGCGCCCATAGACTGCTAGAGGTGGCGCTCAAACACGGTGTCCCCCGGATAGGCGTAAATCAGCGGGGTGACAGCCGCTTTATTCATCTGGATATAGACTCCAGCCTCCCAACTCCGACCATCTGGTCTTACTAATCTAATTTTATATAACCAATTAATCTAATTGCGGGTCTTCCAACAACATTAGTGGTGTGCGACTATTCCCTATCGGCTGGATACACAGCCATTTACTAGGGAGAACCAGATATGTTTAATTTTAATTCAATGAGTAGGTTTGAGCTTGAGAACCTGAAGCGCATGGCTTGGCTTAGCGAGGCCCAATGCGATCAATTAGGTCATGACGAGATGGCCGAGACAATGGCTAAGGTCTGGTCAGACTGCGTTATCGAATTAGTCAGCCGAGATTCGGAGGATAGTGCCGCGTAAGCGGCCCATAAAAGGAGATCGTTATGGATATGTCTATTGATGAGGTGCTTGAGTACCTTAACGAGAACCACCCCGACTGGCGCGACTATGGCTTTATCGGGTTCTTCGATGAGTGGGCGATGGATGGTATCGCCTACAACTTCTTCAAGGCGAATATGGCGTGGCTAGACGATGTAGTCCCTGCCATCATTGAGAACGGATTTGAATGGGTCTTGATGGCCTTTGACCCGCTTCAGACTGACGATTTCCGCGCACATAATCGCAAGGCGATCTGGAAGTACATCAATCATGCGGCCTATGAGTTCTACCTTGATAAAGAAGCGGAGGGCATAGCTTATGCGTAGCGGATTGAGAAGCGCCCAAGATATCGCCCGGTCGCTCATTATTGATGAGCAGTTTTGGGAATACTTCAAGGGCTGGGATGCCCAGAATGAAGGCCAGCCATTACCTGACGATGCCTCAGAGCTATTCAAGCATGGTTACGGTGACAGCTATGCCGCCGGAGAAATGGAGGCAAACCGTGACTGAGGAAAAGACGCTAGATAACTACGTCATACCCCACACAAATGGGCAGTTAGCAGGCTGCCCTTCGTGTAGGCGCATATTCGGGGGTGATAAGGCGTTTGACGCTCACCGTGTAGGTAGCCATGGGGTAGGCCGTAAATGCGCTGAAAACCCGCAGGCTGTCGGTCTGAGGCTGGATTCAAGAGGGTTCTGGGGTAAACCATTCAAGGGAGTCAAAAAATGAAGGAAGGCGTCGTAAATATCCACGGGAGGGAGTACAAGACGGTTGCCCTTCGTGTGGCTGAGTTTCGGGAGGTCTGTCCTGATTGGTCGATTGTGACTGAGCTGGTGGCTGAGACCGAGGATAAGGTCATTATGAAGGCGTCAATTAGTCATGTTGGCGTTGTCATGGGGACTGGCTATGCGGAAGAGGTAAGATCCGCGTCCCGAATCAACAAGACCTCTGCTTTGGAGAATGCAGAAACGTCTGCCATAGGTCGCGCTCTTGCCGCTTGTGGGTACGGCGGGACTGAGTATGCCAGTGCTGATGAGGTGGCAAACGCTATTGGCCAGCAGAATGCGTCTGAGGCGGTAGAGCCGCTGATGAAGCATAACGAGGCTGTCCGGGCTAACTTTAATTCAATCGCCTACATGAAGGAGGCGCACGAGAATGGCGATGCTTTGGCTTTTGCTGAGGCATGGCTTGAGCTAGACGATGACACCAAATCGGCGTTGTGGCTAGCTCCAAGTAAGGGTGGTGTATTCACTACCGCAGAACGGGCGTTTTTGCGCTCAGATGAAGTAAACGCAGCTAGAAAGGAGATAATCAATGGCTGATATGATTGGTGGGTTTTACCCAAAACCTCGTAACCCTAACGCCCCTGATTGGGTAATCTGCAAGGCTTCAATTAACGTGGCCCAATTCCGCGAGTGGATGCAGACACACTTGAAGGCTAACCCAGAGGATGAGTGGATCAATATGGATTTGCTCGTTGCTAAGTCTGGGAAGGGCTACGCAAAGATTGACGACTGGAAGCCCGAGGGCAAGTCTGAAGTAACGGATGAAGATATTCCGTTTTAGGGGTCTGTATGTTTATTCACGTTGGCGATAGACTACGCGAGGCGCAAAAGAAGCAGTGCATTAACTGCCGTGAGCTTGGGGAGAGAATGGGTAAGAGTCAGCAGCAGATTAGCCGTTGGCGCAAATCATCCGATCTGAAAGTCCATACGGTGCAATCGCTGTGCAAGGCGCTTGACGTTAGCATTGCCGAATTTTTGGCAGAAAAAAGCCCTCGTTAAGAGGGCTAAAGCCCATACGGGCAA
>Ga0208161_1001850_pt1 | contig 11063 bp, 28 predicted proteins | sample CB_VirMetaG_3_FD_184538 | JGI IMG/M metagenome (GOLD analysis project Ga0208161, IMG submission 184538) | Freshwater to marine saline gradient viral communities from Chesapeake Bay - CB_1508_1S Viral MetaG (SPAdes) (version 4) | ecosystem: Environmental > Aquatic > Marine > Coastal | place: USA... | reverse complement strand
CCCCGCCTTCCACGTCCACGCTTACCCGACGTCGACCACGCACGAATCGACCACGAACCCCACCCCCCACCCTCCACCACGAAGGCAACACGAACCCCCATCGAAGACATCGAAGGACACTTCGACGACGAGCCGACATCGACGACGCCCCTACGGGGTCCGGTATCTGGGTGGAGCCGGCGCCTAGTTGGTGGGGGGTGGTGGTGGGTGCTTGCAATGTGTCCGACTTCGTGTATCTTGTTAGGTAGTGGCTCCCATCGGGGGGGCTTCGAGGAAGGGAGCAAGTAATGAGAGAAGTGCCAAAGAATGCGAAGGGGGCGTGGTGCACCATCAAGTACCACGACGGGGACGGGACCTTGTCCGTGTTCTTCTCCTTCGGAGAATATGACGAGGAGACGAACCCGAATTTCGACAGTTTCGGACATCGTGACGATGCCGTGTTTTTTTACACGACAGCGGAGGAGTTGCCACGGCTCATGGCTGACAGTGGCGAGGACTTCGTGGTGGTCTCGGTCGACGAGTTCGAGTGTGACATCGAGGAGGAGCCGGAGGGTAGGGGTCGAGTGTTTCACTTCTCCTCGACGTGCCGGTGGGGTGGATGCTCGAATGAGACTGCTCACATAGTCCGGCATCCCGTCCTTGGCTTCGTCGAGGCGTGCGGGTCATGCGTCGAGGGCTGGGAGTTGGGGCAGAACGTAATCGGAGACGTCGAGGGCGACGTTGACGCTGGCACCTTCGTGGTGAACGTTCTCAATTCCGACTGGTTCGAGCGAGCCTTGGAGATCAAAGGAATGGAGGTGCTCTAATGGGTAAGCAGGTCTACATATCGGAGAACGGGGACTGGGGCGATGCCGACAGTCTTTGGTTCATCGACGCCGACAACTGGACGGAGCAGGACTACGACACCATGCACGGCATGAGTTTTAGCGGACTCATGGAGTACGTGGATGCCACACTGTCGGACGGTGGAGACTATGAAGGACTCACCCCGACTCAGTACGAACTAGCACTAGAACTATTGAACGGCGACGCCGGCACAGGTGAGGTGCTCTAGATGAAGGCGTCGGAGTTGGTCCGGTTCATAGGACGTACGGGGAGCCTGCGAGTGGCAGGCTCCCCCCTGAGTTTTCGCGTCGAAGTTATCGACGTGCGGGAGCGGTTCGGAGGCGTCGACTATCTGCTTCGAGCCGTGGCGGGTGAGGGCGAGGCGTGGCACGGTGAGGCAGTTGTGACACTGGACGAAGGGAGGAGGGGCTAACATTAGGCGTAAGGGCTGAGAGTCGAAGGACTCCTACCAGTTCGCTACTGGTTCAGCCACGAACCGCCTTCGACACTCGTCGAGGGGGTGGGTAACAAAAGAAGGGGAAGATATGAAACTAACGACACCAACCCGCACCGCTGAGGTGCTGGCGGAGATGCTGACCGAGAATACCGGTAGGCATATGCTCGACAGTGGCGGAGCATACGGGAGACACTGGGAAAAGAACACGGGTCGAACCGTCCAAAACTTCCTAGACGCTCCAGCCGTCAACGTCGACGAGTGGGGTGCAACGCTCGACGTGTTCCACTACCTACTAGCACGGGTCGAGTTCGCCCCAGAGATGCACGCAGAGTTCGAGGAGTTCGCCAAGCGGGACCCCGAAGCTAGCTGGCTTCAACTTTGCGAAGACTTCCCCAGCGAATACGGGTTCGAAGTTGGGCAGTCATTCAATACGTACAACTTCGAGAACTTGCTCAGCCAAACACTGCAGGGCGTCACATTCAGCACGGGCGAAGACTGCTTCGTCCTCCTCCAGATTCACGGAGGTGCCGACGTCAGGGGAGGATACACGGCCCCGAAGGTATTCAAGGTGACGACGTACGATATGCCGGAGGCGTTCTATTGGGACGCCGGCGACTTCGTAGCGTCATGCCCGAAGGACCACGAGCACAGCATCCACGTGCAACACGGGGAGGTCATCGACTGGGGCGGATCACTACTACGCCACGAACTACAGTTCGACGAAGCCGGCTTACACTGCCCGACGTGCGGGGAAGTCATGGAGGTGGGAGCGTGCGAGCCATGCTGAACCATCGACGAGCCTTGGACGTCGAACTAAGGGACGAAGGGACGCTATTAGTTTTCAGTCCACTGACCGACGCAGGGCGTCACTGGTGCCGTGAATGGCTCCCCTTTGACTGTCCGAGATGGGCGGGAGGCTACGTAGTCGAGCACCGCTTCGCTGACGACATCATCTACGGGATGACCTGCGACGGGTTGGAGGTGGGAGCATGAGTAGGGACCTTGCACTAATGGCAGGCACCTCCTACGTGTTCCTCGTAGTTCTCTGGTGCTTCGTGCGATACGTTGCCTACTGGGAGCCACGAGAGAAGGCGGAGACGTGGCGGAAACATGGCACCCCATACAGGGGAAAGATCCGCAGGAAGGGGGCGAAGTGACGGACTCACAGCCAGTTATCGGGCGAGCTTTACCGTACGCACTCGCAGCGGGAGCAGGTGCCGGACTCGCCACCGGCGAAGTACTCCCAATAGTGACGGCCATAGTTGCCGTGTACCCATACGCTCACCTATTTTTCAGACATCGAAACAAGTTTCGGGGACGGGCAGATATGCCACGCCTCCGGAAGTAACAAACAACACCAAGCAAGGAGGAAACAAGTAATGAAACCATTAGAAACAGTAAGGCTCGTCGAGCTGACGCTCGTGTTAGCCATCGAAACATACAGCACGGAATCAAATGCCGTATGTGGTATGGACTACATAAACGTGGTCGACGGTGATGCACAGATCATCGGCTGGTCCGAGCGTGAACTCGTAGCCATCCCTGAAGCGGAGGTCAAGTAATGACGTGGCGTATCATTCACTCACCACATTGGGAGGGTTGCACCGAACTCAGCGATGCACGACTGCCAACCATCAGCTACCCATACGGTGAACTTGACGGAGCGAAGTTCGTATGCTCAACGGACAACGGTGAAGTGTGCTTCTACTTGGCGGATGAACGAGTCGCATGGCTCGTGTCCACTGACTTGGAGTTCGTAGAACCACACGAGGACAGAGTGCTTCGTGAACCGTACGACGGTGACGTGCCAAATTACTATGAGTACGACCCATCGCAACGGAGCTACAGCTGGTCAGAACTGGCCGATTTTACGCACCAAATACAGGTTAGTAAGTTCAACTGGTGTCCGTGTGAAGATGGAGAACCGGCATACGATGACTGCCCCAGTAAGCAGGAGGTCAAGTAATGACGAACACCTCAAAGCAGGTCGAAGTTATTCGTCTTGAACTCTTAGGCATGGAGGAATACATGATTCAACGTGCAGAAGACGAAGCAGACGACGAGCAGTACATAAAAGATTGGTGGACACTCAACCACGACTTTCTCGTGTACTGCATGGATAAAGGAATGATGGAAAGTTTCATCAACGAAACCGGAAACAAGTGGTCAACATGGACACCGACAGAATGACACGAACGGCAACAGTCGAGGAATGGGAAACGATGTTTCGACCCGTCATAAACACCATCGACGATGAACCGTCATGGCAAGACCTCGACGGCAACGGCATTATGTTCTTCACATCAGGAGAAGGACACGACTTCGTATGCCAACACAACTTGGATCGAAAGGTGTGGACGTGGGTTGATGGCGACGAAGGAACATACATCGTGAACGGGTATTCGTTCGTGAACCGTATCGGATACTTCGTTACCGAAGTGCCGTACGATTCCGGCGACGACTGGGAAATAAAAGTAGAAGACTTCGGGGATGTGGCACGATGACTGGCCCGTGTCTGGTGCCAGCTCGTGTTTCGTAGGTGCTTCTGGTTGCTCTATAAAAACGGTAAGGTTCGTCGTCGCTCAGTCTGGGTTGCAGTCCGCAGGGATGGCAAGTGCTGGGCTGGTGAATGGCGATGGCGTGGCATCACGTTCACTGAACACTGGAGATACACATACCGATGGGGTTCGGAACGTGCGTGTCGAGCAGCCATAGATATGAACGGAATACGCAACACTCAAGCTAAAAAAATACCGATAGACAAGAACGGTCAGCGAATACTACGGGCCGGTTGACCCGCTATCGTTGACTGCGGAACCTCCCGCCTCCGTCCCCCTTTCTCCGGAGGTTGGGAGGTTTCGTTATTTATTCCAGCCTTCATTGCTGGCCCGCCACTGCGACGGCGAATGGTTCGCTTCGACTGCTTCACGTACCGTCGGGTCCTCGTACAGTCTCAGAATGTGAATGCACGGATCGTATCCATCCATAAACGATTCGTCTTCTTCTAACGCAAGTGGTATTCCGTCGTGCGTGTAGCACACCGGAGGCCCACAGTATCCATGCTCGAAGCCGTAACGTAGCCATTCTTCTTGTGTCATCGTTTCCTCCACACTCGTATTGGGCGACGATGGCACGCTGCACGGGCAGACATCCGGTATTCCATCGTGGGTACTATCTCCCCTGCTGAAGACAGCTCCCGAATGACTGCACCGAGGGCACGGGGTTCGTGCGGGGGGTCGATGGCATGGTCTTCGCAGTACTGCCATACCTCATCCGTGGTGAAGGTCCCATGGTTTGCAGCCACGTCGAGTATCGCAGTTCTGATTTTTGCTATCCATTCCGGACGGGATGACATGCCGACCTGTTCGATTGCTTTGTCTCGTGCTTCGTTAGCTGCGATGATGTCGAGCAGGTTCATTTGTTATCTGCCTTTTGTTGCGGTTTGTCTTCGGTCATCTCGACGCTGCGACTGGAGTGCATGTTTGGGTTCGTGCAGGTGGGTGGCCTGCTTGTCGTGATGTGAAGAGTGACGGTGTTGTCGCAGACTGGGCATCTGTAACGGGTTGATTTCATTTCTTTTTCCTCCTCTTTTTTTGCCAGCGGTCCTCAGCTGACGTAAGTTTGCCCATGCGCCATAGATGGCAGCGACATGGGCAAGTGTTGTGGATGTGTTGCGGTAACGGTGTCAACGCTTTTTCGACGGTGCCACAGTGTTCGCATCCCCATTCAGAAGGGTTCTTCATCCAGTGTCTTGTGTCGTGGCATGTCCGGTTCGTCGGAGCTGATCTCCCACAGTTGGGCGTCGTCGAACTTGGCTGCCCGATTGACAAGCCAGACTTGTTTCGTTTCACCGCTCTTGTTGGTGACTTCTACTTTGTCACCTGGTTCTCCGTCGTGGCGTATCTTGACGCCCCATTCGCCGGACTTCAGTTTGTACCATGTTGCTGACATTATTCATCTCCTCTTTGTTGTATTAGGTTGCTGATTTTATTTCCATACTCTGCGACAATTTGCTCCAGTTGGGCAACTTTTCGCAGGAGTTCTCGTTTGTCTTCACGTAATGAATCGAGGTCGCGTTGCATGTCGCTGATCCATGCTTCGTAGAAAATGTTTTGGTTGTCGGTCATAGGATTGCACTGTTCATTGGTGGGAATGGGTCCTTTCCTTCTCGTCGGTATTTGTAGCGGCGGATGCTGCGACGGTTGGCCGCAGTTTTGCCACCCCAAATCCCGTAGTCGATGCGGTTATTCATTGCGAACTCAAAGCATTCCTGTTTGACTGGACACTGGTTGCAAAGCTGGATGGCGACCATGCTTTTTGTGTTGACTTGTTGTTCTGGGAAGAAGTCCACGCCGGAGTCTTGACATTGCGCACGGTCCTGCCAGTCCATGTCGTTGTCTTCGAGGTGGAACGAGGAAAGGATTTCCATTTCAGCCTTCGATAGACCACGGTTGCCAACCTGCATCATTTTCTCGAAGTGAGTAGTCATAGATTTCTTTGGCTGCTTTCAAGTTGATGTATGGGTCGAACAGTTCGTTGCATCCAACATAATTCAGTACGCCCACCGTTTGCAAGTATCCGTTGGGATACCAGCGTGTACTGAAACACCAACTTCTGTCGTTGATCTGGGTCAACCCGACGTCGGTGGACCCATCTCGGTTGAGGGTGGTGTTGTGCTGGTCCGGTAGGCAGCGGGACTCACGCCACATTACGTAGTCGAGGGTGGGGAGAAGGTCCTCAGTCCAGCCCGCTTCGAGGGCTAGCCCCCACCATTGGGGGCAGAGGGCGTCAGCTGGGGGTTCAGGGAGTGTGGTCGTAGAAGGCACGGAGAGGGGTCTAGGAGGCGCTGTGAGAGCCGTTGAGGTGGTGGCTGGGGCTATGGCAGGGGTCGGCTGGTCTGACCCCCACAGCCCTACGAATACGAGGGTGGCGGTGATGCCCGCAAATAGGCGGACGAGCCAGTCCATTAGTTGCCTTCCATCGTAGCCGAAAGCAAGGCAGTCAGTTCGGAGAACTCGGTCAAGGTCATGAGACAGATACCTTCCGTCGTGCCGTCTGGCATGGCTACCATTACGAACGGTCGAATGTCGCCCAACGCCTTCGCCGCATCAGACTGGGCTTTAGCGGCGTAGAAACGGGTAGCAATCGGACCGACCTGCAAGCCTGCTTTGATCTCGGTACGAAAAGCACCACCCCAGTTCTCCTCGTGACGTGTAAGGTGACCGCCCAACCCCAACTTTTTACGGGCACGACGCGCCTTCGCATCCCCTTTAGTCCGATTTCTACGACCGCGAGCGGCAGGGTCGGCACACCCTCTAACTCGGCGTACCTGATTGCGGTCGGGTCGTCCCAAAGTGCCAAACAGCGGGCAGTTGTCCAAGGAACATTTGTCCCTGTTGCCCTGACATTCCCCTTTGCGCTCATCGGTCACTTCATTGCCTCGATAGCGGTAATGATTTTGTTGGCATCACCTTTGGTGATGTGTTCAATCTTCTTCAAGTCAGGCTTGTGCAGAATCTCCTGGCACTTCTCCAACTTGTCGGTGTACGACGCCAACCCTTTGCTGGATAACGCTGCACGAATCATTCCCAACTGTGCCTTTGATGCTGGGTCGTCAGGGTTCTTGATCTGTGGTGTGTCCGTGGTTGCTTTCGGGAAGGCTTCGTAAACCTGTTCCAAGAACTCTGACACCTGCGTTTTGGCGGCATCCGATTTCTCCGCTGGCGTGGTTGCGGTTGGTTTCTCTGCGGGTGCAGCAGGCGTCAATGATTTCCATGCGTCCCGCAACTTCGGGGCATCCGAATCCTTCAACTCGTTGAGATCAACACCAGCTTGTTTCGCTACCTGTTGCGGGTCGATGCCTTTGTCTGCGCACGCTTTACGAAACTTGGTAACGAAATCAGCAGTCAATTTTTCTGGCTGTTTCTGCTGTTCAGCACGAGCCACCTTCTCCATCTCCTCGCGGCTGGGGCGTGGCGCTGTCTTTGATTGGAACTTCCAGTTGGCCAACGCCCTCCCGATTGCACTTGTCTCTGAGTTTTCTACGTGCGATGTGCGGTTCACCGGTGACGCATCGCGCACTTCTTCGGCGTGACCAGTGGCAACGGGACGTGGATCGGTGATGTCTCGATACACCTCCGCTTTGAATACGACACGGTTCTCGTCGTAGTGGTGGATGCTGGTAAAGATTTGGCCGTTCGGGAACTCCTCCCAAAACTTTGCAAGTCTTTGCTCCACTGTCTCGTAGTTGTCCAAGTTGAATCTCATTACTTTCCTCCTAGTTGTTTGTTGGTTTCTTCTGTTATGTCGAATGCGATATCTGGCAGGTTCTCTTTGATGTATGCCCAAGCGAGCCGGTTGCGTAGCAACATCCGTTTGTTTGACAGCATTTGAGAGTGTTTGCCACCGTTGTGATACCAGCGGTTGCGTGCTTCCTTCGTGGTCATTTGCGATCCTTTGCTACACGGAACGTGCGAACCGTGGTTGTTTTCTTGAACTTGTCGAAGAGGGCTGGATGTGCAGCCTTGAACGCTTTGGAGTCAAACGATTCACGGGTGGAAGATTTCCATGAGCATACGAGTTCGTCTTGAATTAGCCCGTACTCAGCGTTACCCAACACGTTGCAGAGTTCTGCTTTGAGTAGGTCTTCAGTGGTTTCCAGCTGTTCCCGCTGAGTTTTGATTGCGAGATAGTTCTCCAATGTGTCCAATGCGGACATCGGCAACTCGATTTCTTTGCTGGGTTGCGCGTTGGCGTGCATCTCTTGGACGTGCCGGTATTCCAACACTGCGTCATCGGGCATCATGCCCATGTCGATGCAGGCAAGGAACTTGCGGCACGCTTCAATGTGCGCCTGCTTTTCATCGCTGGATACCCTTTGAATGTAGAAGTGCAGGTCGAGGGTGGAATCGAAAACAATCCACATGATCTCTGGGAGGCCCGTGCAGATGGCTTGCTGAACGCCTTGCCAGTACCAGTATTCGGGGAGTTCGTTGCGCCAGATTTTGTTGGTGGTTTTCTGCTCGAACACCCGTCCGTCTGCGCTCATTGAGTCGATGGTGGCGATGAGACGTACGCCTGGTTCGTCGTAGCAGTAGAGGATGTCTGGTTCGGTAAGTGGATGACCGAGAAGTTTGGATGCCCAGTCCCTAATCGGAGCTTCGAGGGTGGTGCCACGAAGCATTGCACTGTTGGCTTCTTTCGGTTCCGGTGGGGTATCGGATAGCAGTTCGACTGCAAGATCGGTGACCGAGATGAACGGGTGTTGGCCGTGGACAGCTGCCGCTGCTGAGGCTGCGATGCGGGCCTCACCATTGTCGTTCTTCCAGCGGACATCAAGCCAAGCTTGTGAGCCGTGTTCGGGTTTGTTTATTTGGGTAAGCATTCCTATCTCCTTGTGTTAGGTATTGCTTTGAGGTTATAGGTGGGGTGTCACATTGTCAACTCAAAAATCTGGGGTGCCCATGACAACAACTTTTTGGACCATGCCCAACGGTACGTGGGTCACCATCCCTACGGTGTCCATCTCCGGTTCCTCATCAGGACAATACGAACAAGTTACTGACACGTAACCTTCGAGTAGGTCGGGCCATAACCAGCCGACCGACACCACATGTTGAGGTTTGGGTGAATAATCTTTGGTGTTGATCCACCCGTTTGATGAATCAAATGCGTCAATCCAATGCACCGCAACCAATGACCAAGGGCATGGGGTTACCATTTCTCTGCCTTTCTTTCTTGACAGAACACGGGTGCATGGAAGGTGATCCCGTTCGTCGGTGTCACCACAGCCAACGCCTGCTGCGGTGGCTCAAATGAAAAGTTGTTGATGAACGCATACTCGTCATACCCCTTCAACGACCCGTTGATGACTAGCTGTTGAGATGGTTGGTATTGGTGCCAATGTCCGAGCCACAACGTCGAGAAGTTCTCATTCGTAGTGAGATACCGTTGCGCTTTGCGGGCACGCAGACGCATGATGGGGGGATAAATCCCACCAATGCCACCGCCCCCACTTGTCTGGTCACCGTGAGTCAAAAGATGTCCCCAGTTGTAGACCTTGATGAGTACGTCGGTTCCTTCCGGAATGTCGAAAGTTACTCGTTTGTCTTTGGCAAAATGTTTCTCTACCATCTTGGCCAGTAGCCAATCAAAGTTGGTTTTGACTCGAAGTTTGGCTCGTGGTTTGCGAGACATGCGGCCATGGTTACCGACCACGGAAGCGACGTGGACTTTGCCGAACTCGTCAGCCAACAAGTCAATCGAGGCTGCGATCTGTTCTGACCAATAGAGCAAGGAGCCAAGCATCGTGTCCTCGTTCGTTTGAGCAAGCTCTTCGTGGATGTCTCCTGAGAAGATGTCGCCACCCAACATGAGTACGCACCCGTCATAGGTGACACCGGACAAGTAATGCCTGGATACTTTGACGACGTTCGTTCCCCATTTGTGTAACCGTTTCGTGGCGATTTCACGGTTGTATGCGTTCAGTCCCTCGACTTCTTCGGGCACCACAACTTCATCGAAGTGGGTGTCTGAGAGCATGACTACGAGGGTGGCTGCAGATGTTTTGGGTTTGGTTGGAGACAACCATTTCGGTGGTTCCAGCTCGGCTGCTTCGGCTGCCGAGACGACGGAAAGGGCACGGTTCGCTGCATCCAACTGTTCTTTGATTCGTGACAATTCAGATGTGGCAAGGTCGCGTTCCCTTCGCATCTTGATTACTTCTGCTCGGACAAGGGTTTCTTGTTCGTCGTTGATTTCGTTACGCAGCGTCATTGTCGTCTCCGTTTTCTCGGATGAATTGTTGTCTCATTTCCGACATGGTGCCGGTGCCTATGCGGATGCCGCGCCGTTGAAGGGCGCGAATCAACGCCTTCTGGCTGATATGTACATCGAGCACGGCTTGAACAAACTCCTGATAATCCTCTTTGGTGAGTTTCTCCATTATCTCATCCAGTTTGTTTCGGCGTGGAGGATTTGATTCGGATTTCACTTCGTCCATCAAACCCATGTTTCCCCCGTTTTGAACATGCGAGACAACTCGGTTTCGGTGTTGCGAATGTATTGGCGGGCCATCTCCAAGCAGCCGAGATATCCGGCTGCGTCAATCGTGTTGTCGGGGTGATTCATCCCGTTGTCGATTTCGTGGACGAGGCGTGACAGTTTGACGCACAACATGAACAGGATGCCGTCTTCCGTGGTCATCACATCTTCGCCTTTCATTGCATTGAAGATGGAGACGGTTCGTGAATAGTCTTCGAACGGGTGACTGTACGCCTTTTGGCGATCGCCGGTAATCAGTTCATGCGCTTTGGTTAGTACCTCCGCGCCGAGTAGTGGGTCGTGCATTTGGTTTCCCCTTTATGAGTTGTTCGATTTTGGTTATCAGATTCCAAAGATCGTCTTGATCTCCGACCCCTGGATATACCTTTCTAAGAAACTTTGCTAGTTCCTTCAACTCCATCTTGGTGAACTGTTCGCCCATTGTCAAGCATCCCTCCGTCGAGGTGGAACTCTAGGTGCTTATCTAGCCGTTCGTCAACTCGGTCCACTTTGTCCTCTACCCGCTGCTGGGATTTGCGTACGACGTGGAGAATACCCATGACGACTTGGTGGTCGGTCTGGTTTTCTTTGCGGAACTTGTTGATTACCGCAACAATGATTCCACCGACCGCCGTAATGGTAGCGACGATGATGCTTGCGGTGGCCATGTCCATTTCAAATCTGTTTCACCTTAGCAAAAGCAGCCTTCACTGCCTGTGGTGAGTCCGCCATTTTGGGT